>Ga0164243_10002670_pt1 | contig 29204 bp, 25 predicted proteins | sample OricompcompostOP_FD_108781 | JGI IMG/M metagenome (GOLD analysis project Ga0164243, IMG submission 108781) | Organic Plus compost microbial communities from Emeryville, California, USA - Original compost - Organic plus compost (OP) | ecosystem: Engineered > Solid waste > Mixed feedstock >... | reverse complement strand
GGCTTGCCTAACCCCGGATTTGCGACCTGTCCTAGTTGAAGAGCGCCTCGGCCTCTTCGATCGAAAGCTGGCTGGTGTAGGAGTAATAGCCGGGTTTCCCTTCCACCGCCTTGGCCACTTCCTCTAGATTGGAAGAATCGATGAAGGGGATCGGCAGATACATGGCATTGCCATACTGACCGGCGGTCGCGGGCTCCTTCAACTCCCTGCCCTGCAGCATCAGGACGGCGACATTGAGCGCACTTGCCATGACGCCGGGAGGATTGACCGATGCGCCGGAATTCAGCTTATGCTCCGACCACAGATCGATGAAGTCTTTGCGGATCTCGCCGGTAGCCGCGATGTCACCCGTCTTGCCCGCATCCATGATCGACTTCCAGGCGCCGGCGGCCATGCCGTCCTGCACCCAGACGCCGTTGATGTCGGGATAGGTGGCGAGGAGGTTCTGCATGGCCTGCTGGCCCTGCGCCTGATCCCAGTTCGCATTCACCTCGTTGACGACCTTTATGTCGGGATATTCGGCAAAGACTTCCTTGTATCCGGCTACGCGCATCTCGTTGGCCGGATGGCCCGCGACGCCGTTGATGGCGACGACATTGCCCTTGCCACCGAGCGTCTCGGCGAGCCACTTCGCACCGGCAGCACCCCAGGCCTTTTGGTCAATGCCGACATAGATCGCATCGGGCGAGGAAACCTCGGCGTCCGTGGAAATCACCAGGATTCCGGCCTCTTTCGCCTGGGCGAAAACCGGATCGAAAGCCGTCGGGCTGTTCGGATTGATGATGATGGCGTCGACCCCCTCATTGATGAAGTTGCGGACATGGGCGATCTGGCCTGGTACGTCGACATTGGCGCTCTGCACCACCACCTCGATATTGTGGCCCTTCTCTTTCCACGCCTCGGCGGCCGCCTGCGCCTCCTCGATCATCTGCGTGCGCCATTCGGAGCCGACCCAGCCGTTCGAAAGGCCTATCTTGAAGTCGTCAGCGCTGGCCGAGATAGCCGAAACGGCCAGCACCGCGGCGGTCGACATGGCAATTACGGTTCGTTTTTTCATGCGTTCCTCCCAGAGACAAGTTTGTGCGAATGATTGTAAAACGACAATGAAATCGATTTCAATCCAGATTCTTCGCCGGACGATCTCCTCCATCTTGCGAAGGAAGGGCAGCCATTGATCCATGCTGTTTCACGTCGCTGGCTGCAGGTCTTTTCCGCCCTGGAACCGGCGCATGTTTCCTAAGCGCCGCTTCCGGTCTATTGCTCTGAGAATTCGACCAACCGGCCGATAGCAATGAATTCCGCTTGCTGGGTCAGCCGACCCATTCCAGGCTTCGGGAAAGCTGATGAAGTTTCTTTCCAGCGTCTTTCGCACAGGACATTCGGCCGGTCGAAACCGACGCGCGCGCCTGGAGCTTCGCAGCACGGAAATGGCCATCTATGCAGTTGGCGACGTGCATGGCTGCCTGGATCAATTGCTTTCGCTTGAGCGCAAGATTCTGGCCGATGCGGCCGAAATTCCTGGTCCAAAGCTCATCATCATGCTCGGCGACTATATCGACCGAGGTCCTGCATCCGCCCAGGTCATCGACCATTTGGCCGCGGAACCTCCCGAAGGCTTCGACCGCATCTGCCTTGCCGGCAACCATGAAGTCATGATGCTTGACTATCTGGAGAGGCGGGAAAGCCGAGCACGCTGGCTGAGCCTCGGAGCCGATGCCACTCTTGCTTCCTACGGCATCGATCATCGGCGCTTGCGTGAGCTTTACAGGAACGGCGAGGGAATCGATGAGATGATCCGCGAGACGGTTCCTGCCGCGCATGCAGCCTTCCTGCGTTCGCTGCCGGTTCTCGTCTCCGCACCGGGCTTTCTTTTCGTCCATGCCGGAATCCGGCCGGGCGTGGAGCTTGCCGACCAGAAGGACGAAGATCTCGTCTCCATACGCTCGGAATTCTACGCCAAGGCTCACCTGATCGACAGGCTGGTTGTTCACGGCCACACGCCCGTGGAAAGACCCATGCTCGAAGGAAAACGCCTCAACATCGATACCGGCGCTTATTTCAGCGGCCGGTTGACAGCGGTGCGATTCTGGCAGTGCCAAGCCCGCATTCTCATGACATAGGCTTTTGCGGTGTCGGCACGCCCGCCTGTGGCTGATCGCCGTAATAGGCAGCATAATGGTCGAGATAGTTCTCTGCACCCCCGAAATCCGCATAGCGGGGAAGTTTCTTCATATCGGTCTTGTTGAGCACAACTCCGAGCACCTTTGCCGCAATACGGCGCTCAGCCTGCATCGTCGTGCGAACCAGAGCCCGTGGCGTTTCTCCCCATTCGGAAACCAGGATAAAACCGTCCGCCAAAGGCTCGAAAGCCTTCGCGTCGATAACCGGACCGAGCGGCGGCAGATCAACGATGATATAGTGGAAGAGCTGCTGGGCATCTTCGACCAGATCGTGCATGCCCGGACTGGCTAGCAACTCGCTGGTATGGGAAATACGCCCCCGGGTGGCCGGGAGGATCGCGAGCTTGGTGCTGCGGTCGACACGCACGGAGCTTTGCCAGCGCTCACCGATAATCGCCTCTACCAGACCCTTGCCGGATGAGACCGACAATTCACGGCTTAGGCCGGGATTGCGCAAATCTGCGTCGATCAGCAGCGTCTTGGCCCCACCGGCGGCCAGAAGGGCAGCGAAATTCGCTGCAGTCGTGGTCTTGCCTTCTCGCGGCAGTACGGAAACGAAGCCGAGCACTTTGCATGGCCTGTCCTGCAGCACGACATCGGCAGAAAGCCGGGCATTTCTCAATGTCTCGGCAAAGGGCGAGGCAGGCTGGTCGATGGCCGCGCGCAGTATGGGCGGCGTAACGACCACGGGAGTCTCGCCGGAACCCGCGGTGTCCGCGGTCTGTAGCTGGGGGACCAGAGCCGAGCGCTCAAGCTTCGGCAGATAGCCCAGGAACTTGAATCCGAGCGATGACCGAACGTCTTCGCCCGTTCTGAAAAAGCGTTCCCGAAACTCCTGCAGGGCCGCCACGCCGGCGCCGGCAAAAAGGCCGAGGACAAGCGAGAAAGCCAAAGTAAGGGATTTTCTCGGGCTGGAAGGGGAAATCGGATTTGCTGCTGCCGAGATGACGCGTGCTTTGGCAATCGGCAGCGATTGCAATTGCGAGGCTTCCTCGTAACGCGAAAGATAGTTCTGATAGAGCGTGGAAAGCGCGGTCGCCTTCTGCTCCAGCTCACGCAATTTGACCAGAGATTGACCTGTCTCGGAGCTCTCTCCCTTCATGAGTCCAAGATTGGCGCGTAAGGATTCCTCGCGGGAACGCGCCACTTCATATTCATTCCGATAGGTCTCGGTAAGCTGCTCGAGTTCTCGGTAGATCTGTTGCTCGATGTCGGCCTTCTCACGGCGTAGAGCGACAGCCTGGGCATGATCTTCGCCAAAACGCTCCGAAATATCGCGTTCGCGGGTGGAGATGCTGAGATAGCGCGCCTTTAAATCCGTCAGGAGTTGGCTATTCGGCTGATCGGACGGGATGGTGGCATTGCGGACTGCGTTTTCGGCACCGCTTTCTATGATGGATTTGAACTGATTATACCGTGCACGGGCGTTGGCCGTCTCGGCCTGCGCAAGGATAAGCTGGCTGTTGAGATCCGTAAGCTGCTGCTCCGAGATCAGTTTGCCGCTGGCCGCCGTCAGTCCGTGCTCCGCACGATAGCGCTCGACTTCCAGGGCAGCGGCCTGGGAGCTCTGACGTAATTCATCGAGCCTGTCCTGCAGCCATACCGTCGCGCGCTGGGTTGCATCGAAATTGGCATCGAGCTGGTCCGAGAGATAAGCTTCCGCGTAGGTCCGGGCGATCGTGCCGGCGAGAACCGGATCATTTGCCCTGACGGTCAGTTCGATGACGAAGCTGCGGCCGACCCTCTCTGCGTTGACGGCTTGCTGAAGCAGCGCTGCTGCTTTCCCGAGTTTGGCTTCCTCGGGAGAAAGAGGAGTTTGCGAAGGAGGTGATGGAGCCAGAAATGCGATGACTCCCCTTACCTGAGCCTTCAGCCAGCTCAGCGGCGAGCGGGGTGGGTTCAGAAACGCCTCGTTCTCGTTCAGTTTGGCGGCAATCGCCACGGAACGCGCGAGGCGCTCCGACTGCATTATCTCGACCTCGCTCAACACCATCGCATCGGCCTGGCTGCTGGACAGCGACGGCGACTGCTCCTGTACGAATTTGGCGAGCTCCTCATCAATCAGCACGCGCGTGGCGGCCGTATATGTGGGTGGCGTCACCAAAAGATAGACGATGCCCAGAACCAGCCCTGCCGCAGCGAACAGCGCTATCAGACCTGCCCGACGCCAAGCGATGGCGGCCAGCCGTTCCAGATCGATATATTGCTCGTCCGCCTCGGAGCTTTTGTAGATGCTGCTCTCCAGCGGATGGCTTCTCTGATGCATCGTGCCTCATTCCACCTGCGTCATGCCGCAGGCCTGTCTGCCGCCAAGCAGGTCCGCTTCAGACCGGCCCTTTAGATATGGTCAGCGGAACCGGCTTCCCGGTCCGGATAGGGAAATTATACCTTATGCCGCATCACTCCGTTTCTGTTGTCCCGACACCATCGCCTCGATGGGACCGAGCACAAGATCGCGAATGTCGCTGCGCGCAAGGGCAAAGGCGACGTTCGCCTTGATGAACCCGTCCTTGGCGCCACAGTCGAACATCTGGCCATCGAAGGGCGCCGCGTGGAAGGCCTGGGTGTCCGAGAGGCGTTTCATGGCGTCGGTCAGCTGGATTTCATTGCCGGCGCCGCGCTGCTGGGTACCGAGAAGCTCGAATATCTCCGGCTGGAGAATGTAGCGCCCATTTATGTAATAGTTGGATGGCGCAACGGCCGGTTTCGGCTTCTCCACCATATCGGTGATGACGAAGCCGTTTCCGACCTTTTCACCCTTGCCGACGATGCCGTATTTGTCGGTCTCGGTCGGATCGCATTCTTCCACCGTTACCACATTGCCGCCAGTCTTTTCATAGAGCTCCACGGCGCCGGCTAGGCAGCCGCGCCGGCCGAAGGAGACCATGTCGGGAAGCAGAATGGCGAACGGCTCGTCGCCCACGATGTCGCGAGCGCACCATACCGCGTGCCCCAGACCGTTGGGCAGTTGCTGGCGCGTGAAGCTCACAGCCCCGGGGCGAAGCTGCAGCCGCTCCAACTCCTCTATCTGTTTGGTCTTGTTGCTCGCCTTGAGTGTCTCGACGAGTTCCGGCTGTATATCGAAATAATCCTCGATGGCACTCTTGTTGCGGCCGGTTACGAAGACGATGTGTTCGATACCGGCTTCCAGCGCCTCATCCACCGCATACTGCACAACAGGCCGATCGACGATCGTCAGCATCTCCTTAGGCATCGCTTTCGTGGCAGGCAGGAAACGCGTGCCGAGACCGGCCACCGGAATCACCGCTTTCTTCACTGGCTTCATGTCAGTCCTCTCGTTGAAGTGTTGCACCCGCCCGGTTGGATCGAAACGCGCGCGCCTCAGTTGGCCTTCAGGGCGATCAAAGGTCCTGCAAAACGGCGCAGACGCGCGCCGATCGGCATTTTCATGTGCCGCAAGGCAGCCGGCTCCCTGCAGGCGGCAGCGAGGGCCTTCAGAAATCTCCGGCCCTTCAGATGCTCCACGATGGAAAGAAAACTGGCCGCTTCATCGAGGCTGCGGCGCCGTTCGATCAGTGCCCGGCGCTCCTCGGACGTGAAGTCATAGGCCGCCTCGAATGCCGTATCTGCCGCCCGCATCGCCTCGACATGTCCCTGCTCAAGGACGCGGGAGATGGAGCCTTGGCGGATGTGATAGACATAGCCGGCAGAGGGATCGACCGCGCATCGCGCACCGGCGGCAAGCGCCGATGCGAGAAAGAGATAGTCTTCCCCGATGCGCAGCGTCGTATCGTATTGAAGTCCGTGACGCTTGAGAAAGGCGCGGTCGAAGACCGGCTTCATATAGCCGAAATTGAAAGTCGACTTGAAAAGCAGGTTGGATCGGATGAAATCGGCCAGCCGCATCTCAGGATAGCCAGCCAGAAGCGATTGCGGGAACATCTCCCGACTGCTGCCAACCGTCTCTCGCACCACCATCAGATTGTCTACCACGATCTGAGCCTTTGCGGCTTCCGCGCGATCGATCATACGGGCGAGCCGATCGGGCCGCATGGTATCGTCAGCATCCAGCACAGCCACCCACCGTCCCGAGGCTTTGGCCAACCCGCAATTGCGTGCACCTCCCGGCCCGAGATTCTCTGTGAGAGGAATCACCTTCACGCTATCAGACTGGAAGGAACGGGCGATTTCCGCGGTCTGGTCCTTTGAGGCATCGTCCACGACAAGGACTTCAAAACTGACGCCATGCTGATCCAGAACGCTTGTAATCGCGCTGGCGATCGTGTCCTCGGCATTGAAGGCTGCGATGACGATGCTAACGTCAGGCTTCATTGCCACGCTCCCCGCCTGCAGCCACGCCATATTGGCTGATCTCGCGCACGCCCATGAGGCCGACAATGACGCCGGCATGCATGATTCCGCGCAAAACAGAGGCATTGCGGTGCGCCGGCAGCAGGCCGGCAATCATCGCAAAGCCGAAACAATAGCTGGCCTTGGCGCCGGCCAGAGCTATTTCGCGGAACTGGCGCGCGCCCCGGGCTTTTTCCGCCAGCAGACGGCCGTGGGTCTGGCCCATCCGGAACCGGCGTTTCGCCAGCCAGGCGAAGCTTGCCCTTTGCCGTGGAACCAACTCATGCACCTTGGCATCCGGCGCATATGCGATACGGCCGCCTGCCTGAAACAGCCTGGTGAAGAAATCCGTATCTTCTCCGCCAGATCGACCAAACGCCAGATCGAAGCGCCGGCGGGATAGCCTGGGGGAGCGCCGGTCGAGAAGAACATTGCAGGTATAGCCGGTCCGGATCACACCCCTTACCCAGACCGGAAAAGTCGAATGGATATCGGCCTTGCGCATCCATGCCGGCGCATCCTCGCCATAGACAGCATGGACTGGCCCGAGCACGACATCAGCGCCTTCCCTTTCGGCAACGGCGAGCAGCTCTTTCAGCCAGTCCGGCGACACGATCTCGTCATCATCGACAAAAGCGGCATAGTCCCCCGTGCAGTTTTCAAGGCATGCATTGCGCGCAATGGATATGTTGCGGGCCGGCGCGTGGACATAAGTGATCGGATGCGGAAAATCCCGCGTGATCTGCTCAACTCGGCCGCGCGCGCTCGGCATGACGTCATTGTCGACCACAATCACGCGGATCGCCACATCCTCCGGCAGCCGCAAAGCGGCCACTGAGCGCAGCGTGTCTTCGATTTCCCGCCTGCGGAAGGTGCAGACACAAATATCGACATTGTGGATATTGCTCATGGCGATGGCTTCCTCCTGCGAAGGAATTCCACGATCTGTATCCAAAAGCCTGTGGACCAGGCAAAATGCATGACCATTGCGGCAAATCCTGCGAGCGGCGCGAGAAGATCGCGCCGCCCAACCCCCATGATAATTCCATAGCCGATGCAGATGGCTGCCCATAGGCCGAAGGGCACCGCCGCCCACCAATAGACGAGAGCAAGCGAAGCGCCTACCGCAGTGGGAACAACCAGTGCAGGCAGAACCTGGCGCAGCTTGGGCCGGTCGCCATGCTTCAGGAAATTCGCTGCTCGGCCGCGGCCATAACCCAGATATTGGCGGAAAAGAGCAACCGGCGTGGTGCGCGGGTAATAGACCATCGTGGTCCTGTCGGTCATCCAGATCCGATATCCAGCGGCCCGCAGGCGGAAATCAAGTTCCGCGTCCTCATTATGGGTGAAAGACTCGTCATAGCCGCCAACAGCACGGAAGGGCGCGATGCGCATCAGCGCGTGATGTCCGTGATCCGTCCAATGCCCTTTCGCGCCCGTGCGGTGCTTCGAACCTCCATTGCCCAGCTTGGAATTCTGCGCCAGTGCCGCAGCCTTCTGAAACAGCCCGGCACCCCTGGTGACCATGGAGACAGTCACCGAATCGGCGCCCGTCATCTCGGCCTCCTCGACCAGACGATCGCAATAATCAGCGGGATATTCCCCGTGAGCATCGATGCGGACGAAGCAATCGAAACCGTCGCCGAATTCTTCAACCGCGCGATTGACCGCCGCGCTCTGTATCCTTCGCGGATTTGGCAGAATCGTCACCCGAGGATCGGTCATGGCGATTTCGGCAAGAATGGAGAGCGTCCCGTCTGTGCTGCCGCCATCGACGAAGACGATCTTCATGTCGAGCCGGTCCGCTGAAGCGCGGAGCCTGTCATGCAGGGCAGCAACGTGATCGGCTTCATTGAGACAGGGGATGACCACCATGCAGCGAAGTCTTGCCTTCATGCCATCGACTCCACGGTTCGTGCCGCCATGGCCGGGCGGGACAATCCCGACAGTCTCGCAACCAGTGCGCGGCAATCCTCTCGGTCGCAGACCCAGGTTTCACTGGGCTTGGACGTGACGCGTCTTCGCTCGGCGGCATAGGTTTCAGGATCGATATCGGACAGCAGAGCTTCGACAGCTTCCGCCGTAACTTGCTCCAGCAGCAGGCCGACGCCGTGCTCAAGAAGGAACCGCCCGGTTTCCGTTCTTCGCATCGCTATCGGGACGACGCCATGGCGACAGCCTTCATAGAGACGATTCGGCAGCAGCCAATCAGAATTCAACCCTTCCTCGAAGAAATCCATCGCCCAGGTAAAATGCACCTCTCCATAAATGGCCGCGAGATCATCGGGATTGCGATATGGCCCCTCGAAGCGGATAAAGGGCTCTTCCGCCACCGCGGCGTCGAAATCGGCGAATTCGGACCGGGCGGGCCGGCCCCGGAGAACGACCTCGAACCGGCCATTCATCCTTTTGGTCAAGGCAGAAAGCAATTCGAGTGAGCGACGGCACCTTAACGCCCCGAACCAGCCGATCTTCCAAGGCTGTCCGGAAGCCGGAACCGGCGCAGGCGTAATCGATGCGCGGGAATCGGCGAGCTCGAGAACCTTGTTCTGCAGGAGAAGGGTCGGCACCTTGATCTGTCCGTGAGGGACAAAATATTCCCGCAGGAATGCCGGCGAACTGGTGATCAGCAAAGCCGCGTCACGGCCAAGCCAGCGCTCGGCCGCGCGCATCGCACTCCCGATAAAATCCTTCTTCAGAAGCAGACGATGAATGTCCAGGCACTCATAGACGATCGGAATGTCGGCTCCGAAAACCGCATTGGCACGATGAGCCAGCGCCAGCATCTCCAGATTGCGCGCGATGATGACATCAGGCCTATCGAGAGCATGAAAGGCTGCGCCGAGCCTGACCGAAGCCCTGGCAACAGCCATGAGCCGTTGGGCGAACTTGCCATCCCTGGTCATCCCAAGATCGACCGGCCTTATGCCGTCAATCTCGAGTATCGGTTGCTCGGTCCGTCGGAACCCTGCCAGCGCGATCTCGGCCCCGCCCGCCCGCAGCATCATCACCCGCCGGCGGGTCGCCGGGTCGGCCAGATCGTGCACCAGATAAAGCACGTTCAGCATGGGCAAATCCGCCGTGATTTGCCCCCCATAAGGCAAGCTAATACACCGATTGTTGCAGCGCAACAATTTCTGCTGCAGTGAAGCATCCAAGACTCCGTCGCGTTAGTCCAGAGAACAGGCGACCGATTCCGGGAACTGGCATTCGTCGCCGAGCGCCGTGAAAGCAATTCTGTCGACCTCGGCTGTCTTGGGTTCGCTCAGTTCGGCAAAGCTGCCTAGCCAAGACTTCAGGTTGTCGCTGCCCCACAGACTGAAGTAGATCTTGGCGGCATGACTGGGCAGCCGGGCCGGATCATCGGCCGTGTGTACGAGTTCACCATTGATGAACCAGCGGATGCGGTCCTTTTCCCAAACAAAGGCATAATCGTTGAAATCAGCATCAGCGCCGCCGGGCACGGGAACGAGTTTCTCATTGCCGCCCTTGCCGTTCACATACTGATTGAGCTGTACCTTTGACGGATCCTTGCCGAGGATTTCGAAATCGATCTCGTCATGCGGCTGCTTGTGCGTCGGCCCGATATAGGTGAAGAAGCCCGTATTGAGACCCGAACCTGCGGCAGCCTTTATCCTGGCTTCGTAGGTGCCGTGACCAAATTTTTTGTGTGTCTGGATCTCGCCGCAGACATATTCCCTATCCTTAGCCTGCTGCTTGGCGATGCCGAGCTTCAATACACCGTCGGAGATCGACACCATGCCCTTGGACCAGACGCAGTTCTGATGCTCGCCGTTGGCCCAGCCGTCCGATATGTACCAGCGCTTCGCATCGAGTCTGTCGAACTCCTCGACGAAGGAGCCGGCGCCTTCCTGAGCGGTGGCCGGAAGTATGCCGATCGCCAATGCGCCGAGCGCACTAAGCAGGATTCTGCTATCTCGTGAAACAGCCTCGAATGGAACAAGCATGGATCGCCTTTTCTGCTCGGCCGCCCCTCCCAATACCCTGGCCGCCTTCGTCTGGAGTGGGCGCACAAGTGACCTCCTTTTCGGTCTAAATGTGACGCAGCTGGTGGTTCAAATCCTGCGCCGGATCAATCATTTCGGATGTCGGCAACAAATTTTGAGAGCTGAGCTGTCAGCTTCGATTGGCGTCTTCCCCGACCACTGCGCGAATGTCGGCGATATGCTGCTCCGACAGTTCCGATTTCCACCGGTCCAGTGAGCCTTCCTTGATGCGTGGAAAGGGGATCGGTTTCTCGACCCCGAGGAAGTTCTGCAAACGGGAAAGCTCCTGACCGGTATTCCTGTGCAGCTCGTGATAGCGTATGCGCAGCATCCGCTCACCTAATACGGTCTCGAGTTCATCGAGCCTGTATAGATGCGTCCGCCAACGTACCGCGCAACGTGCCGCCAGCGACATGTTGGCATATGCATCCCGATTTTCCTCGGTGATGCCGAGAAAACGGTTTGGTATCGGGAAAGCTTCCCAGTTTTCCACCCAGTAGCGCACTCCTTTGTGCCGGAGGCTGCTAGCAACCGTACCGAAGACGTCGCGCAACACTCCAAGGAATTGCGCGCGCGGAAATGCCTCCGCCAGTTGCTCAGCCAGCCAGATATTGGGATGACTCTTGTCCAGGAGCCGCTTTGGGCGCGCGCTGGCGGCTTCCAGCCTGTAGCGGCGCAGGAGCGATTTGAACAATCTGTCTTCCGCAGTCGGATCGATCGCCATTTCCGTGACCCAATTGAAAATGGGCGGCTTTTCGATGAGCGTTTCCAACTCCGAATGAGGTTCGAGGATCCAGGCTACCCAATGGGTTCCGGAACGGCCGGTGCCCAGCACGAAGATAGGATCGGGTTGCCATCCCGGCTCGATGGCCAATCGAATCCATTGGGCCCCAAGGCGCACAAGATCGGCACGTCGGCTCGAATGTCCACTGGCAATATGTTGGGGCAGTTGGATGGACATGGCAGCTCCTCGAATATTGGCCCGCTGATAGCCGGCCGACTGAGCCCACCCCACCCCAATATGCACTTTATGCGCTTCCGCGCATTACTCCTGAACGATCAGACGTCCGGGAAGCAGGCAACGCCCTGCCTGCGAAGAATCAGCTTCCCGGCGACGAACAAGACCATCGAGTTTGTCGGTCGCGATTCCACCAGCGATCGCCGGCAGCGAAGAAGGCGCGCGCAAAGCGCCTATTGTTGCCGCGAAAAGCCCCTGGCTCGCCTTCTTGTCCAAGAAGTGTCTCAGCTCGTAACGTGCTTTCGTGTCGCGCATGTGACGGCGAAGAGCGGCCGCTATAGGCGACGAAAGACCCGCTGTCGCGAGCATTTCCACATCGGCTTCATACAAGTTTTTTAAGTCGATGGTCCTATGACTTCCGCTCAGCGAATCCGCCCGCACGACTGCCCCATAACCGCAGGAATGGATGAGCTTGTATCGCGCACCTTTCAGCAATGCCCGCGTATAAAGGTCATAGTCCTCCCCAAGGCGCAGTGCCTCCCGGTAGCGAAGACCGTGGGTGTCGAGAAAAGACCGGCGCATCACCGGCTTGAGAAATCCGATCTCGCCCCTGCGCACGCCTCGCTTCGCGATATTGCCCTCGATGAATTCAACGGTGTCCAGGGTCCTCGGCTCGGCCTCGTAGCAAGGAGCCGCAGGCTCGGAGAGATCGGCCTTGGCCTCGTCGATGAACAGAATATTGTCCGCCACAAAATCCCAGTCGTCGCCTTCCAGAAGACGCTCGAAGCGTCCGGACAGGAAAAAATCGTCCGCATCGAGAATGGCAAGCAAGGGGGCACTGGAATTCTCTATTGCATAGTTGCGGGCAGCAGCAGGCCCTCTGTTACCCTCGAAGGAAAATACACGGAGACGATCACTCCCGTCGTCGGCCGAGCGGGCCGCCTCGGCGGTCCCATCGTTCGAAGCATCGTCTATGACCAGCACTTCCGCGACCTGAGGCTCGCGCAAAGCCGATCTGACGGCGCGAGAGATCGTTGTCTCCGCATCCTTGGCGGCCACGATTACGCAGACTGCATCCTGATCATTTGCATGCGAGAGCAAAACGGCGTCACACCCTGATTTTGCGAGGCGAGAAACGAAACTGTCTCTGTTCCTAGAAAGACAATCCACAGGCTGAAGGCGATCTGTAGCGATTTCAAGGCAGAACTTGTGCATCGCAGCAAAATTTGATCGACTTAGAGCTTGTCCTTGTCTGAGCAGTTTAAAACGAATCTGTTACAATGGCTTTGAGGTGGCCGTGGGCCGCACGTTTACGTGAAGGAACTTTGGGGAGAGGAATCGGTTGAACGCGTAGGCAACATTCGACAGGCAACGGCCTCCTTGCAATCAAATCGGCCTGTCACGAGAGAGCGTGATGCATAGGAGCGAATCCGACGTCTTTGATCTCTTTTCAGAGATTTACACCAGTGCAGCGCAAGAGGAGATGAGTCTCCAAGAGTATCTCCTCGCATGCCGCGACGACAAGAGCATGTATGCCACCGCCGCCGAGCGGATGGTGGATGCGATCGGAGAGCCGACCCTCGTCGATACCAGCGCAGATGAGCGTCTGGGCCGGATCTTTGCCAACCGGACCATCAAGATCTACCCGTCTTTCGCCGATTTCTACGGCATGGAAGATACGATCGAACGGATCGTGGGTTATTTCCGCTATGCCGCTCAGGGTCTCGAGGAACGCAAGCAGATCCTCTACCTTCTCGGCCCGGTGGGCGGCGGCAAGTCCTCGCTTGCCGAGCGGCTCAAGAAGCTGATGGAGCAACGCCCCATCTATACCTTGAGTGTCGGCGGCAAGATCAGCCCTGTATTCGAATCTCCTCTCGGTCTGTTTCATCCCGAGCGCATGGGCGATCTCCTGGAGGAGAAATACGGAATAGCGCGTCGGCGACTGACCGGTCTGATCTCGCCATGGGCAGCCAAACGCCTTGATGAGATCAATGGCGACATCTCAAAGTTCAGCGTCGTGAAGCTTACGCCGTCGCGGCTACGCCAGATCGGCATCGCCAAGACGGAACCGGGCGACGAAAACAACCAGGATGTTTCGTCACTGGTCGGGAAGGTCGACATAAGACAGCTCGAAAACTATAGCCAGGCCGATCCCGACGCATATTCCTATAGCGGTGGGTTGAACCGCACGACACAGGGGCTCCTGGAATTCGTCGAGATGTTCAAGGCACCTATCAAGGTGCTCCACCCGCTCCTGACGGCAACCCAGGAAGGCAACTATAACGGCACTGAGAACTTCGGCGCCTTCCCCTATCAGGGTATCGTGGTTGCCCACTCGAACGAATCGGAGTGGCTGCAATTCAAGAACAATAAGAACAATGAGGCTTTCCTGGATCGCATTCTCGTGGTGAAGGTGCCTTACTGCCTGCGGGTCACCGAAGAGAAGCAGATCTACGAGAAGCTTCTGCGGGAAAGCGAGCTGGCGGACAATCCCTGTGCTCCGGAAGTGCTTGAGATCCTCAGCCGCTTCACCGTTTCGACCCGGCTTGCCGAGCACGAAAATTCGCCCCTCTACACGAAGATGCGGGTCTATGACGGCGAGAACCTCAAGGATATCGATCCCAAGGCGAAGTCCGTTCAGGAATATCGGGACGCGGCCGGTGTCGATGAAGGCATGACCGGCGTCAGCACGCGGTTCGCCTTCAAGGTGCTGTCGGAGACCTTCAACTACGACACGAAGGAAGTTGCCGCCGATCCTGTCCACCTCATGTATATCCTTGAGCAGGCGATCAAGCGCGAGCAGTTTCCCAAAGAAGTGGAAGCGTCCTATCTCGATTTCATCAAATCGGAACTGGCAACGCGCTATGCGGAGTTCATCGGTCACGAGATCCAGAAAGCTTATCTGGAATCCTACAGCGAATACGGTCAGAACCTCTTCGACCGCTATATCGCCTATGCCGATGCCTGGCTGGAAGACCAGGATTTCAAGGATCCTGATACCGGACAGATTCTCAATCGCGAAATCCTTGATAGTGAGCTTTCACAGATCGAGAAGCCGGCCGGCATCGCCAATCCGAAAGACTTCCGCAACGAAGTGGTCAAGTTCACGCTTCGCGCTCGCGCAAGAAACCACGGTCGTAATCCGTCCTGGACGAGCTACGAGAAACTGCGTGAAGTCATCGAAAAGCGGATGTTCGGCCAGGTCGAGGACCTGCTGCCGGTGATCAGCTTCGGGTCGAAGAAGGATTCACAAACTGAGAAACAGCATGCCGAGTTCGTCCAGCGCATGGTGGAGCGGGGATACACTCCGCGGCAAGTGCGGCGACTGGTCGACTGGTACATGCGGGTGAATAAAGCGGGCTAAGGGTCAGGACCCAGTGACGCGGATATTGGCTGATGCCGAATTTCATCGACCGGCGCCTTAATCCCAAGGACAAGAGCCTTGGCAACAGGCGGCGCTTCCTGAAACGGGCAAAGGAGGAGCTCAAGCAGGTCATCAAGGAGCGAGTCAAATCCGGCAGGATAGCAGACCTGGACGCGCAGCACAGCGTTCCCATGCCCGATCAGGATACCAGCGAACCGAGTTTCCAGCATTCCCGCGGCACTGGCCAAAGGGAGCATGTTCTGCCCGGCAACAGGGAATTTTCGCCGGGCGACCGCATCCCCAAACCGGGCTCAGGGGGAAGCGCCAATGAAGGGGGTGCCGGAACCGGCGGCAGTGATGACGATTTCCAGTTCGTTCTTTCAAGGGAAGAGGTGCTCGACCTGTTCTTCGAGGATCTTGAGTTGCCTGACATGGTGAAGCTGAGCCTGAAGGAGGCCGTGACGTTCAAGCCCCGTCGGGCTGGCTTTGCGACGACCGGCTCGCCGACCAACATCAATGTCGGGCGAACCATGCGCAATAGCTATGGGCGACGTATTGCGCTGCGGCGCCCCAAGACGGCCGAGATGGAAGCCTTGACCCACGAGATTGCGGCTCTGGAAGCAGCGCCCAATCAGGATGCGGTGCGCGATCGCCTCGAAGCGTTGCGCCAGGAATTGGATGCCCTGGAGCGTCGGCGCAGGCGGATTGCCTATGTCGATCCGGTAGATATCCGCTTCAACCGTTTTGAGCCGCAGCCATTACCGAACGCCAATGCAGTGATGTTTTGCCTCATGGACGTGTCCAGCTCCATGGGAGAGCGGGAAAAGGATCTCGCCAAGCGTTTCTTCGTCCTGCTGCATCTGTTTCTCAAGCGGCGCTACGAGCGGATAGACATCGTTTTCATTCGCCACACCCATGAGGCGGGGGAGGTGGATGAGGAAACCTTCTTCTATTCGACCCAAAGCGGCGGAACGGTCGTCTCCACCGCGCTCGAAGAGATGCGCCGGATCATACAGGCGCGCTATCCTTCACAGGAATGGAACATCTACGCCGCACAGGCCTCCGATGGCGACAATATCGCCGGCGATTCGGAACGTTGTGCATCATTGCTCCATGGCGAGCTGATGCAGCTTTGCCAGTATTACGCCTATGTCGAAATCATTGATGAGCGTGAAACCGAGATTTTCGGAGCGACCGACAACGGAACTTCTCTTTGGCGCGCCTATCGTACGGTCGAGGATAAATGGCCCAATTTCCAGATGACCCGGATCGCGCGGCCGTCCGACATTTATCCTGTGTTTCGGAAACTCTTCGCCAGGCAACCGACCATGCAGATGAGCAGGTGAGCGCTGGCAATGGGAGAGAGAGCTTCAAAACTGCTTTTCGAAAGTTCCGACTGGAATTTCGATAAGATTTCCCGTGCCTATGATGCGATCGAGGGGATCGCCGTCGAAGACCTGCATCTGGATACCTATCCGAACCAGCTCGAGATCATCTCCTCCGAGCAGATGCTCGACGCTTACTCCTCCATAGGCATGCCGCTGATGTACCAGCACTGGTCCTTCGGCAAGCGCTTCGTTTTCGAGGAACATCTGTATCGCAAGGGGCATCGTGGCCTTGCCTATGAACTGGTCATCAACTCCAATCCCTGCATCACCTATCTGATGGAAGAAAACACCATGGCCATTCAGGCCCTGGTAACTGCCCACGCGGCCTTCGGACACAATCACTTTTTCAAGAACAACTATCTCTTTCGCCAATGGACCGATGCCGGCGCAATCCTGAGCTATATGGATTTCGCCAAGAAATATGTCGCCAGATGCGAGGAGCGGTACGGCTTGCCTGCGGTCGAAGCCATACTCGATTCCGCTCACGCGCTCATGGAACAGGGTGTCTTTCGGTACCGCCGCCCGCCTCGCCTTTCGTCGGAAAAGGAGCGCGAGCGGGCCCGCGAAAGGCTGGAGTATGAGGAACAGACCTATAGTGATCTATGGCGAACGCTTCCAAAGTCCGGCGGGGAAGGCGGGGCCGACGCGGCAGACGAGGCTTCGGAACGGCGCAGGAAACTCAACCTGCCGGAGGAGAACCTGCTCTATTTTCTGGAGAAGACCTCAATAGTCCTGGAGCCATGGCAGCGGGAGCTTCTCAGGATCGTGCGGGTCGTCGCTCAATATTTCTATCCCCAGCGGCAAACGAAGGTGATGAACGAGGGCTGCGCGACCTTCGTTCACTACACGATCATGAACAAGCTGTTCGATCAGGAACGGATAAGTGAAGGCGCAATGCTGGAGATTCTGCAAAGCCATTCCAACGTCGTCTTTCAGCCCGCCTTCGACGATCCGCGCTATCCGGGCCTCAATCCCTACGCGCTGGGCTTTGCTCTGATGCAGGACATCCAGCGCATCTGCACGGAACCTACCGCTGAGGATCGCGACTGGTTCCCTGACATAGCAGGCAATGGCGACTGGCGCGACACGCTCCTTGACGCCTGGGCCAATCACCGGGACGAATCTTTTATATTACAATACCTTAGCCCCACACTTATGCGCAAATTCCGCCTGTTCCTTCTGGCCGACAAAGCCAGCAACAGCTATCTGGAGGTCGCCTCGATCCACAATGAACGCGGCTACGAAAATGTCCGGGCCGCGCTCGCCCGCAGCTATGATGTGAGTGCCAATCAGCCCAATATCCAGGTCGTGGATGTCGACCTCCTGGGTGATCGTCATCTGCGGCTGCAGCACAATGTGAAAAACGGCATACTCCTGGATGAAAGCACCCGCGACGCCACGCTCCGACACGTTCGCCATCTCTGGGGTTACGATGTCAGCCTGATAGGTGTCGACGCGGAGACCGGAGCAACGCTCTACGAATGCTCGACAGCCGCAACGGATGGCTGATTTTTTCCTCGGCTTGGCGATACCGGACCAAGGCCTATCGGTGCTTTCGCAAATCGGCTCGGTATCTTTCAGTGAATGGTCTGCATTTGATCCTGTGCGGAAGAATCTTGCGTGGTAACGACTGGCTGGCCGTCCATCCGGGGTGTTTCGAGGCCGGCTGCAACGACCGATACCTTGAACCTCCCTTCAAGCTGATTGTCGAAAATGGCGCCAACAATGATGTCCGCGTCGTCACCGACCTCCTCGCGAACGCGCGTAGCGGCCTCATCCACCTCGAACAGCGTCATGTCCATGCCGCCGGATATGGAAACAAGGACACCCTTTGCCCCATGCATGCTGGTCTCGTCCAGCAGCGGGTTGGCGATGGCCGCCTCGGCTGCCTTCCTCGCCCGGCCTTCACCGGTACCCTCGCCGGTCCCCATCATGGCTCGGCCCATGTCTCGCATCACTGTTTTGACGTCGGCGAAATCGAGATTGATGAGGCCCTCCTTGACGATCAGATTGGTTATGCAACTGACCCCTGAATAGAGCACCCGGTCGGCGACCGCGAAAGCATCGGCGAATGTGGTATTGGCATTCGCTATCCTGAACAGATTCTGGTTCGGGATAACGATGACGGTGTCGGCACATTCGCGCAGCAGTTCGACACCTTGCTCGGCCATTCTCATACGCCGGGTGCCTTCGAAGGCGAACGGTTTGGTGACAACCGCCACCGTCAATATGCCGGCTGCGCGCGCGGCCCTTGCTATCACCGGTGCCGCGCCCGTTCCGGTTCCGCCGCCCATGCCTGCCGTGACAAAGCACATATGTGTTCCCGACAGATGGTCCATGACCTCGTCAATGGATTCTTCCGCTGCAGCCTGCCCGATATCGGGCAGGCTGCCCGCGCCAAGTCCTTCGGTCGCGTAAGCACCGAGCTGAATCACCCGCGGAGCTCTAGACATGCCTAGCGCCTGGGCGTCGGTATTGGCAGCAATGAATTCCACGCCCTCCAGACCATCCGCGATCATGTTATTGATGGCGTTGCCGCCACCGCCACCTACGCCAACGACAGTCAGCTTAGGCTTCATCTCGGAAATCTCGGGCTTCTTGTTGTCTGTCATGGCATCCGTCCTGCAAGTCCCCGCGCCGAATCGGATGCCATTAGGGAATCAGATAGCCCGCTGCGGTGCAAGGAGCCGCATCCGGATCACTCTGCTATCTGGAAGAATGTCGCGATGGCCTCGAAAATTGCAAAATCTCAGCACCTCCCCGCGGCGCGGTGAATTGAGCCGCGGCCACCGCCTCAATCAGGAGATCAAGAGCTTGGCGCACCTTCCTGCTGGTTTCGTCATCGCCTGACAAATGCAGCCAGGCATGTTCGAGATGCTCACGTGCAAATGCGAAATCCGACGGCATCAGCTTTTTCCTCGTCCTTCGTGCCCTGTCTGGTTTCCGGACTATCATCCAAGGCGCAAAGACCTGGTGAAATGCACTGGGAGGATTTGATTCAAATTGAAATTGCGCGCGGCGGCACTGTCAGCCTGCCTCTGCGGCAGGGCTTCCAAGATCATTCGCTACCTTGTCGCCTGCAAGGGCGAAAGCTTCGGCAACCCGACCCCGCTCCACATCATCCGGGGTTGGCGAGAATCCGGCACCCAGCATCTTGCGTCCCAGCATATGGTCCGCAGGCCGGTTGACCGAATCGATTGCCAGAAGTCGTTGCCCTGCAAAATGATAGACTGAGAAGGCATTCTCCTCCTGAGACCCGACGAGTATGTGACGATCGGCGTCGAAAGACAGCCCGACCATCTGCAGCTTCATGTCACCAATATCGGACCAGAACCATGGAATGGCGCGATAAGGCTCCGGACGGCCAATGATGGTGCGGGCTGCGGTGCGAGCCTGGTCAGTGGCATTCTGTACCGATTCTAGGCGAACCAACCGCGCAGCGTGCCAATGATGGTAGCGGGCGCAATCGCCGATCGCCAATATGTCGGGATGCGAGGTCTGCAATGCATGATTGACGAGGATTCCATTGTTGCATGCAAGGCCAGCTTCCTCAGCCAAGCGCGTGTTCGGATCGACACCTATACCCGCAACGACGAATCCGGCAGGGATCTCCTCGCCTGCCGAGGTCCTGACCGACTTGACGACACCGCCCTCGGCATTGATGCGGGAAACACCGGTGTGGAGTAAAAAACGGATGCCCTGCCCGGAAAGCCTCCTCAAAACATGATCCGAAACATAGGGCGAAACCACACGGCCAAGCAGCCGATCCGCAAGCTCCAGCACTGTCACGTTCTTGCCGAGCGCCGCAAGCGTGGCGGCTATTTCCAGGCCGATGAAGCCGCCACCGATGATGACGGCCGCCGAGGCGGTCGGCAACAGGGTCCGCAGCCGTCGTGAATCGTCGATTGTTCGGATCGCGACCACGCCCGGCAGATCTGCTCCAGGCACCTGTGGCAGGCGCGGCGTGGCCCCCGTCGCAAGCACCAGCTTGTCGAAATAGCGCTTTTCGCCTCCCTCAAGGGTAACAGAATGGGCCGCAACATCTATTGCTCCCGCCGCGACGGCGGGCAGGAATTCAATATCGTTCGTCCTGTAGAAGCTTTCCGCCCGCAAGAGTTGTGATTTGTCTTCAGCTGCCTTGAGGAACGTCTTTGAAAGCGGGGGCCTGTGATAGGGGAAATCGGTTTCCTTGCTGAGCAGAAGCACCGGCTCGTCATATCCTTCCTGGCGAAGGGTCGCAGCAAGCTGGGAACCGGCATGTCCCGCCCCAATTATGATCGTTCCTTTGCCCATCGGCTCGATTCCCAAAGTGTAGTTCGTTTTTTAATTGATGACGGCATAGACCCCTGTACGGGGCCGATGCAATGAAAAGCAACCGGCGATCCTGGCCGCAGAAATGGGGAGCGCCGGCAGATTTTTCACTATCGGAATTGTTTCAATGTTGGGTTGCCCTCAACACGGGCGCCGCGACAATATCTCGTCGTCCCGAGCCGGCGAGCGATCCGACGGAATAGTAGAGCAGGAATGAGCCTATGATATAGGGATTGATGACATCCACCTCCACGGCCGAACGGACCACCAGGAGAATCCCGAATCCGAACAGAATATGAGCCTGCAGGTCGCGCCGGTCCGAAACCGCTCTGCCGAGGGGAGGAAAAAGGCTGCTCCAGAAAATGGGTATGAGCAATAACAGCCCCAGGAGGCCAAGTTCCACGAGTGTTTCGATAAAGGTATTGTGGAAATGAAAGCCGGTTCTGGTCTCGATGAAGAATTCCTCCCAGAGCCTTTCTGCATCGGCGAAGCCCTGCACCCAATAGGCCTGATAGCCCACGCCGAATATCGGATGCTCGCGAAATGCGGCCATGCCCTCAGACCAGAGATAGGTTCGGCCCGTTAGCGTCGCATCCTTGCCGAATACCCCTAACAGAGCATCGAAAGCACCAAGGTTGAAAGCGACAAAGGCTCCCGTCAGAGCCAGCGCAATACCAAAGAGAAAAACGAATCGCCGCACCAGCGGCGTGAAATGCAACATGGCGCGAAGACACAGACAGGCAGCAAGAACGACTGCAACGGCTATGATCGACGTTGCCGATTGAGAAGCCAGAAGACAATAAGCCGACAAGGCTCCAACCACGAGAGCGAAGATGCCCCACAAGCTGCGTTCGCGCAGGGGGACCAGCGCGGCATAGGCGAGATAAATGCCCACCGAAGCAAAGAAGCCGAGTTGGTTCTTGGACGAAAAGGCTCCAACCAAGCTGTAGGCCCCGTCCAGCGGATCATAACTGTGGGTTCCGTCCGCGAGCGAATAAGCCAGCACCAATGCAATGCCTGACAGCCCTCCGAGAGCAAGTGTTCTTATGTGGAGCACACGTGCCGCAATCAACGCGCAGACGACATGGGAAAGATACTGAACCCCTCCGCGCAAGGAACTGCCCGGTGCCGCCGACCAGAAGGCCGAAAGGCATGCGAACAGGGCAAAGCCCAATATCCACCAGGACTTAACAAAAATGTCGACGAAACGGCGCTGGTCGACAATAACAAGAGGTAGCCAGAAAGCGTAATAAACGAGAATCAGAAGCTGCCCGAACCGGGTCGAATACGCAAAGGCGAAGAAGGAAACTGCCACAGCTACTGCGCCGAACCAGAAGTTCCGCTCGGGACTGAGCAGCAGGCCTTTGGCGATCTTCATCTTGCAATCCGTGGCGCTGATCCGCCTCCTGCACCCTAGTCCGACAAGAGAGGCGGAATTTTCACCTTCACGACGTCGCCTGGAAGGACCGCGGTGTTTTGATCGGCGGCGATCTCCTCCGTCTTGCCATCAGCCGCCCTGACGATCCTCAGGATGACCCTGTTCATGTCATCCTCACCTTCGAGCGCCAAAGCAGGTGCGTTCGACAAAGCTTCCGCCATCAGTTTCTTGTACATTTCGATCTGGAGCGTCAACGCTTCGATCTTCGCTTCGGTCTCCTGCTGTTGTTGGGAAATCTCCGACTCCCGATCATTCTGGAGATTGGTGGCGTCCTGCTCGGCTCCGTTTATATCCTGTCGGGCACGCAGCACAGCAGTTTCCATATCCAGGACCTTGCCTTCCATCTCGGCGATTGTCTGTTCGACGGTGAGCACACGGGCATTCACTGTCAGACCACGCTCGGCGAGGCTTCCAACGCCTTTCAGCTCTTCCCTGGACAGCTCGATCTGTCTGTTCTGGGTCGCGATTTTCTTTTCCAGCGACTCGATTTCATTGCGCAGGAGCTGTTTCAGATCCTCGATCCCCTCCAGCTGTAGCTCAACCCGCTTTCGACGCGCTTCCATGAATCCAGCCTCTTCAGCGAGCAGCTTCTCGGCGATATCGAGATCGGCAAGCTCTTCCGGCATAGTGATCGAGGCCGCCCCCTGAGCTTCCGCCTGAAGGCGTGCGCGCCGCGCATAAAGCCTGTTCCTCTCGGCAATCAGGACCTCGAGATTGCCTTGGGCATTGATGTAGTCTCGCTCGATCCTAAGCGACGCATCTGCCGATCGCCGCAGCCCGCCGGCGACACTCACCGTCCGCAGCACGGTCAGACCGGGATCATACGGATATCTTCCCGGATTCTGCACATCACCGGTAACAAAGATCGGGCGGTATTCGATGATCTCGACCGAAGCTGCAGGCCGGTCCAGCAAACCGAATCTCTGCTGGAGTTCGTCAGCAATCGTCTCTTCGATCTCGGCGGTTGTCTTCCCCGCTGCCGGAATCTGCCCGACAAAAGGCAGGGAGATGCTGCCGGACGGTCCAACCGTATAGTCGCCTGCGACAGACGACCATTCCCGAACCGCCCCTTCGGCCGTCTGCCACTCGGCAACCTTGATCCGCAGCTTGTCCATGGGGCCGAGCTCATATTCGGCTGCGGAAACTCCCGCCCCGGTCAGCAAAAGGGTTAGAATTGCTACGAAAATACAGACACAGCGCATACCGGCAAGCGGCGCGCCGCGTGACAAGACAAATGCTGCGTTCAACGCATACTCCCAGTTCGGTAGAACAAACGCAGCATCAATAGCTGCCGCGCGATGCCAGCACAGCCGGTACGGTTCGGACGATGATGACGAGGTCGAATGCAAATGACCAATTCTCGACATATCGCCGATCGAACGCCACACGCCGGCGATAGGGCACATCATTACGGCCGCTGATCTGCCACAAGCCGGTAAGGCCAGGCCGCGAGCGCAGATAGTAGACGGCGGCACGACCGTAAAGATCGAGCTCTTCCTGCACCACCGGGCGCGGGCCGACGAAGCTCATCTCGCCGCGCAATATGTTGAAGAGCTGAGGAAGTTCATCGAGGCTCAGTTTGCGCAGCACCGCGCCTACACGCGTGACGCGCGGATCATCCTGAAGCTTGCGCGTCGCCAGCCACTCCTCGCGGGCGGCGGCATCCTGCAGGAGATGGTTCTTGAGGACTTCATCTCCGTTTTCGACCATCGTGCGGAATTTATAGCAGCGAAAGGTACGGCCATTTCGGCCGACGCGCGCATGCCCGTATAAGATGGGGCCGGGGCTCGACGCTTTCACGAGAAGCGCCAGCATCAGAAGCAATGGGCTGAACAGTAGGAGGGCAAGAATGGAGCCGACAATGTCGAAGCTCCGCTTGGCGACGCCGCCCAAGGCAGGCTCCTCCTCACGGCGTATTTTATTAGGCATATTGGCGAGTATTGCCGCATATCTCATAATGCGTCTCCGCGAAAACAAAACGGCCGCCGATCCTGATATGGAAATGCTGCGCTGCAGCACGGCAGTAAGGTAGTCCGATGCTTATGAAAGCACTATGATAAGTTGACGGCCGGAGACCTCACCCGTAATCATATTTTGTGTCCTGCCGTTATAATAGCTCGACTGGAAGTGTCTCGATTTCACAGACGCAATAGAGAGTAGCCGTTTCGATGAACATATATTGTTAAGTCAGAAAACAGATTTAAAAGACGTAAAAAAATTCTTTCGAACCATCTTATAGCATTGAATAAATAACTTTAATTCCTGTCTTAAAAAATCTTGCTCTCAAGAAAGACACGCTTCCAAGTCGGATGATATTTCGCAGAAGCGAAATGAAAAATATCATCTTTCTAGCCAATTCACCTTAGGTCGATATAGCAGAACATCATCAAGTCTGTGATGAAAAGCAGTCATATGTTGCATGCCGCGTTTCAGACGAATATATCAGGGATGCAAGGTTCCCTTGGCCATGCCGATCGATCGGATTTTAACTGTATCGACCTGTTGGCAGAGAAGGAGACCGTCCGATATGGCTTCGGCTGGGAGGTTGGTGACATGTTCGTGGTGCAAACCGGGCATGTTTGCGGCGGCAGGGCTTAGTAATGTCTTTCATGCTCTTTTTGCGAGGAATGCTCCTCGTCCTGGCGGTGTTTGCAGTCGCGACATATCTGGCGACGCAATCCCTCTGGTTGACCTTTCTCTATTCCCTGCTGATCGCCGTATTTCTTCAGGTCGGCTACTTTCTCGCCATCCTCTTTATGGTCTGGCGCATGCCAGCCAAGAGAACGCAGCAGACCGCGCCAAGCGCTGAAACAAGTCAGCCTCGCAAAGCGAAGCCAGCCGGTGAACTCCCTGGATCGCTTGGACACTGACTGGTATCGAGCTGAGTTTCCCTAGCCGGCCAACAAGACCTCGATTTACAGGTTTGGCTGTACCGGCCAGCTATAGCTGAAAATTTCTGCCGTTCAGCTTGGTGGCGGGCGTCGGAATCAAACTTTTTTCACCAAATATTTTCCGCCGACTCCAAACGTGCTTGGCATTTTTTCTCTCCGTCACCCGACTGCCCGATTTGCTTCCTAGCCGCGGAAGCTGTGGTTTGGTTGGAGAGGGGTTCCTCGATGCAGAAAGACTTGTGCCGCGCTTTGCGCGCACCGGTAGTCGCATTGTGCATGTTCGCGTCCGCGGGAACAGCATCAGCGCAATGCGGCGGAGCCTCATGGTATGCACTTACGTCCATGACGGCCTCAGGTGAGCGGATGAACCCTGCTGCTCTGACCGCCGCGCACCGCAGCCTGCCCTTCGGTACGAAAGTGAAGGTCACCAATCGCCGCAACGGGAAGACGGTCGTCGTCCGCATCAATGATCGCGGGCCCTTTGTGAAAGGCCGGGTTATCGATCTTTCCAAGGCTGCGGCGATGAAGCTCGGCTTTATCCGTGCCGGCCATACAAAGATCTGTCTTCAGGCAGCAAAATAGTCCTGCGAATCAGACCCCGGACACGCTTCAGCCAGCTCATCAGTGCAGCCTTCTGGCGCGCTCACAATATGCCTCCATCAACGATAAGGGTTTGGGCTGTCAGCATCCGCGCCGCGTCGGAGGCCAGGAACAGGCATGGTCCCACCATGTCCTCGGGATGGATTTCCTTCTTGAGACATTGCCTCTGGATATGGTCGCGCAGGCCTTCCTCCGTAACCCAGAGTTCCCTTTGCCGCTCGGTTATCACCCAGCCCGGAGCAATAGCGTTGACCCGGATTCCATATGGACCCAAAGCGCCTGCCAGGCCTTTTGTAAGGCCGATGATACCAGCTTTGGCCGCGGTATAGGCAGGCATGTCGCCCTGGTTGATCATGAAGGAGGTCGAAGTGAAGTTGACGATCGCCCCGCCGCCGGCCGCCTTCATCCCTTCCGCCACGGCCTGGACCGTGAAGAAGTGCGGTCTCAGATTGATGGCTTGATTGTTGTCCCAGTATTCCCGCGTTACATCCTCGATATTGTGGCGATCATCGCGCGCGGCATTGTTGATCAGGACGGTAATCGGTCCGTGTTCCGATATTGCGTGCGCCACCGCCGCGCGCAATTGCTCTATGTCGCGTAAATCCGCATGGAGGAAGAGCGGCAATGCCCCAAGCTTTCCGGCCAGATCGTCGCAAAGCGCCTCGCTCGCCTCCCGTGCGATGTCGATGAATGCGACCCTTGCACCCTGACGCAGAAAGCCTTCGGTCAGTGCTGCGCCGATGCCGGTTCCACCGCCGGTTATGAGGACAGAAGCACCTTCCAGATCGGCAAATTTGGCGGTCGGCATCATTCCGGCTCCTTGCTGACGGATGGATATTGCGCGCTGTTGAGCAGGGAGAAAAGATCGCGCGCCTCGAGCTATCCTGCAAGGTAGCAGGCTTCTGGGCGGGGGCTTGCGGGACGATTTCCCCTCCCTGCTTCCCGCACTGCAATGCAGATGCGTAGCATTCAACTCGACGGATGCCGTCAAATGGGCTACCTGCCTCTTGCCAGAATTTCAGACCGCCGGAGACCCCATGCCCCTTCGCGTTGCAGTCCAGATGGACCACATCTCCACTATCTCGATTGACGGCGACACGACCTTCGCCCTGTGTCTGGAGGCACAGAGACGCGGTCATCAGCTTTGGCACTATACGCCGAACCGCCTGAGCATGCTCGGCGGGACGGCATATGCCAGCACCGAAGCCCTGAAGGTGCGCGACGAAAAGGGACGACATTTCGAACTCGGCGAGCCGGAAAAGCTGGACCTTGCCGAGATGGACGTGGTCCTGCTTCGACAGGACCCGCCTTTCGATATGAACTACATCACGACCACGCATATTCTCGAGCGCATCCATCCGAAGACTCTCGTGGTTAACGACCCGACATGGGTGCGTAACAGCCCGGAAAAGATCTTCGTCATGGAGTTTCCGGAGTTCATGCCGGAAACCCTGATCACCAAGGATCCGCGGGAGGTTGACGCCTTCCGGAAGAATTTCGGCGACATCATCGTCAAACCGCTTTACGGCAATGGCGGCGCGGGCATTTTCCATCTGCATGAGGCCGACCGGAATCTCGCCTCGCTGCTTGAAATGTTCGCGCAGATGTATCGAGAGCCATTCATCGTCCAACGCTACCTCAAGGAAGTACGCGGCGGCGACAAGCGTATTATTCTGATCGAAGGCGAGCCCGTGGGGGCGATCAACCGTGTGCCGGCCGAGCACGATTCGCGCTCCAACATGCATGTCGGCGGACGCGCGGAGCCATCAGAGATTACGGATCGCGAGCGGGAGATCTGCGATCGCATCGGTCCGGCGTTGAAGGAACGCGGTTTTGTTCTCGTCGGCATCGACGTTATCGGAGGCTATCTGACCGAGATCAATGTGACTTCACCGACCGGCATCCGTGAGGTCCAGAAATTCGGCGGCGCGGATATTGCCGCACTTTTCTGGGATGCGGTGGAGAACCGAAAAGCCGCCGGTTAATCTGCGGATGTTCCGCGTGGACAACTCGTTGCAACCTGCTTGCAACCCAGGCGGCAGAATGTTCTTGCAATGTTCTTGATTTGCCCCGCGCATTATGATTGTATTGAGTTGAGTTCTCGGGCTTGAGGCGCTCGGCGGCGCCTGACTCATGGGGTAGTAGGGCATGGTTTCGCGCGTTCGTACGATTGCTTTCGATGGTATCGAGGCAGTCTCGGTCGATGTTCAGGTGATGATCGCGCCTGGAAAGGTCGGCATGCATATCGTCGGTCTTGCCGACAAGGCCGTGGCCGAGAGCCGGGAACGTGTGCAGGCGGCCCTTCATGCCTCAGGCCTGTCGATGCCCGCCAAGAAGGTAACCGTCAATCTCGCACCGGCCGACCTGCCGAAGGAAGGCAGCCACTACGACCTCCCCATAGCACTCGGCCTGATGGCGGCGCTTGGCGCCATACCGGCCGATGCGCTTGCCGATTATGTGGTGCTTGGCGAATTGTCGCTTGATGGTACCATTGCGCCGGTTGCAGGCGTATTGCCGGCGGCGATTGGCGCCAATGGAATGGAGAGGGGGTTGATCTGCCCGCATGCCTGCGGGCCGGAAGCCGCCTGGGCAGGGTCCGAGATCGACATTCTCGCGCCGCGCAGCCTTATAGCACTTGCCAACCACTTTCGCGGAACTCAGGTGCTGAGCCGACCCGAACCCAGCGTCCGCTCGGCGGCAAGGGACCTTCCGGACATGGCCGACATCAAAGGACAGGAAAGCGCCAAGCGCGCACTTGAAGTAGCGGCGGCCGGCGGACACAATCTGCTGATGGTTGGCCCGCCAGGCGCCGGCAAGTCCATGCTGGCACAGCGCTTGCCATCCATATTGCCTCCTCTCGCACCAAAGGAACTCCTTGAAGTCTCCATGATCGCCTCCATAGCGGGGGAACTTGCCGATGGCCGCCTCTCTGACCGCCGGCCCTTCCGCGCACCGCATCATTCGGCCTCCATGGCGGCAATGGTCGGCGGCGGTCTGAGGGCGCGCCCTGGCGAGATGTCGCTTGCCCATCACGGCGTCCTTTTCCTTGATGAATTCCCCGAATTCTCCCCACAGGTGCTCGATTCGCTACGCCAGCCGCTTGAGACAGCCGAATGCGTGATTGCGCGGGCCAATCACCGTGTCAGCTATCCGGCCCGGATCCAGCTCGTGGCAGCAATGAACCCTTGCCGTTGCGGCATGGCCGGAGAACCCGGTCACCGTTGCGTGCGAGGGCCACGCTGCGTATCGGACTATCAGGCTCGCATCTCGGGCCCGCTGCTCGACCGGATCGACCTGCGTATCGAGGTACCCGCCGTGTCCGCCAGTGATCTGATCCGCCCGGGAAGAGCAGAGACGAGTGCGGTCGTGGCAGAACGGGTTGCCCGCGCCCGCAAGCTTCAGCAGGAGCGTTTCACTGCCCTTGGCCTGCCTTCCTGGACAACGAATGCCCATTGCTCCACTGCGCTGGTCGAGGAGATCGCGGCACCGGACACAGCAGGAGCGGCTCTCCTGAAGGAAGCGAGCGAGAAGATGGGTTTCTCTGCCCGCGCCTATCACCGTGTCCTGAAGGTGGCGCGGACGCTTGCCGATCTGGCCGGCGAGGAAAAGGTCGGACGATTGCATCTCGCCGAAGCGATCTCCTATCGCCTAGCGGGTGAAAGGTTGGCTCAGGCAGCCTAGCTCTCTAGAGCGTTTCAGGTTTTGACGGAAGCGTATCCTGCGCTTTCGAGATAATTGCTGCATTCGGTTGGTTGG
>Ga0164243_10002669_pt1 | contig 29207 bp, 24 predicted proteins | sample OricompcompostOP_FD_108781 | JGI IMG/M metagenome (GOLD analysis project Ga0164243, IMG submission 108781) | Organic Plus compost microbial communities from Emeryville, California, USA - Original compost - Organic plus compost (OP) | ecosystem: Engineered > Solid waste > Mixed feedstock >... | reverse complement strand
GACCAGGACGTCACGAGGCCCAACTGGACGGCCTGGCGCGGCAGTACGGCGTCCAGCAGCCAGTCGGCGGCCACCCGCACCCGGTTGCCGGGCATCGCGGCGAGGTGGTAGCCCCGGGTCACCGCGCCGGCCGCCACTCCGGAGAGGTGGACGCCGAGCGGGTTGGCGGCGGCCTTGGCGCCGCCGAGGTCCACCACGAACCCCATGTCCTTGTGCCGGTACGCCTGCCGCTCGCCGTCGCCGAAGGACGCGGCGATGTTGTGCGCGCAGACCTTGCCCTGCCGCCAGGCGTGCTGGGCGGTCATCGGGGTGTACGAGCCGGGGTTCTCCAGGTCGGGCACGGCGGCCGCGTCACCGCAGGCGAAGACCTCCGGGCGGCCCGGAACCTGGAGATGCGGGTCGACCAGCAGCCGGCCGCGTTCCATGGGCAGTTCCAGGGACTGGACGAGCGGGTCGGGGCGTACGCCCACGCACCAGACGAGGGTGCGCGTCCCCACGAACTCGCCGTCCGTGAGCAGCACCCCGTCGGAGGTGGCCTCCTTCACCGAGGTGCCCATCCGCACGTCCACGCCCCGCTCCCGCAGCACGCTGTCGGCGGTGCGGGAGAGCCGTTCGTCCAGTTCGGGCAGGACCCGGTCGGCGATGTCGAGGAGGATCCAGCGCGGCCGCATGCCGGTGCGCAGCGGCTGCTTCGCCACGTGCGCGTCGGTGAAGAGCTGGCCGTGCGCGGCGACCTCGGTGCCGGTGTAGCCGGCGCCCACGACGACGAAGGTGCACCGGGAGGAGCAGCGCTCCGGGTCGTCCGTGGCGGCGGCCAGCTCCACCTGGCGGGTGACGTGATCGCGCAGGTACAGCGCCTCGGGCAGGCCGCGGAAGCCGTGCGCGTGCTCGGCGACGCCCGGGATGGGCAGCAGCTTGTTGACGCTGCCGGCGGCGAGCACCAGCCGGTCGTAGGGCAGGGTGCCGTTCTCGCCCTCGGGGCCGGTGTAGTGCACCTGGCGGGCGTCGAGGTCGATCCGGCCGGCCTCGCCCAGCACCAGCCTGGCCTGCGGGAGCGTCTCGGCAAGGGACACGGTGACCCGGCGCGGCTCGAGGATCCCGGCCGCGACCTGGGGCAACAGGGGCAGGTACAGGAAGTAGTCGGTCGGGTTGAGCAGGACGATCTCGGCCCGGCCCTTGGCCGTACGGGACAGGATCTGGGCGGTGCGGTACCCGGCGAAGCCGGCACCGACGATCACAATGCGGGGTCGACTCACGGTTCGCCTCCGGCGCGGTCGCGTACGTCGGGAGACTTCCGCGTCCCCCTGTGCGGGGCCGTCAAACACCGGGGCGGGGTTCACGCGGGCACAACCGCGCCCTTCCGCTGCCGCCGCGCGCCGTGCCGCCCCGGCCTCAGCCGTCGCCCGGGGCGCGGTCGGTGCCGACCGTGGGCGGGGCGGACGGCACCGGGGGCACGGGGGCGGAGCCGGTTGCGGGTACCGGGGCGGACGGTGTCGGGCGGGCCGCCGCTCGCAGGGCGACCGCCGCTGCCGCCAGGATCACCGCCGTGACGAGCGCCGCCGCCCAGCCCGGGAGGACCAGGTCCAGGGCGAGGCCCACCGCCAGGGCGAGCGCCGCGCCGGCGTACAGCGCGGCGGCGCCCGAGCCGGCGTACAACGCCGCCTTGCGGCGCTGCCCCCGCGTCTGTTCCCGCAGTTCGGCGCGTACGGACTCCCGGGCCACCTGGGCCAGTTCGTCCACCAGGTGCTTGTCGAGGTGCTGCATGTGCTCCAAGCGCTGCATGGCGCCCGGGTACCCGTGCCCGGGACCCGGTAACTCGCCCCGGGCGTACCGCAGGAGGGAGTGGTGTGGAGATCAGGAAGCCCCCGCCCGCCGGCCTGGGCGTCCAACTACGCTCGGACGCATGGAGATTCTGGGTGCCACACTGCGCGTCTGCGTCGACGACATCGAGACCGCCATCCCCTTCTACGAGCGGCTGGCGGGCGGAACCGCCCTCCGCTTCGAACGGGAGGGCGTCCAGGTCGCCGCGGTGGGCTGCTTCCTGCTGATGAGCGGTCCCGAGGCCGAGCTGGACGTGCTGCGCAAGGTCGCCGCGACCATCGCGGTCAAGGACGTCGACGAGACCCGTCAGGTGCTGGAGGAGATGGGCGCGGCCGTCCTCGCCGGACCGCTGCCCACCCCCGTCGGCCGCAACCTGATCGCACGCCACCCGGACGGGGCGGTCTACGAGTACGCGGACCGCCGCGGCGCCTGACGTCAGGTCACGGTGTGGGCCGCATCCGGAAGTCGTACCGCTGCGGCAGCGGTTCGTCCGTGAGCCGCGCCCACAGGCGCCCGATGACCTCGTCGCCCTCACGCAGGTCGGCGACCTCGAAGCCCGCGTCGAACACGGCGCGGGCCTCCTCGCTCCGTCCCTCGGCGAGCAGCAGGCCCGCCTCGATCAGCCGGAAGCGTCCGCGGGCCCGGGTGCCGGGGTCCAGACGCTCCCACACCGACCGGGCGTCCGCCGTGCGCCCCACCGCGAGCAGCGCCTCGATCGCCTCCCGCCCGAGGGCGGCCACGGCGGCGGTCCACTCCCCCTCCGCCTCGTCGGCCTCGCGGCACAGGTCGTCGAAGGCCAGCGTGTAGCGGTCGGCGGCGCGCTCCGGGTGGCGCTCCTCCCGGTCGGCGACGGCGAGACAGCGCAGGACGGGCCAGGACGGGCCGTCCTGGGCCAGCCCCCGCTCCCAGCTGCGCACCGCCTGCGCCCGGTCGCCGCCGTGCCACTGGGCGACGCCCAGGTGGTACTCGGTCAGCCCGGTCGCGGGCGCCGTCTCCAGCATGTCCCGCCAGTGCCGGGCGACCAGCGTCCCGCCGGGCGGCCGGGTGCCGGGCGGCTCGGGGAAGGACCCGGCGCGCAGCAGGTGCAGCCAGGGTTCCTGCTCCTCGCCGAGGGTGCTCTCGTCGAAGGGCGTGCCGGGCAGCTTCCACCCGGCGCGCAGCACCTCGAGCGCGCCCCACCCGGACCCGGCGGCCAGCCGCTCGCCGGGGTCGGTGTCGGCGTACGGCAGCCAGGCCGCGTACGCCGCGTCGACGTCCGCGCGCGGCAGTACTCCCTCCAGTCCGGCCTCCGCCTCGTCGAGGACGGCGCCCCAGTCTCCGTCGCGCCGCGCCTGGAAGGGCCCGTACGCCTCCAGCCAGGACACCTCGCTCTCCGGCTCCAGGCGGACGTGTTCCAGCTGGGTGCGGGCGAGGCCCGCCTGGATCTCGCAGTAGCCGTCGGTGCCGGGCTCGGTGAGCCACTGCTGCCAGCTCCGTCCGCCGGGCCCGCGGCCCCACACGAACAGCTTCCGGCCGCGCAGGGTGTCGGTGGAGGTCTGCACGAGCCCGTGCCCGTCGCCGTCGAGCGCGGCGATCCAGCGGCGGCGCTCCTCGGGGACCTCGTAGAAGTAGTCGGCGGCGTAGGTGCTGTTGGGCGGGTAGGTGCGGTCGACGCCGTCGTACGCGGGGACGGGGACACGGCTCAGGCGCTGCTCGTAGCCGAAGTGGTAGGCCTCCTCGGCCGGGGCGAGGACGCGGCAGTCCTCGGGGACGGCGATGTTGGACCACCAGTACGTCGGCACCTGCTTCTCGTGCGGGTTGCGGATCCGGGCGCCGACGTAGAGGAAGTCGGAGCCGTCCGGCAGCCACAGGTCGACCTGGAAGGGCAGGTCGCGCAGCCGCTCCCACTCCCACAGGCGCAGCATCTCCCCGCCGTCGGGGGCGGGGACGCGGGCCGCGTGCACGGGCGAGCAGGACAGGGTGGTGTGGCCGGTCGCGCCGATGTTCCACTCGATGCCGCCGGAGAACCAGGCGCCGTTCAGCGCGAAGTTGGCGGGCTGGAACACCGGGTTCGCGTACAGAAGTTCACGGCCGGTGGGTTTGTGGACGAGGGAGGCGATCCGGCCGCCGAGGCCGGGCAGGACGGTGGCGCGCAGCCGGTCGTTCTCGATGACGAGGGCGTCGAGGGGGCGGGGCGCGCGGTCCCGGTCGTAGCCGTCGCGGACGGGGACCGGCAGCAGGCTGTGCAGCGGGGCGTAGCCGATCTGCCGGGCCATGTCGCGCGGCAGGTCCTTCTTGTCGCGGTCCTCGATGCGGTGCATCTCGTCGAGGGGGCGCAGGGCGGGCAGCGGGTTGTCGGGGCCGAGGTGCGCGGCCGGCAGCGTGAGTACCTCATGTCGGATCGTCGTCACGATCTCCATGGAAGCCAACGGACGCCCGCCTGAACAGAGGCCGTGACGAGCGGCTTTCGCGCGGGGCGCGGTCAGTCGTCCCCGGTCAGCATCTCGGTGGTGAGCGCCCAGCGTTCGTGGTCGCGCCAGGCGCCGTCGATGTAGAGCATCTTCGGGGAGAAGCCCTCCTTGCGGAAGCCGCAGGCGCGGGCGAGGGCGATGGAGGCGGTGTTGCCGGGCTGCACGTTGATCTCCAGCCGGTGCAGCCGCATCGGCCCGAACGCGTACCGCACGACGAGGTCCAGCGCCTCGCGCATCAGCCCGCGTCCGGCCGCGTGGGCGAAGGCGCCGTAGCCGAGGGCGCCGCAGAGGAAACCGCCCTCGACGATGTTGTTGATGTTGACGAAGCCGGCGAGGGCGCCGTCCGCCTCCCTCTCGCAGACCAGGAACCCCGCCTTGGCGGGGTCCTCGATCAGCCGCTGCGCGTAGGCGGTGTAGGCGGCCGGGGTGTCCGGCGGGAACAGCCAGGGGTGGTGCAGGTCCTTGCTCTCCCTCGCCCGCGCGGTGAACTCGGCGGCGTCGTCGTAGGTGAAGTGGCGCAGGCCCACGCGGCGGCCTTCGGTGAGGTAACGGGAAGCGGTGTGCGGCACCCTGTCACCCTACGACGCCGGCCCGGGGACGCACACCGGGCAGCGCGCGCTCGGCCCGGTCCCGCCGTGTTCAGCTCAGCGCCGGTTCCTCCAGTGTCAGCGTCCCCGCGTCCGCGTCCAGTTCGGCCGCGACGCCGAACGGCAGCGTCAGCGCGTCGTCGCAGTGCCCGAAGCCGAACTGCTCGGCCACCGGCACCCCGAGCCCGCCCAGCCGGTCCACGAGCAGGGTGCGCACCGTGTCGTACGGGTCGCACTCCGCCCAGGAGCCCAGCAGCAGCCCGGCGACGCCGTCGAGCATCCCGGCGCGCAGCAGCTGTGTGAGATAGCGGTCGAGGCGGTAGGTCTCCTCCCCCACGTCCTCCAGGCACAGCAGTCCGCCGCGCGCGGAGTCGCGGGTGTGCGGCGTGCCGATGCCGCCGGCGATCAGGGAGAGGCAGCCGCCGAGGGTCACGCCGCGGGCGCGTCCCGGGACCAGCGCGGTGCCGTCGGAGTGGATCGTGCGCACCGACTCGGGGTCGAACAGGGTGGCCCGCAGGTGTTCCTGGGCGCGGGCGCTCTTGATGAAGTCGGCGCCCGCGGCCATCGGCCCGTGCAGGGTGACCAGGCCGAGCCGGACCGCGAACGCCTCGTGCAGCGTGGTGATGTCGCTGAACCCGACGAACACCTTCGGCCCCGCCGCCCGCATCACCTCCCAGTCGAGGGCGTCGACCATGCGCTGGGCGCCGTAGCCGCCGCGGGCGCAGATCACCGCGTCGACGGCCGGGTCGCACCAGGCGTTCTGCAGATCGGCGGCCCGGTCGGCGTCGGCGGCCGCGAGGTAGCTCAACTCCGTGTGCCGGCCGAGGACGTGCGGGGCGGCGACGGGGTCGAGGCCCCAGCCGCGCAGCACGTCGAGCCCGGCGGCGAGCCGTTCCTCGGGGATGGGCCCGCTGGGGGCGACCACGGCCACCCGGGCGCCGGGGGCGAGGCGGTGCGGCCGCCGCAGCGGCGTCAGCGGGGTCGGCGTGGTCACGGCGTCAGCTCCAGGGCCGGGATGCCGGGCGTCTTCAGCCCGAACACCTGCGCGTACAGGGACAGCTCGGCCTCCAGGGCGCACACCATGGTCTCCGCGCGGCGGAAGCCGTGGCCTTCGCCCTCGAAGGTGAGGTAGGCGTGCGGGACGCCCCGGCCGGCCAGCCGGGCGAGGAACCGCTCACACTGCACGGGCGGGCAGATCACGTCGTCCAGCCCCTGGAGCAGCAGGAACGGCGCGCTCAGCCGGTCGGCGTGGGTGAGCGGCGAGCGCTCCTCGTACCGCTCGGGCACCTCGGCGCGCGGGCCGATCAGGGTCTCCAGGTACTGCGACTCGAAGTCGTGCGTCTCCCCCGTGCCCCAGCCGGTGAGGTCGAGCACCGGGTAGATGATCGTGCCGCAGGCGTAGACGTCGGTGGTGGTGAGGGAGGCTGCGGTGGTCCAGCCGCCGGCGCTGCCGCCGCGGACCGCGAGCCGCCGGGGGTCGGCGACGCCCTCCTCGGCGAGGGCCCGCGCGACGGCGGCGCAGTCCTCGACGTCGACCACGCCCCACCGTCCGCGCAGCCGGTTGCGGTACTCCCGGCCGTACCCGGTGGAGCCGCCGTAGTTGACCTCGGCGACGCCGATGCCGCGCGAGGTGAAGTAGGCGATCTCCAGGTCGAGGACCAGCGGGAAGCGGCCGGTGGGGCCGCCGTGCGCCCAGATCACGTACGGGGGCAGCTCGCCGACGGGCCCGGTGCTGCCGGGGTTGCGCGGCGGGTACACCTGGGCGTGGATCTCCCGGCCGTCGGGCCCCGTGAAGGTGCGGACCTCGGGCTCGGGGTAGTGCGCGGGGTCGACGGCGTCGCTGTGGGCGGCGCCGATCACACGGGCCCTGCCGGTGCGGGTGTCCAGCTCCACGACCTCGCAGGAGCTGTGCGGGCTCGCGCCGACGGCGACGACCCGCTCACCGAGCGCGGCGACGGTGGGGCCGAACTCGCTCCACGGTCCCGCGGCGTCGACGAGCTCGCAGGTCTCCGGGTCGAGCACGCCGAGCCGCAGGGCGCCCTTGCCGTGCAGGACGGCGATCAGCCCGCCGTCCAGCGGGGCGAACCAGCGCTGGCCCAGCTTCCACAGCGGCCCGGCGAACTCCTCGGGGCGCGCGCAGACGGGCTCGCCGTCCCGGTAGAGGTTCCACCAGCCGGTGCGGTCGCTGGCGTACAGCAGGCGGTTGTCGTGGGTCCAGTCGGCCTGCGGGACGGACTCCTCGGGTCCGCCGGCCACGGTGCGGGCGCCGGTCAGGGTGCCGTCCGCGGCGACGTCGGCGACGATCAGCTCGGTGCCGTCCCACGGCATGCGGGGGTGGTCCCAGCCGATCCAGGCGGCGCGCGTCCCGTCGGGCGAGAGCCGCGGTCCGGTGACGAACCGGTGCTTCTCCGCGGTCAGCTCGCGGACCGCGTCCCGGTCCTCGGCCGCGGACCCGTCGAGGGGCACGGCGGCCGGCACGCGGCGCACGTCGCTCGGGCCGTCGCCGGTGAACTCCTCCAGGACGCACCACACCTCGCCGCGCTCCGGCAGCACGACGGGCTCGGCCCAGCGCAGCCCCAGGCCGACCGGCGACACCGGGGTGAGCGGCACCGGTTCGGCGCCCGGCTCCCAGCGGTAGAGGCGCTGGTCGGGGAAGTGCGCGAACACCACCAGCGGCACGCCGTCGCGCACCGCGCCCGCCCAGGGGTGGCCGCCGTACTCGATGACGCGGCTGCGGACGTTCCACGGCGCGGGCAGGACCGACTCCTCGGTGCCGTCCGCGTGCCGCCGCACCAGGGTGCGGCGGCCCGCCTCGGCGGGCCGGGGCTCGGTCCACCACACCTCGTCGCCGACGAAGCCCACGTACTCGGGGCTGCCGTCGTGGGCCGCGGCCGTGGCCGCGTCCACGGGCGAGGGCCACTCGCCGTACGCCAGGGTCTGCACTGTCTCCCCCACTCGTTTCAGGCCGACCGCAGGAACCGGTCGAGCACCTGGACACCGAACTGGAGCGCCTCGACCGGCACGCGCTCGTCCACGCCGTGGAAGAGGGCCTGGTAGTCGAAGCCCTCAGGCAGCTTCAGCGGCGCGAAGCCGTACCCGGTGATGCCGAGCCGGGCGAACTGCTTGGCGTCGGTGCCGCCGGACATGCAGTACGGCACGGTGTGCGCCTCGGGCGCGAAGGCCTGCACGGCCTCCCGCATCGCGGCGAACGTCGGCGAGTCCACCGGCGCCTGGAGGGCGATCTCCCGGTGGGCGAACTCCCAGTCGACGTCGGGGCCGGTGAGCCGGTCCATGGTGGCCCGGAACTCGTCCTCGGTGTCCGGCAGGAACCGCCCGTCGACGTGCGCGACGGCCTCGCCGGGGATCACGTTGACCTTGTAGCCGGCGTCGAGCATCGTCGGGTTGCTGCTGTTGCGGACGGTGGCCTCGACCAGCTTGGCCGCCCCGCCGAGCTTGTCCAGCAGGGCGTCCACGTCGGACAGGTCGGTCTCGATGCCGTACACGGCGGCGATCTCGGTCAGCGCGGCGCGCACCGTCGGGGTGAGCCGCAGCGGCCACTCGTGCTCGCCGATGCGGGTGACGGCGGCGGCGAGGCGGGTGACCGCGTTCTCCCGGTTGACCTTGGAGCCGTGTCCGGCGCGGCCGCGGGCGGTGAGCCTCATCCAGCCGGTGCCGCGCTCGCCGGCCCCGATCGGGTAGAACTCCCGGCCCTGCCCGTCGTGGAAGGTGTACGCGCCGGACTCGCTGACGCCCTCGGTGCATCCCTCGAAGAGGTGCGCGTGCCGGTCCGCGAGGAACCCGGCGCCGTCCGCGGCGCTGGCCTCCTCGTCGGCGGTGAACGCGATGACGACGTCCCGGCGCGGCCGGACGCCCTCGCGGGCCCAGGAGCGCACCACGGACAGGATCATCGCGTCCATGTTCTTCATGTCGACGGCGCCGCGTCCCCAGACCACACCGTCGCGGATCTCCCCGGAGAAGGGGTGCACGCTCCAGTCGGCGGGCTCGGCCGGGACGACGTCCAGGTGGCCGTGGAGCAGCAGCGCGTCGGCCGACGGGTCGGTGCCCTCCAGCCGCGCCACGACGTTGGTCCGGCCCCGGGTGCGCTCCAGCATGACCGGCTCCAGGCCGGCCTCGGCGAGCCGCGCCGCCGCGTACTCGGCGGCGGGACGCTCCTGGCAGTCGCCCCCGCCCCGGTTCGTCGTGTCGATCCTGATGAGGTCGGACGTGAAGGTCACGACCTCGTCCAGGGCGAGCTGGTCAGCCATACTGCTCCTCCACCGCGGCCGAGGCGATCGTGGTGACCGCCTTGAAGGTGCGGATTGCGTCGTACATGGTCTCGCTGGTGTAGATCACCTTGCGTTCGCCGCCCCGGGTGACGCCCGGCACGACGGTGACGGCGCCGGCCAGGTGCTCGGCGTCGAACTCCACCGCCACGGTGAAGGGACCGCCGCTGACCGGCTCCCGGCGCACCGCGAGCGCGGCGGCCTCCTTGGCCGCCGCGTGGATGTCGGCGGCCGTCCGGGACGGGGTGCGGCACACGGCGGCGTACCGCGACACGTGGTCCTTCACGGCGACCTTCAGCGCCTCGGGCGCGTACCCCAGGGCGTCCTCGCAGGCCACGTCGTCGCCGGTGACGAGGATCACCGGGACTCCGTACTCGGCGGCCACATGGGCGTTGAGCAGGCCCTCGCTGGCGCGCACGTCGTTGAGCCAGACGCCCGTGATGGAGTTGGCGAGGAAGGTGTGCGCGAGGACGCCCTCCATGCCGGCGCCCGCGTGGTAGCCGACGAAGGCGATGCCGTCGACGTCGCCGCGCTGCACGCCCTCCACCATGGACAGCGCCTTGTGCCGGCCGGTGAGCATCTCGGCGCGCTCGTCGAGCCGCTCGAGCAGCAGATTGCGCATGGTCCAGTGGGCCTCGTTGATCAGCACCTCGTCGGCGCCGCCGTCGAAGAAGCCGCGCACGGCGGCGTCCACGTCGGAGGTGAACATCGACCGGCACCGCTCCCACTGGGGCGTCCCCGGCAGGACGTCGGCGGGCCAGGTGACACCGGTGGCGCCCTCCATGTCGGCGCTGATGAGGATCTTCATGGCGCACACGCTACGTCGTCACGTATCGCTCCGGCCACCCTGTGGATAACTCTCACCGGTCCAGACCACTGACGCCCTCGGTCGCCTCGGCCCGCACCGCCCGACCTGCGCGGATGCCCGGGCGGACCTACGGTGAACGGGACGAACGCCCGCCACGGAGCACAGGAGCGTCGTATGCCGCGGACCCGGAACCCGCTGGACGGAAGGACCGCCGTCGTCACCGGCGCGGCCCGCGGCCTCGGCGCGGCGCTGGCCCGCGAGCTGTCCGCGCGCGGCATGAAGGTGGCGCTGCTCGGGCGGGAGGAGCGGACGCTGCGGCAGGTGCGGGACGAGCTGCCCGGTGAGGGCGGCTGCTGGGAGGCCGACGTCACGGACGACGAGGGCCTCGCGGAGACCGGCGCGGACATCCGGGCGCGTCTCGGGCCGCCGTCGGTCGTGGTCGCCAACGCGGGGGTCGCCGAGGGTGGCCCGTTCGCCGAGTCGGATCCGGCGGTGTGGCGGCGGGTGATCGAGGTGAACCTGGTCGGCAGCGCGGCCACCGCCCGCACGTTCCTCGGCGACCTGATGGCCACCGGCGGCTACTTCCTCCAGGTGGCGTCGCTGGCGTCGATCGGCTCGGCGCCGATGATGAGCGCGTACTGCGCCTCCAAGGCGGGCGTCGAGGCGTTCGCGCACTCCCTGCGGGCGGAGATGGCGCACCGTCATGTGGCCGTGGGTATCGCCTACATCAACTGGACGGACACCGACATGATCCGCGGGGTGGACGAGCACGCGGTGCTGCGCGAGCTGCGCGGCCACATGCCGCCGCCCGCGCGGAAGGTGTACCCGGTGGAGCATGTGGCGGGGCGGCTGGTGGACGCGGTGGAGCGGCGCCGTCCGTCGGTGTACGTGCCCGGGTGGCTGCGCGCGACGCAGCTGGTGCGGGGCGCCATGCCGCCGGTGGTGACGGCGCTGTCCCGGCGTGAACTGCCGCGGCTGGCCGCCGCCGAGCCGTTCGAGGCGACGGGGCTGCTGGGCGCGGGCGGTCTCGCGGACCAGGCCGCCGCCCGGAGCCGCCGGCCCTCCTGAACAGCGCCACCTCCTCATCAGTCGCGCCTCAACGACATGTGTAGACACCACGGTTGAACGCTGTCGCATGTGTGCGGGCCACATTGTGGCCGGATCTGACGCGGATCACACTGCCGGATACCGCTCAGCGCACAGTGATCACCCGTGACGGATCGTGCCGCTGGCGTCGTCCGCCGTCGCACCGAGGAGCCGTACGGTCATGCGTAGACCCCTTGTCCTGTCCGCCGCCGTGGCCCTGTTCGCCACCGCCTTCGCCGCCGGCTGCTCCAGCCCCGGCAGCAGTACCGCCTCCGGCGCCGAGGAGGTGAAGGTCGCCCTCATCACCTCCACCAGCGGACCGCTGGCCTCGTACGGCGAGCAGTACCTGCACGGTTTCGAGGCCGGCCTCGACCACGCGACCGACGGCACCGGCGCCGTCGACGGCGTGAAGATCACCCTGCTCGAGGACGACGACGGCGGTGACCCGGCCAAGGGCGTCTCCCTGGCCAAGAAGCGCATCGGGCAGGGGGTGCCGATCATCGCGGGCTCCGCGGTCTCCGGCGTGGCCACCCAGATCGCGCCCGTCGCGGCGCAGAACAAGACGCTGTACATCAGCGGGCCCGCCGCCACGGACGCGCTGACCGGCGCCAACCGCTACACCTTCCGCTCCGGCCGGCAGACCTACCAGGACGTGCTGACCGCGAAGAACATCCTGGGCGCCTCCAAGGGCAAGAAGGTCGTGGTGCTGGCCCAGGACAACGCCTTCGGGCAGGCCAACGCCGCCGCGGTGAAGTCCGTGCTCGGCACCGGCGGCACCACCGTCAGCGAGGTGCTGGCGCCGCCCGCCGCCACCGACCTGACCCCGGTGGCGAGCAAGGTGAAGGCGGCCCGGCCGGACATGGTGTTCGTCGCGTGGGCCGGGGACACCGCCCGGTCGATGTGGTCCACCCTCGACCAGCAGGGCGTGCTCGACGCCGCCACCGTCGTCACCGGCCTGGACAGCAGGGCGAGTTATCCGGTCTTCGGCAAGGCCCGCGAGAAGGTCACGCTGCTCGCGCACTATGTGCCCGGCGCCGCCGAGACGCCGGAGGCGAAGGCGATGCGGTCGTACTTCAAGGCGAAGAAGTGGGAGGAGGACCTGTTCACCCCGGACGGGTTCAACGCGGCGCAGATGGTCGTCGAGGCGGTCCGCGCGGGCGGCGCGAAGGGCGACACGGACGCCATGGTGAAGGCGCTGGAGGGCTTCTCGTTCTCCGGGGTGAAGGGGCCGAACACCGTGCGGGCCGCCGACCACGCGCTGCTTCAGCCCACGTTCCAGGCGCGGTTCACCACCGCGGGCATGCCCGAGGTGGCGCGGACGTTCACGGCCGGGCAGGTCGCGCCCGCCGAGACGAGGATCGGCTGAGCATGACACCCGTACTGCAACTGGACCGGCTGTGCTGGTCGGTGGGGGGCGCCGACATCATCGACGGGGTGTCGCTCGCCGTGCGCGAGGGTGAACTCCTCGCCGTGATCGGCCCGAACGGGGCGGGCAAGACCTCCCTGTTCAACCTGATCACCGGGCTGACCCGGCCGACCGGCGGCGCCGTCCTGCTCGACGGCCACGACATCACCGCCCTGCCCCCGCACCGCCGGGTGCGCCGGGGCATCGGGCGGACCTTCCAGTCGTCCTCGGTGTTCCCCACGATGACGGTCGCCGAGCACGTCGACCTGGCCGCCCGGTCCGCCGGGGTGCGCCGGGTCGGCGCGGCCGACGTCACCGGCGTGCTGGAGCGGATCCGGCTGGCGCACCGCGCCGGGGATCTCGCGGCCGGCTTGTCGCACGGCGACAAGCGCAAACTGGAGCTGGCGATGCTGCTCGCGCCCACCCTCGGCGCGGGCTCGGCCGGGGCGCGGCTGATGCTGCTGGACGAGCCGATGGCCGGGGTGGCCTCCGAGGAGACCGCCGAACTCACCGACTTGATCCGGTCGTTGCACCGCGACGAGGGCCGCACGGTGCTGCTGGTGGAGCATCACATGGACGTGGTCCTCGGCCTCGCCGACCGGGTGGCCGTGATGCACCACGGGCGGCTGCTCGCCGCCGCGAGCCCCGCCGAGGTCATGGCGGACGCCACCGTCCAGCAGGCCTATCTGGGAGACGAGCTGTGACCGCGCCACCGATCCTGCGCGTCGAGGGACTCGACGTGGACATCGCCGGGTCCCGCATCCTCACCGGCGTCACCTTCGACGTGCCCGCCTCCGGCGTGACCGCGCTGCTGGGCCGCAACGGCGTCGGCAAGACGACGACGATCCGCGCGGTGCTGGGCCTGCTGCCCGACGGCGGCCGGGTCACCGCGGGCCGTGTCACCTTCGCGGGCGACGACATCACCCACGAGCCCACCCACCGCACCGTGCGGCGCGGCATCGGCTACGCCCCCGAGGACCGCGGGGTGTTCGCCGGGCTCACCGTCGCCGAGAACCTCGCGCTGGCCGAACGCCCCGGCCACGAGCACCGCTACGACCTGGTGCACGACCTGTTCCCTGAGCTCGCCGCCCGACGCGACCAGCGCGCCGGCACCCTGTCCGGCGGCCAGCAGCAGATGGTCGCCCTCGCCCGGACCCTGCTCAACGACAACACCCTCGTCGTCGTCGACGAACCCACCAAGGGCCTCGCGCCCCGCGTGGTCACCGAGGCCGCCGAGGTGCTCGAACGGGCCGCCGAGCGCGTGCCGTTGCTGCTGGTCGAGCAGAACCTCGCCGTGGTACGGCGGCTGGCGCGCAGCGCGGTGGTGCTGGACGCCGGCCGGGTGGTGCACACCGGCGACGCCCGCGACCTGCTCGCCGACACCGCCCGTACGACCGCGCTGCTGGGCGTCGGCAGCCGCCCGGACCACGGAGCCGCCTGATGGACACCCTCGTCCTGCTCACCCTGACCGGCCTCGGCCTGGGAGCCCTGTACTTCCTCATCGCCTCCGGACTCGCCCTGATCTTCGGGCTGATGGACGTGCTGAACTTCGCGCACGGCGCGTTCCTCACCGTCTCCGTCTACGCCGCCTGGCGCACCGCCGAGACGGTCGGCGGGATGCCGGGCCTGCTGCTCGCGGCGGTCGTCGGCACCCTCACCGGACTGCTGCTGGCGGCCGTGGTCGAACTGGTCCTCATCCGGCGGCTGTACGGCCGGGTCAAGGAGCAGATCCTGGTCACCGTCGGCCTCTCGCTCGCCGTCCCCGCCCTCGTGCAGACGGTCTGGGGCGCCGACGCCCGGCCGTTCCCGGTGCCCGACGCGCTCTCCGGCACCGTGGGCGTCCTCGGCGCGCGCGTGCCGGTGAACCGGTTCCTGCTGATCGCGGTGGCGCTGCTGGTGCTCGCCGGCATCCACCTGTTCCTGTCCCGCACCCGTTACGGGCTGATCGTCCGCGCCGGGGTGGAGGACCGCGCGATGGTCACGGCGCTCGGCATCGACGTCACCCGCGCGTTCACCCTGGTGTTCGCGCTCGGCGGCGCCCTCGCGGGCCTGGCCGGCGTGCTCGGCGGCCTCTACTTCGGCTCGCTCTCCCCGCACCAGGGCACCTCGCTGCTGGTGTTCGCGTTCGTCGTGGTGATCATCGGCGGTCTCGTCCCGATCACCAGCGTCGCGCTGTCCGCGCTCACCGTGGGCCTGGTGCAGCAGTACGCCAACTACTACGCGGGCGGCTACGGCGACCTGGCCGTCGTGGTCCTGCTGGCCGCGGTGGTGCTGTCCCGGCCGGCCGCCGGGACCGGGTCGCCGCTGACGCGGCTGCGCCGCGCGCTCACCACACCCCGCACCCGATCCGCAGGAGGGACGGCATGACCGCCACCCGCACCCCGCGGGCCACCCCCGCCGCCCCGGCGCCGGCCGTGAAGGACGCGCCGGGCGCCGAGGACGGGCTGCTGCGCCGGCTGCGTCCGGCGACCGTCCCGGTGGCGGTGCTGCTGGTCCTCGCGCTGCTGCCGTACTCGGCGCTGGACATCCCGGTGCTGCTCGACGGGCCGGTCAACTCCCCCGGCTCGCTCCAGCTGTTCGCCCTGTGCCTGGTCTTCGGCGCACTCGCCCTCGGCTACGACCTGATGTTCGGCCGCACCGGGCTGCTGTCCTTCGGGCACGCCCTCTACATCGCCGGCGGCAGCTACGGCACCCAGCTCGCGATGACCGAGCTGGGCCTGGGCCTGCTGCCCGCCGCGCTGCTCACCCTGCTGCTCGGGGCGCTGGCCGCGTTCGTCCTGGGCGCGGTGTCGCTGCGCACCCTCGCCCTCGGCAGCGTCGGCTTCGCGATGGTCACGCTTGCCTTCGCGCAGGCGGGCTCCATCTACGTGGAGCGCAACCCGGGCGGGCTCACCGGCGGCGAGGAGGGCCTGCCGCTGTACGTCGACGGGGTGCCGGACGCCCTGGTCGGGGTGCAGAACACCGTGAACGTGTACTGGCTGGCGCTCGCCTATCTGGTCCTGGTGGCGGGCGTGGTGTGGACGGTGACCGCGCGTCCGGCCGGCCGGGTGTGGCAGGCGATCCGGGACAACGAGCAGCGGGTCGCGGTGCTCGGCCGCAGCCCGTTCGCGCACAAGCTGGGCGCGTTCGTGCTGGCGTCGTCCCTGGCGGTGCTCGGCGGTGTGCTGCACCTGCTGGTGACCGCGGGCGCCACCCCGCACACCTCGACGCCCGAGTTCACCCTGACCCTGCTGGTGATGGTGGTGCTGGGCGGCAGCGGCACCCGCTGGGGGCCGGTCGTCGGCGGGGTGCTGTTCACGTATCTCGACCAGCGGCTCGGCGGCTGGGACCTGGGGGTGGAACCGATGCTGATCCTGGGCAGCCTCTTCGTCCTGGCCGTCTATCTGGCCCCCGGCGGCATCACCGCCCTCGGCCGAAGGAGAAACGCATGACCACCTCCGGGTCCGCCCTCGCGCGGGACCTCACCGCCCCCGTCCGGGGCGGCCGGCTCGCCGTCACCCACTGGCCGGGCGAAGGACCGCCCGTCGTCGCCCTGCACGGCATCACCGCCAACTCGCTCGCCTTCGCCGCCCTCGCCGACGCCCTGCCCGGCGCCGACCTCTACGCGCCGGACCTGCGGGGCCGGGCCGGGAGCGCGGGACTGCCGGGGCCGTACGGGCTGGGCGCGCACGTGGACGACACGGTGGCGCTGCTCGACCGCCTGGGGCTCGAACGGGTGGTGCTGGTGGGCCACTCGATGGGCGCGTTCGTGGCCGCGCTGGCCGCCGCCCGGCACCCCGACCGCTTCCCGCGCGTGGTGCTGGTCGACGGCGGTCTCGGCTTCCCGCCGCCCGAGGGCGCCGACATCGACGCGCTGCTGAAGGCGGTGATCGGCCCGGCGATGGACCGGCTGTCGATGACGTTCGCGAGCGCGGAGGACTATCTGGCGTTCTTCCGCGCCCACCCGGCGCTCGGCCCGCACTGGGGCCCGCACGTGACGGGTTATGTGACGCGGGACCTGACGGGCACGGCGCCCGAGCTGCGCAGCAGCTGCGTGCTGGACGCGGTGCGCGCGGACGGCGCAGACGTGCTCCGCGACACGGAGACGCTGGCGGCGGTGCACCAGCCCCAGGTGCGGGGCGAACTGCTGTGGGCGGAGCGGGGGTTGCTCGACGAGCCGCAGGCGCTGTACGACGCCGGGCGGGTCGCCGCGGCGGCCCTGGACCCGGCGCGGCTGCCGGCCCGCCGGATCGACGGCACGAACCACTACTCGGTCCTCTTCCCGCCGGCCGTGGAGGAGATCGCCTCGGCCGTACGGGACGCGCTGACGGCCCTGGGGTGACAGGCGTGGACCGGAGCCGCTGAGGGGGGGGCGGCTCCGGTCCACCGGCACGGGGTGCGTTCAGTCCTCGTGCCCGAGCTGGAGGTCGCGTTCGGTGCGGCCCCCGCCGGCCACCTGGAGCACGGTGGCGACCGGCGGATAGCCGGCGGCGATGACCGTGTACTCGCCGGAGGACAGGTCGACGAACCGGAAGGTGCCGTCGGGTCCGGTGGTGAGGGTGTCGACGACGTTGCCCGCCGCGTCGAGCAGCGTGACCCGCGCGTCCTCCACCGGCCGTCCGCCGCCGGCCCGCACGGTGCCGCGGAGCACCGCGCCGCCCGCCAGCTCGACGTCCTGACGGGTCTCCCGCGCGGCCTGCACGGTGACCGGGAGGGCCGCCGGGCGGAACGCGGGCGCGCTGGCCGCGAGGGTGTACTCCCCGGCGACGAGTTCGGTGATGACGTAGCCGCCCTCGCGACCGCTGCGGGTGCTGGCGACGACCTCGCCGTGCACGTTGGTGAGGGTGACGGCGGCGTCCCGTACGGGCGTGCCGTCGGCGGTGACGACGCTGCCCGCGAGCCGGCCCGCGCCGCCGAGGACGACGTCGAGCTCGACGGGTCGCTCGCCGACGGTCACGGAGACCGCCTGCGGCTGGTGCCCGCCCGCGGCGGCGATCAGGACGTACGAGCCGGGTCCCGGGGTGGCCAGCGCGTACCGCCCGTCGGCGCCGCTCGCGCCGCGTCCGGTCTGCTGCCCCTGGACGTCGATGAGGGTGAGCGCCGCGCGGGGCACGGGGGTGCCGTCGGGGTGCTGGACGGTGCCGCAGACGGGGATGCCGCCGCTCTGCGCGCTGCGCGCGGACGGTACGCGCGCCTCGAAGTGCGGTGCTTCCCGGGCCGGGTCGGCGGTGGGGGTGTGGTGGGACACCAGTGGTTTCTCCTTGAGGAAGAAGGCGATGAGCAGGCCGAGGACGAGCACCGGCACGAGGTACAGGAAGATGCGCGGCATGGCGTCCGCGTAGGCCTGGACGTAGGCGTCGCGCAGTTCGGGCGGCAGGGCGTGCACGAGCTGGGGGGTGATCGACTCGGCGTCGGCCGGCGCCCCTGCCGCGCCGGCGGGGAGCCGCTCGGCGAGCGCGTCGGTGAGCCGGCCGGCGAACAGCGTGCCGAAGACGGCGGCGCCGACGCTGCCGCCGATCTGCCGGAAGTAGTTGTTGGCGCTGGTGGCGGTGCCGAGGTCGGCGGGGCGCACCGAGTTCTGCACGGCGAGGACGAGGACCGGCATCACCATGCCGATGCCGGCGCCGAGGACGAACATCCAGACGCTGTAGTGCAGCCGGGGCGTGTCGGTCTCCAGGCGGGACAGCAGCCACATGCCGAGCACGGACAGGGCGGAGCCGACGATGGGGTGGCGGCGGTAGTGGCCGGAGCGGCTGATCATCTGCCCGGAGACGACGGACGTGCCGACGATGCCGCCCATCATGGGCAGCATCAGCAGCCCGGACTCTGTCGCCGAGGCGCCGTCGACCATTTGGAGGTAGGTGGGCAGGTAGCTGGCGGCGCCGAACAGGGCGACGCCGACGACGAGGCCCACCAGACCGGTGACGTTGAAGACGGAGTCACGGAACAGCCGCAGCGGGATGAGCGGTTCGACGGCGAACCGCTCGACGACCAGGAAGGCGGCGGTGGCCGCGACGGCGCCCGCGCCGAGGCCCAGCACGACGCGGGAGTCCCAGGCGTACTCGGTGCCGCCCCAGCTGGTGAGCAGGACCAGGCAGGTGGAGGCGGCGGTCAGCAGCAGTGTGCCGAGCACGTCGAAGCGGCGCCTGCCCGTCGGCTTGGGCAGCTTCAGCACCAGGGCGACGACGACCATGGTGAGCAGGCCGAAGGGCACGTTGACGTAGAAGCACCAGCGCCAGGTCAGATGGTCGGTGAAGTAGCCGCCGAGCAGCGGTCCTGCGACGGACGCGAGTCCGAACGCGGCGCCGATGAGGCCCATGAAGCGGCCGCGCTGCCGGGCGGGCACGATGTCCGCGATGATCGCCTGGACGCCGATCATCAGGCCGCCCGCGCCGACGCCCTGCACCGCGCGGTAGGCGATGAGCTGGTCCATCGTCGTGGCGCGGCCGGCCAGCGCGGAGCCGACGACGAAGACCAGGATGGCGAACTGGAAGACGCCCTTGCGGCCGAGCTGGTCGCCGAGTTTGCCGTAGACCGGCAGTCCGACGGTGGCGGTGAGCAGATAGGCGGTGATCGCCCAGGACATCTTGTCCAGGCCGTGCAGCTCGCCGACGATCCTGGGCAGGGCCGTGGCGACGATCATCTGCTCGAGCGCGGCGAGCAGCAGCGCCAGCATCAGCGCGAGGAAGACGAGCCGGACCCGGGCGGGGCTCAGGGCCGGCCCGCTCTCCGCGGCCGGGGACGGAGGGTCCCCGGCCGGTGGCTCGGGGGACCGCGGCCCCCCGGCCGATGGAGCCGTGACCGGCTCGTCCTGCGTCAGAGTGATCCCGCCCACGTGCCGCTCCCCTCGTCGCACTGCTGGACAATTCCCGCGTAAAAGCGACAACTACGAGCAAGCACGACGAGTTACGGCACAGAGTCGGTCCGTCGAGAGATCACCCGAACCGGTGACGGAAGCGCCAACTCCTCTTCAGATGAACGGAGTTGGACGAAGGCGGTGTGACCGGGACTACTGCTTCCCGACCTCGGCGTCCAGCCGGGCCAGCACCGCGTCGTAGATGCGGGCGAGGCCCTTGGGGGCGAAGGTGCGCTCGAAGAAGCCGCCGATGCCGCCCGCGCCGTTCCACACGCTGGTCACGACGACCCGGGCGCGGCCCTCGCCGGCGGGGGTGACCCGCCAGGTGGTGACCATGGAGGAGTTGCGGTCCTTCTCGACCAGCTCGCCGTCGGTGGGCTCGGTGACCTCCAGGAGGCAGTCGCGCACGCGCTTGCTGGTGGCCTGGAGCTTCCAGTGCACGAGGGTGCCCTCACCGTCGCCGCCCTCGCGGACCTCGTACTCGCTGAACTGCTCGGGCAGCAGCTTGGCGCGGGTGCCGCTGTAGTCGGCGAGGGCGTCGAACACCGTGTCCGCGTCCGCCGCGACGATCCGCTCCGTAGTGGCCTCGACCTGCGCCATCGCAATCCTCCAGGGCTGGGTTCTCCAGGGTCGGGGCACAGCCAACCACCCCCCGCGTCCGCCGCCCAAATCGGGGTTCCGGAACTGACCGAAGATGTCGCTCGCACGATCAAGGGAACATGTGTTCTATTCTGTGCGACAGCGACACCGAGGAGGCGTCATGCGCTGGGAGAACCTCTCACCGGACTCCGAACACGGCCGTGCCGACACCGCGCTGTTCGGCGCGGACGCGGTCACGACCCGTACCTTCGACACACCCGAATTCCGCGGCATCACGTTCCACGAGATCCGGGCCCGCTCCATCGTCAACCGGGTGCCGGGCGCCTCCCGCATGCCGTTCGAATGGACGGTGAACCCCTACCGGGGCTGCTCCCACGCCTGCGTCTACTGCTTCGCCCGCAAGACCCACAGCTACCTCGACCTCGACACGGGGCTCGGCTTCGACAGCCAGATCGTGGTCAAGGTGAACGCGCCCGAGCTGCTGCGCCACCGGCTCGCCTCCCGCTCCTGGCACGGCGAGCACATAGCCATGGGCACCAACGTCGACTGCTACCAGCGGGCGGAGGGCCGCTACCGGCTGATGCCCGGGATCATCGAGGCGCTGCGCGACCACGCGAACCCCTTCTCGATCCTCACCAAGGGCACGCTGATCCTGCGCGACCTGCCCCTGCTGCGGCAGGCCGCCGACGTGACCGACGTCGGCGTCTCGGTGTCGGTGGGCTTCACCGACGAGCAGCTGTGGCGCACGGTCGAGCCGGGCACCCCGGCGCCCGAGCGGCGGCTGGACGTGGTGCGCGCGTTCACCGACGCCGGCATCGGCTGCGGGGTGCTGATGGCGCCGGTGATCCCGTTCCTGGGCGACCGGCCCGACCAGCTGAGGGCGACCGTGCGGGCCATCGCCGCCTCGGGGGCCACCTCGGTCACACCGCTGGTGCTGCATCTGCGGCCCGGCGCCCGCGAGTGGTTCATGTCCTGGCTGGCCCGGCACCACCCGCACCTGGTCGCCCGCTACGAGCGGCTGTACGCGGAGGGCGCCTACGCGCCCCGCTGGTACCAGCGCCGGATCACACGTCAGGTGCACGACCTGGCCCGGGAGTACGGCATCGGCCCCGCGCGTGCGGGCACCCCGCGCCGCATCCCGGCCGCGGCGCCGCAGGAGCCGGAGACGGAGCTGCCGACCCAGCTGACGCTGCTCTGAGGGCATCCGGGCGCATCCGGCGGCCCGATCGGGTCACGTACCGGCGCAGCGCGTTCAGGCGGGGCGCCGCTCCGGGACGATGCCGCGTGAACCGTGTTGTGCACGGTCCGCGACATCTCGTCCTGGGAGAACCATGAAGAAACGCGCAGCCGTGCTGTGCGGCGCCGCCGCCGTCGTCGTCGCCTCGGGCCTCACGGCCGTGCCCGCCGAGGCAGGCGCCCCGCACGCCCCAGCGACGTTCCGCGCCACCGCGCCCGCCTGGAAGAAGTGCGGCACCGACGGCTACCCGACGCTGCAGTGCGCGTCCGTCGAGGTGCCGCTGGACCACGCCGACCCCTCCGGGCGCACGATCACGCTGGCGCTGTCGCGCATCCCGCACACCGCGAAGAAGTACCAGGGCCCCCTGCTGGTGAACCCGGGCGGGCCGGGCGGCAGCGGACTGACGCTCGCCGGGTTCGTCGCCGCGTCACTGCCGAAGGAGGTCGCCGCCGAGTACGACGTCATCGGCTTCGACCCGCGCGGCGTGGGCGACAGCCGCCCCGCGCTCGACTGCGCGCCGGGCCACTTCGACGCCGTCCGCCCCGACTCGGTCCCCACCTCGCCCGAGGTGGAGCAGGCCAACCTGGACCGCGCGAAGTCCTTCGCCGAGGCGTGCGGCCGCAAGTACGGGGACCTGCTGCCGCACATGACCACCACGGCCGCCGCGCGCGACCTGGACGTGATCCGCCAGGCGCTGGGCGCGGAGCGGATCAACTACTTCGGCTACTCCTACGGCACCTACCTCGGCACCGTGTACGCCAAGCTGTTCCCGCAGCGGGTGCGGCGTCTGGTGCTGGACTCCGTGGTCGACCCCACGGGCGTCTGGTACGACTCCAACCTCGACCAGAACCAGGCGTTCAACGCCCGCCACCGGGCCTTCATGGACTGGGTCGCCAAGAACGACGCGACCTACCACCTCGGCACCGACGCGGAGAAGACCGAGACCGCCTGGTACGCGATGCGGTCCGCGCTCAAGGAGAAGCCGGCCGGCGGGAAGGTCGGCCCGGCCGAGCTGGAGGACACCTACATGCCGGGCGGCTACTACAACGGCTACTGGCCCTACCTGGCCGAGGCGTTCGCCGCGTACGTCAACGACAAGGACGACGGGCCGCTGGTCGAGGCGTACGAGAACTTCGGCGCGACCGACGTCGCCGGGGACAACGGCTACAGCGTCTACACGGCGATCGAGTGCCGGGACGCGGCCTGGCCGCGGGACTGGGCGCAGTGGCGCAAGGACAACTGGGAGATGTACGAGCGGGCCCCGTTCATGTCCTGGAACAACGCCTGGTACAACGCCCCGTGCGCGTACTGGCCGGTCGAGGCGGCCCGGCCGGAGCGGATCAACACCACGAGTCAGGTGCCGCCCGCGCTGCTGTTCCAGGCCACGGACGACGCGGCCACCCCGTACCAGGGCGCCGTCACCGTGCACCGCAGGCTGGAGCGGTCCGGCCTGGTGGTCGAGTCGGGCGGCGGCAACCACGGCATCACGCTGAGCGGGAACGCCTGCCTGGACCGGCATCTGGCGGCCTATCTGGCCGACGGCACGGTGCCGCGCGGCAGCCACGGCGACGCCGACGCGGTCTGCGAGGCGCTGCCCGACCCCAAGCCGCTGACGTCGAAGGCGGCACCGGGCACGGCCCGCGGCTCGGTCCTCCACGGCCTGCTCGGCTCCCGTAGCTGACCCGGCGGAAACTCGGGGGCGGACGCGCGGCACGGTGGGTCATGATGCCCCTCATGACCACCCACCTGACCCGCGCGTCCGCCCCCGAGTCCGTCCGCATCCGCCCCATGACCCCCGACGACGGCGACGCGGTCGCCGCGATACGGGTCCGGGGGTGGCGGTTCGCGTACCGGGGGACGATCCCGCAGGCGTATCTGGACTCGATGGACGTCGCGGCGGAGGCGGAGAAGCAGCGGGCGCGCCTCGCCGCCGGGGACGGCAGCCTGGTGAACCTGGTCGCCGAGGCGGCGGACGGCACGCTCGCCGGATGGGCCGCGTACGGACCGTACCGGGACGGCGGGACGCGCACCGACGACGGTGAGCTGTACGCGCTGTACCTGACACCCGAGCGGATCGGGCAAGGGGTGGGTCGTGCCCTGATGGCCGAGGTGAAGGAGCGCTGCGCGGCGGCCGGGTATCCGCGGGTCTTCCTGTGGGTGTTCGAGAGCAACGCGCGCGCCCGCCGCTTCTACGAGGCGGCGGGCTTCACGCCGGACGGCACGGAGGAGCCGTTCGAGGTGGCCGGGGTCCAGGTCCCCGAGGTGCGGTACGTGCACGGCCCGAGGTGACGGCCCGTCACACGTCAGCGCTGCCCCGGGATCCGCCCGCGGGCGCTGCCCTGGTGCGGGATGCGGGCCAGGGCGTGCACCGCCGCCTCCGCGAGCGCGGGGTGGGCGAGCGCCTCGTTCAGCACGGACTGCGCGCGAGGGTCTCCGAGTTCGCCCAGACCTTCCACGCAGGCGAGCGCGACCCGGCGGTAGGGGTCGTGCGGGCGCAGCCGGCGGCGGAGGGTGGTGATCAGGGCCGGAACCGCCTCGGGCGCGCGCAGCTCGGCGAGCAGGCGGACCGGGTGCAGGGCGTAGGCGACGCGGAGTTCGTTGGTGGCGAGGGCGGCCGCGGCGCGGGCGGTGCGCGGGTCGCCGAGGCGGGCCAGGGCCTGCGCGGCGGCGGCGCAGCGGGGCGGGTCGCGGTGGTTGAGGAGGAGCACCAGCGCCTCGAAGGCCCGCCGGTCGCCCGCCGTCCCGAGCCGGTACGCGGCCAGTTCACGCGCCCACAGCGGCTGTCCGGGTGCGGTGAGGACGCCGGCCAGGACGTCGTGGTCGTCCGTGGCGGCCAGCCGCTCGAACGCGGCCGTGCCGCCGGACTCGGCCCGTAAGCGCTCCGTGAGCGTTCGCAACTCTTCGTCCATGCGACGAGGTTAGGCGGATCACACCGGGCGCGGGACCCACCTCACAAATCCGGGGGCTGGCGCGCTCGTTACCGGCGAGTTAAGCTCAGACGAGCGAGTTACCCACTCGCACCCTCCTCACGGCGGTCTGGTGACGCGGCCGCAGTGAGTCGCAGTCGGTTCGGTACGCGTGTACCGCAGTACGGCTCGGCCCCGGGACAGGGCCGGTCGGATCCGCCGCCGGATCTCCGGCGGTCCGGGCGTGTGCGCTCGCAGCCCGGCCAACACCCGCATTCACGCACGCACCCGGTGCGCCCCTCGGCGCACCCGGGCGCTGCTTCCGTCGTCACCCTCATTCCTGGAGTCCCGCGATGGCCACTCCCCAGTCCGACACCCCCTTGTCCCCGCTCCGGACCGTCGCCGTGGTCGGCCTCGGCACCATGGGCACCGGCATCGCCGAGGTCCTGGCCGCCGCCGGCCGCGACGTGATCGGCATCGACGTCAGCGAGGCCCAGGCCGCGAAGTGCGTCGCCGCCCTGGAGGCCTCCACCGCCCGTGCCGTCGGGCGCGGCCGGCTGACCGAGCAGCAGCGCGCGGAGCTCCTCGCCCGCGTCACCACGGGTACCGACCTCTCGGCCGCGGCCGGCGCCGACCTGGTGATCGAGGTCGCCCCGGAGTCGTACGAGATCAAGCAGCAGATCTTCCGGGAGCTGGACGGCATCGTGCGGCCGGAGACCGTGCTGGCCACCGGCACCAACGCGCTGTCGGTGACCCGGCTCGCCGCCGACTCCGCGCACCCGGAGCGCGTGCTGGGCATGCACTTCTTCAACCCGGCGCCGGCGATGAAGCTGGTCGAGGTGGTCTCCAGCGTGCTGACCGCGCCCGCCGCCGTCAGCGCCGTCACCGGCCTCGCCCTGGACCTGGGCAAGGAGCCGGTGGCGGTGGGCGACCGGCCCGGGTTCGTCGCCGACGGGCTGCTGTTCGGCTACCTGAACCAGGCCGCCGCGATGTACGAAGCCCGGTACGCCTCCCGTGAGGACATCGACGCCGCGATGCGGCTGGGCTGCGGCCTGCCGATGGGCCCGCTGGCGCTGCTCGACCTGATCGGCATCGACACCGCCCGCACGGTCCTGGACGCCATGTACGCCGCCTCCCGCGACCGGCTGCACGCCCCCGCGCCGATCCTCAAGCAGCTCAGCGAGGCGGGCCTGACCGGCCGCAAGGCGGGCCGCGGCTTCTACACGTACGAGACGCCCGGCAGCGGCACGGTGGTGGAGGACGCCCTCACCCCGCGTGCGGACGGCGCCTCCGTCGCCGGACGCCCGGTGCGCTCGGTCGGCGTGGCCGGCTCGGGCACGATGGCGTCCGGGATCGCCGAGGTGTTCGCCAAGGCGGGCTTCGAGGTCGTGCTGGCCGCCCGCAGCGAGGAGAAGGCGCAGGCCGCGAAGGCCCGTATCGGCAAGTCGCTGTCCCGGTCGGTCGACCGGGGCCGGATGACCGCCGAGGCGGCCGCGGGCACGCTGGACCTGATCCGTCCGACGGGCACCTACGACGACTTCGCCGACGTGGACCTCGCGGTCGAGGCGGTCGCCGAGGACCTGGAGGTCAAGCGGCAGCTGTTCGCCACGCTGGACAAGGTCTGCAAGCCGGGCGCGGTGCTCGCCACCACCACGTCGTCCCTCCCCGTCGTCGCCTGCGCCCGCGCCACCTCGCGCCCGCAGGACGTGATCGGCATGCACTTCTTCAACCCGGCGCCGGCGATGAAGCTGGTCGAGGTGGTGCGTACGGTCCTGACCGCCGACGACGTCCACGCCACCGTGCGCGAGGTCTGCGCGAAGATCCGCAAGCACGCCGTGGACTGCGGCGACCGGGCCGGGTTCATCGTCAACGCGCTGCTGTTCCCGTACCTGAACAACGCGGTGAAGATGGTGCAGGAGCACTACGCCACGCTGGACGACATCGACGCCGCGATGAAGCTGGGCGGCGGCTACCCGATGGGTCCGTTCGAGCTGCTGGACGTCGTCGGCCTCGACGTCTCGCTGGCCATCGAGAAGGTGCTGCACCGCGAGTTCCGCGACCCGGGTCTGGCCCCGGCGCCCCTGCTGGAGCACCTGGTGGCCGCGGGCTGCCTCGGCCGTAAGACCGGCCGCGGCTTCCGCGAATATGCCAAGCGCTGAGCACCACCCCGGCGAGCCGCTCCCGGGCGGTGCCGAATGGGGCGGGCTGCTGGACCCCGACCGGTTCCCGCCGCCCGCCCGCACCGCCCCTCCCCCGCCCCCCGAGGGCGGGGGAACCCCCGGTCACGCGCACCGTGCCGCGCGCATGCAGTACGTTCAGGGCATGTCCCAGCCCGCCAAGTCCGCACGTACGCCAGCCACGACCGAGCCGCCGGAGTCCACCGCCGGCTCGCGTGCCGCCGCCCAGCGGCTCAAAATGCGCCGGGAACTTGCGGCCGCCGCGATGGAGCTGTTCGCGACCAAGGGGTACGAGGCGACCACCGTCGACGAGATCGCGGCCGCCGCCGGGGTGGCCCGCCGCACGTTCTTCCGCCACTTCCGCTCCAAGGAAGAGGCGATCTTCCCCGACCACGACGACACCCTGGTGCGGGCCGAGGCGGTGCTCAACGCCGCGCCCGCGCACGAGCACCCGCTCGACACGGTGTGCCGGGGGATCAAAGAGGTCATGAAGATGTACGCGGCGCGGCCGGACATCTCGGTCGCCCGCTACAAGCTGACCCGTGAGGTGCCGACCCTGCGGGAGGCGGAGATCGCCTCGGTGGCCCGCTACGAGCGGCTGTTCACCCGCTATCTGCTGGGCCACTTCGACGAGCACGCGCACGACGACGACGCCAACGACGACCCGCTGCTGGCGGAGGTCGCCGCGTCCGCCGTGGTCACGGCGCACAACCATGTGCTGCGGCGCTGGCTGCGGGCGGGCGGCCAGGGCGACGTGGAGGCGCAGCTGGACCACGCCTTCGCGATCGTGCGGAAGACGTTCGGCACGGGGATCATGGCGGGCCGGCGCACGGCCGCCCCGCAGCGGCCGCAGGCGGCCACGGCGTCCGCGCACGGCGAGGTGCTGGTGACGGTCGCCCGTACCGACGCCCCGCTGGAGGAGGTCATGGAGGCCATCGAGCGGGCCCTCAAGGAGCGCTGAACCGCCTTTCGACGCTGTGATGACGGCCACCCTTCGGGGTGGCCGTTTTGCCATGTCAGGGGCCCTTTTCACCCCCGTTTCCGAGGCGTTTCGATCGATCATCGCTCATCTGATGCGTAAAGATTTCACCTGAGCCGAAGTTCTGGCACGCAGTGCCTTGCCGACTGACACGGCGTGCCATACGTTGAAGGAGTCCGGGCGAGTCCCGGCGGGTCCACCACCCGCACGTCCGGCGCCTGCGTCACAGGCACCCTCCCGCGCAACCACGCGCTGCCGAAGCACCACCCCGCCGAACCGACGGCACCCCTCAACCCTCAGCAGCACACCGACGTAACCCTCAGCGCCCCTCCCTCAGGGCGCCCATCGCCGGAGGCAACACCGTGACCGTCAAGGACATCCTGGCCGCGATCCAGTCGCCCGACTCCACGTCGGAGGACTTCGCCGCCCTGCCGCTCCCCGAGTCGTACCGCGCGATCACCGTGCACAAGGACGAGACGGAGATGTTCGCGGGCCTCGCCACCCGCGACAAGGACCCCCGCAAGTCGCTCCACCTGGACGACGTGCCGCTGCCCGAACTGGGCCCCGGCGAGGCCCTGGTCGCCGTGATGGCCTCCTCGGTCAACTACAACTCGGTGTGGACCTCGATCTTCGAGCCGCTGTCCACCTTCGGGTTCCTCGAGCGCTACGGCCGCACCAGCGAGCTGGCCAAGCGCCATGACCTGCCGTACCACATCATCGGCTCCGACCTCGCGGGCGTCGTGCTGCGCACCGGTCCCGGCGTCAACTCCTGGAAGCCCGGCGACGAGGTCGTCGCGCACTGTCTGTCCGTCGAGCTGGAGTCCTCCGACGGCCACAACGACACGATGCTCGACCCCGAGCAGCGCATCTGGGGCTTCGAGACCAACTTCGGCGGCCTCGCCGAGATCGCGCTCGTGAAGTCCAACCAGCTCATGCCGAAGCCGGACCACCTCAGCTGGGAGGAGGCCGCGGCCCCCGGCCTGGTCAACTCCACCGCCTACCGCCAGCTGGTCTCCCGCAACGGCGCCGGCATGAAGCAGGGCGACAACGTCCTCATCTGGGGCGCCAGCGGCGGTCTCGGCTCCTACGCCACCCAGTTCGCGCTGGCCGGCGGCGCCAACCCGATCTGCGTCGTCTCCAGCGACCAGAAGGCGGAGATCTGCCGGAAGATGGGCGCCGAGGCGATCATCGACCGCAACGCCGAGGGCTACAAGTTCTGGAAGGACGAACACACCCAGGACCCCAAGGAGTGGAAGCGCTTCGGCAAGCGCATCCGCGAACTCACCGGCGGCGAGGACATCGACATCGTCTTCGAGCACCCCGGCCGCGAGACCTTCGGCGCCTCGGTCTTCGTCACCCGCAAGGGCGGCACCATCACCACGTGCGCCTCGACCTCGGGCTACATGCACCAGTACGACAACCGCTATCTGTGGATGTCCCTGAAGCGCATCATCGGCTCCCACTTCGCCAACTACCGCGAGGCCTGGGAGGCCAACCGCCTCATCGCCAAGGGCAAGATCCACCCCACCCTCTCGAAGACCTACGCCCTGGAGGACACCGGCCAGGCCGCCTACGACGTGCACCGCAACCTCCACCAGGGCAAGGTCGGCGTGCTGTGCCTCGCCCCCGAGGAGGGCCTCGGCGTGCGCGACCACGAGAAGCGGGCCAAGCACATCGACGCCATCAACCGCTTCCGGAACATCTGAGGCAGGGCGGACATGACAGAGCGTCAGAAGGACCGTCCGTGGCTCATGCGGACGTACGCCGGCCACTCGACGGCGGAGGCGTCCAACGAGCTGTACCGGCGCAACCTCGCCAAGGGCCAGACCGGGCTGTCGGTCGCGTTCGACCTGCCGACCCAGACCGGCTACGACCCCGACCACGTCCTCGCCCGCGGCGAGGTCGGCCGGGTCGGGGTGCCCGTCTCGCACCTCGGTGACATGCGCCGGCTGTTCCAGGACATCCCCCTGGAGCAGATGAACACCTCGATGACGATCAACGCCACCGCCATGTGGCTGCTGGCGCTCTACCAG
>Ga0164243_10002668_pt1 | contig 29220 bp, 11 predicted proteins | sample OricompcompostOP_FD_108781 | JGI IMG/M metagenome (GOLD analysis project Ga0164243, IMG submission 108781) | Organic Plus compost microbial communities from Emeryville, California, USA - Original compost - Organic plus compost (OP) | ecosystem: Engineered > Solid waste > Mixed feedstock >... | reverse complement strand
GGAAGAAATAGATGAACTGAACCGTATTGTGACGATGTACCTCGACTATGCCGAAAACCAGGCCAAGCGGAACATACCTATGAGCATGGCAGACTGGGTGCAGAAGCTGGATGCCTTTTTACAGTTCAATGAATATGAAATACTGAAGAATGCCGGCAGCATCAGCCATGAAGTAGCGAAGAAGCTGGCGGAAGACCAGTATGAAAAATTCCGCATAGAGCAGGACAGGTTGTACGAAAGTGATTTTGACAAGCTGGCGAAGAAATTATCTGCAGCCAAAAATAAAAAGAAAGACCAATGAGCAACCAAAACGCACATAAGCCAGGCTATAAACATACACCGCTGGGATGGATACCGGAGGAGTGGGAAGTAGTAAGAGTTGAAGATGTTGCCCAATTAAATCCATCACGTAAGATTTTGTCTGACGAAGAAGATGTGAGTTTTTTAGCAATGGCTGATGTTTCAGAAGAAGGAAATGTAATTAATGGATTCGTGCAGAAATATGGACAAGTGAAAAATGGCTTTACATATTTTGAAAATGATGACATTTTAGTCGCTAAGATTACTCCTTGCTTTGAGAACGGCAAAGGCGCATTGGTGAGAAACCTTAAAAATGGAGTTGGATTTGGCAGCACAGAGTTTCATGTAATTCGTGCTGGGAAATCTGTAATTCCTGATTACATTTTTTACCATACACGTTTATACAATTTCAGAGGTAGAGGAAGGCAAAACATGACAGGGAGTGCAGGACAGCAAAGGGTTCCAACAGATTTTATTGAAACTTATAAATTCCCTCTTCCTCCTCTTCCTCAACAACGATGCATCGCCGCCATTCTCTCCACCTGGGATGAGGCCATTACCAAAACCCGGCAACTCATTACCCAACTGCAACAACGCAACAAAGGTTTGATGCAGCAGTTGCTGACCGGGAGGAAAAGGTTGCAGGGATTTGAAGGAGAATGGAATGAAATTCATCTAAGTGATGCTTTTACAGAAAGAAATGAAACCGGTTATGTCAACCTTGAATTGCTTTCTGTGGGTTCATTTGGTATCTATCCACAATCTCAATCTGAAAAACGGGACATTTCAAACGCTGATAAATCAAAGTACAAAAGAATTTGTCCGGGTGATATTGGTTACAACACTATGCGTATGTGGCAAGGCAGAAGTGCACTGTCACAATTAGAAGGTATCGTTAGTCCGGCTTACACCATAGTAATTCCGAAGGCTAACCAGAGTTCATTGTTCTATTCTTTCTTGTTTAAGCTTCCGTCGGTTGTTCATAAATTCTTCCGCAACTCACAAGGCTTGGTAGAAGATACATTGAACTGTAAGTTCAAAGATTTTGCATTAGTGAAGGTAAAGGTGCCGGATTATGGCGAGCAAATTGCAATTGCTAACGTGCTTACTAAGGCAAATGCAGAAGTGAGGCTTTACGAGCAAAAGCTTGCTGTCTTACAACAGCAGAAAAAAGGTCTAATGCAGAAATTATTGACGGGTGAGGTGAGGGTGAAATCTTAATCGATCAACTTCCCGGCATCAGGAAGGTGATAAACAAATGAAAAAATTATGACTAAGACATTCAACTTTTATTGCGACGAAAGTTGCCACCTGGAGAACGATAAAACTCCATTTATGCTAATTGCCTATGTGAGTTCTGCTTATAACCAAGTGAAGATGCATAATGATAACATTCGTCAAATAAAACAAAAACATAATCTTCACACTGAGGCAAAATGGAGTTCACTTTCGAAATCAAGCTATCCTTTATACAGTGAGTTGATAGACTACTTCTTTGCCACTGATCTTCAATACAGGGCTATTGTAATTGATAAGTCACAACTGAAGCATGAAGATTTTAACCAAAGTCACGATGATTTTTATTATAAGATGTACTTCCAGTTATTGAGTAAGAAGATATTGCACGACTGCAACTACAATATCTATTTAGATATTAAAGATACAAGGAGTGCCAAGAAAGTGAATGGTTTAAGAGACTTTTTAAATAACAATTTTGTTGCAGTAAGAAATCTGCAAAATATCCGATCTCACGAAAGTGAATTAATGCAACTAACGGATATTCTTACTGGTGCTATTGGTTATCACCTTCGGGGATTGAACAAGGTAATTGCAAAAACGAAAATCATTGAAAAAATTCAATTGCATAGCAAACTACCACTAACCACATCCACTGCTAAAGACAGTCACAAGTTTAACTTGTTTTTCATCGACCTGAAGTAAGCTATATGCCATTAAACCTAATAAAAGTATATCCGCAACTTTTGGAGCTGGCTCACATGAATGAGGAACAACGTACAGCTTCTTTAAAAGCTATTTTCAAAAGAGACATGGAAGATAATCCGGATCTCAACTTCCGTACTAAAATTATTCGCCCTGTTAAAGGTGAAGAACCTGCCATGCAGATTTTGTTCAAACATCTAACCTGTGAGGAAATAGAAGAACAAAATGAAGATGGGACAACGTATCCAAAAAGAGTTTTTGAAATGGATAGATCTGTTCGGTTACATTGGGTTCGCCATCACATTGATGAGAGAAAGAAAGACAAGGTTGAGGTGTTCAGTATCGAAGAAAGAGATCAGCGTAAGCGGAAAGACGTAATTAAAACCTACATCTATGATGTAGAACAGGAATATATCATTGTCCTGGAGCCACAACGCAGCGGAACCGATTATTACCTGCTGACAGCCTACTATTTAAACAAGAAAGAGGGTAAGAAGAGTATTCAAAAAAAGTTGAAGAGGCGTTTACCGGATATTCATTAAAAACGCAAGGCTCGGTGTATATCGTGATACATCGAGCCTCGAAACTCCTTCTTCCGACAATTGGAAAGATGAGCAGTGCAAATGTAAGAAAGTTACTTTGAAATAACCAAGCCAAAATCAAAGAAACCGGATATTGAAGAGCTCAAAACATTGTAAATCAAGTAAAAATAGGTTAAAGAATGGAACTTCCCTCATTTAAAGAAGACCACATCTCCCAGATACCGGCGCTCCAGCTTTTGATGAAGTTAGGCTACCGTTACCTGACACCGGAAGAAGCTCTGGAAGCCCGTGGTAGCCGCAGCTCCAACGTGCTGCTGGAAACCATCTTAAAGAAGCAGCTTCAGGAGATCAATAAAATTGAATACCGTGGCAAGGAGTTCCCGTTCAGCGAGGCCAACATTAATACCGCTATCCTGGCTTTAAGGGACCTGCCTTTGCAAGACGGTTTTCTGGCAGCCAACAAAGCCTTTTACGAGCTGATTACGCTGGGTAAAGGCCTGGAGCAAACCGTGCTGGGCGATAAAAAAAGCTTCTCCTTCAAATACATTGACTGGGACAACCCCGAAAACAATGTTTACCACGTAACGGAAGAATTTTCCGTTCTCCGTTCAGAAAGAACAGATACCTACCGTCCCGATGTGATCTTGTTCATCAACGGCATTCCCATGGTGGTGATCGAATGCAAAAGCCCTAAGATCAAACATCCCATCGACCAGAGCATAGAACAGCACTTACGTAACCAAAAGACCGATGGCATTCTTTCCCTTTATTATTATTCCAACCTCGTTATTGGCTTAGCAGTAAACGAAGCCAGGTATGCGACAACGGCAACTTCCAAAGAGTTCTGGAGTGTTTGGAAGGAACAGTTTCGAAACAAGCAGGAAGAGGAGGCATACACACAAACATTACAACAACTTAAAAATGCATCATTGCCTGATAATGACAGAACGGTGCTGTTCAAAGAACGCTTCCGTTATGTGTTGCAATACTTCAATCAATTAGAGCAGGAAGATCTTGCCATCACAGAGCAGGATAAACTATTGTACAACATCTGTCGAAAAGACCGGCTGCTCGACCTGATGTATCATTTCATCCTCTTCGATGACGGTATCAAAAAGATCACACGTTACCAGCAATACTTTGCTGTAAAATGGACGCTGGAACGCATTAGCAAGGTGCAACCGGATGGTAAAAGACAGGGTGGCGTTATCTGGCATACACAGGGAAGCGGTAAATCGCTGACAATGGTCATGCTGGCTCAATTAATAGCCATGCGTCCTGACATAAAAAATCCAAAGATTGTTTTGGTGACCGATCGTGTTGACCTGGATGACCAGATAACAGAGACATTTAAGAAATGCGGTAAGCCGGTGATGAATGCCGCCACTGGTGAAAAGTTAGTGGAGTTGCTTGAAACCAACAGTGATGCGATCATTACTACCATCATCAATAAATTTCAGTCAGCAGTAACAAGATCAAAAGAGACATTCAACAGCAACAACATTTTTGTGTTGGTGGATGAAAGCCATCGTACCCAATACGGCACTTTTAATGTAAAGATGCAGAAGGTGTTTCCGCAGGCCTGCTACATTGCATTTACCGGCACGCCGCTGCTGAAGAAAGATAAAAGTACAGCGGCCAAGTTTGGTGGCATCATTCCGGGCACCGTTTACACCATCTCAAATGCGGTGGAAGACAAAGCAGTAGTGCCACTGCTGTATGAAGGAAGGCATAACATCATGCAGGTAAACGAGAAGCCTTTAGATACTTTCTTTGACAGAGTTTCAGAGCCATTGACGGAATATGGAAAAGCTGCGTTGAAAAGAAAATTCTCTTCCCGTAATAAAATAGTACAATCCCTTTCTTTCATTGAAAATACCGCGTGGGACATTGTAAAACATTTCACGGACAATATACAAGGAACAGGGTTTAAAGGTCAGTTGGTAGCACCAAATAAATTATCAGCAATCAGATACAGAGAAATCTTTAAAGAGATTGGCAGAGTATCAGTAGAGCTACTTATCTCGCCACCTGATGACCGCGAAGGCGAAGAAGACGCTTTTGAGGAGAGTGATGACAAGGTGAAAGCCTTCTACAAAGCCATGATGGATAAATACGGAAACCAGGAGAAGTATGAAAAAGCTGTTATCAATAGTTTTAAGAAGCAGGATCAACCCGAAATTATTATTGTGGTTGATAAACTGCTGACCGGCTTTGATGCACCACGTAACCAGGTATTATATCTCACCAGAAACCTGCGGGAACACACATTGTTACAGGCGATAGCGAGGGTTAACCGTTTGTATCCGGGAAAAGATTACGGCTACATTATAGACTATTATGGCAACCTGGAAAATCTGGATGATGCATTACATACTTACGCCGGCTTGGAAGAATACGACCCGGAAGAATTGATTGGTACCCTGACGAACATAGTTAAAGAAATTGAAAAGCTGCCACAGGCACATTCTGAATTGTGGGACATCTTCAAAGAAGTAAAGAACAAGTATGATGAACCTGCTTACGAAGAGCTTTTGTCTGATGAAGCCAAACGACACGGCTTTTACGACAAGCTTTCTGCTTATGTGCGGATTTTAAAACTGGCGCTCTCCAGTCTTGAATTTAACAACAATACGCCTGAAAAGCAGCTTGAAAAGTACAAGAAGGATACGGAATTCTTTTTAGCACTTCGGGTTTCTGTGAAGAGAAGATTCATGGATGAAGCAGATCACAAGGATTATGAAGCTCAGGTGCAAAAGCTGATAGACAAGCATATTACATCAGATGGAGAAGTCCTGAGGATTACTGACCTGGTAAACATCTTTGACAAAGAAGAAAGGCAGGCAGAACTGGAAAAGATTACGGGTAAGGCAGCTAAAGCGGATCACATTGCCAGCCGGACCATAAAGGCAATTAACATCAGGATGAATGAGGACCCGGTATACTACAAAAAGCTCTCGGAGATGATAAAAGAGGCAATTGAAGATTATCACCAGCAACGGATCAACGAAGCTGAATACCTGGCAAAAGCAAAAGACTTTGAAGATACGTTCTTTAATGGCAGGAGAGATAATGTTCCATCAATCATTAACGACAATCCAACGGCTATAGCTTTTTTTAACCTGACCACCGAGGAGTTTAAAGACGGTTTAAACACCAAAGTAAACAAACTGGAAATTGCAGCGGAAATTGCTGCTGGGATTGATGATATAGCAAGAGCCAATGTATTTGACAATGGACATCCTGTAATTGATTGGCAGAAAAACGACGACATCAAAGGAAAGATGCGTATCGGGATTGATGATTTGTTATTTGAAACAAAAGCGAAGTATGACCTAGATATTAGTTTCGACCATATAGATCAGCTCATAGAAGAATGTATTAAAGTGGCAGAAACAAAATACAAGAGTTGATGCAACATCAGTTGAAGTTCGGCAGCAGAGTGATTGATTTTACGCTTCAATACCAGGAACGAAAATCGTTAGGTATTAAAGTTCATCCGGAAGGAAGGGTGGAAGTGCTTTCTCCATTTACAGCGAAGCAGCAGGATGTTATGGAGAAGGTTCGGCAAAAGGCACCTTGGATATTAAAGCAAATAGACTACTTCAACAGCTATAAACCCGTAACTCCAAAACGAAGGTTTGTCAATGGAGAGACACATTTATACCTTGGCCGCCAGTACAGGCTGAAAATAGTTCCCGATAATGAAAATGTAGTGAAGGCATATCGGGGTCAATTATGGATGCATGCGGTAGATACAAACCCGGACGCATTAAAACAACAGCTTGATACATGGTATAAGCAGAAGGCAACTATTGTATTCAACGAGCTATTAGAGGAAGTGTTGCCAAAGTTTAACCGGTACAAAATAAAGAAGCCCTCCCTTTCCATTCGTTACATGAATAAGCGTTGGGGTAGTTGTACTCCTGCTGGTAAGATCATTTTGAACACCGAGCTCCTAAAGGCACCTAAAGGGAGTATAGAGTATGTTATTATTCATGAACTCTGTCATTTGGTACATCATAATCATACCAGGGCATTTCAGAATCTTCAAAACAAAATGATGCCTGACTGGGAGAAATGGAAGAACAGGTTGGAATACGGTTTAGCGTAAAAACGGCAACATTAAATTAATAGGATAAAATTGTACGGATCATCAACAGCCAGGATGCTTGATCAAATGCGTCAACGAATGCAATTATTACCACCTAGTTCCATTTAAGCACCATCGGAGAATCTCGACAATATCTTGAGCCATTCCTGTGCAGCTGTAATCATGGCAATAATTCACAAAAAAGCAGGAAATCCTGTACCAAACGGTTAGATAATTTTCCCGTTCTCGCTACAGGATAGAAAGCCGCATTTAATGCGGCTTTTTTCATTAATGCTCCCGCTTCAAAGGTGTCCCGGACCAGCAGACGCCGCTTTACCCGCTGCTTTTTTTATGCGCCTGCCCAGGCGGCATCGCGTATTTTCCCGAAATAATGTTAAACGGAGATACCAGGCCCGCACATTCCTAAAGCTCCTTGTTCCTCCCTGAAGGGAAAAGCAGCATGGATGACATTTTTGTAAATAGCTGATGAACAGAGTTCTAAAATGGAATTTATACGAAAGTAAATTATCAATGAAAATTTTGTCTTTTATAAAAATTAAATATCTTTGGTGGAAATCATAAAATAAGCTCATTATTTTGTTAATGCATTATTTTGTCGGGAAATAGATATTGAACAAATATTGGCTGCTGCTACCGGCGGAGCAATCCTGAACAAACCATATTCACCATGCCTGTTGCGAAACACCAGATATTGCTGTTTATCCTGCTGCTTTTTAGCGGAAGCCTGTTTGCCCAGGGTCCGCCCGCGGCAGAAAAACAGCTGATCGCAAGGCTTCATACGGATTTTATCTATTCAGAAGACGGGCAGTATTTTGAGCCTGTATACATTACCTCGGAACGGGACGCCTCTGTAGCCATCCTGCTGTCGTGCTACCGTCTTGAGGCAGGCGACAGTACGCTCCTGTACCGGAACCAGTACGGCCCCCATAAAATAAAAAAAGGCGTGACTACGGTAAGGGTACCCTTCCAGGGGCCTTATGCCCGGCCTTACCTGCAGCCGGCATTTTCCGGGGTGCTGCGGCAAACGGGCCTGGTACCTCCCGGAAGCTACCGGATCTATGTTATCGTAACCTCGGGTCCCGATACAGCCTTTACAAGAAGCTTTTCCTACGAACGGGACAGCCTGCTCGACATCAACTCTTCCCTTCGCAAAGGCGTAAACCGGCTGCTCCAGCCTTTGAGCAGCACCGGCCTTTTTTCTTCCCGCGCCAATGCCCCGGGCCGGGCGCTGGATAATGCCGCCCAGGCCTTTGAGCGCAACCGCTTCCGGCTGGAAAGATATTTCCGGAAGAAAAACCTGGTATCCCGGCAATACCAGTCGGCAGGCAGGGAAGTGATCGACCTGTACTACGAGGAAACATTCGTTGGCCGCTACGAAATGCCTTCCGCGTCGGCCCCTGAAGATGTACTGAAACAGCAGCAGGAGTCGCTGGACCAGCACATGGGCTCCTTTGCCCGCAATAACCTGGGCGACTACCAATCGCTGCAGTCGCAGTTTCGCGAGCTCAGGAAAGGAAGCCGGGAGCATAGCGAACTTACCGGCGAGCTGGCGCTTACTGCCAATGCCAGCAACGGGCAGGAACCGAACTCCGAACAGGACAATAATTATTACGAAGCCAGGGGAAGCCTTGAGTTTCCGCTGTTCGATATTCCGGTGAGCCTGAGCGGGTACTATACCACACAGGACCGCAACCGCCAGGCCAAGTCCAGCTATATTCACTTCCGCTACGACGCGGAAAAAGCCAAAGAGCAGCTGCTGAAGCTGATCGGAAGCTACAACAAACGCTATGAGCAGACCCTGGCACAAGGCGGCAGCTATGACATGATCTATGGCCAGATGCTGCAACAGCTCCAATCGCAGAAAAACCAGATTCAGGGCCAGCTGCGTCGCCAGCTTTCTCTGCCGGAAGCGGACTTTTCCTCCTTCAGCGAAGCGCAGCTAAAAGCGGCAGTTGCCGCAAAGGCTGCGGAACAGAAAGACAAGCTGCAGGACTCCCTGCTCGGCCGGGTATCGGGCAGCGATGCGGGGCGCGAGCTCCAGTCCGGCATGCAGAAGGCACAGCAGGCCAAAGCAGATGCTGAGGCCGCCTATGCCAAGGTCCTGGAGCAATACCGGAAGCTGCAGGAGCTGGAGGCCAGGATCCGTAAATACCAGGACCTGCTCGAACAATACCGCAATACCAGTCATTACGATTCGCTGCTGGCGTACAGCAAGCTGAAAGATATACGCAACATGGACCAGGCTTCGTATAAAGAGCTGGCCGGGAAAGCCTCAGGGCTGCTGCCGGAAGGAAAGGCCAAAAGCCTGATCAGCGGCCTGATCAATTTCGATGCCGGCATCTTTCCCAAATACGTATCGGATTATACCCTTTCCGGACAAATGCTTAAAGGGCTGGATGTGGGGTACGACATCGGTGTGGCAGAGATCGGCGGCAGCTATGGGAAGACCCAGTATATCGACCGTGCGGGCCAGGTGGAAGACTATAAATCGTATAGCGGCCGCGTTCGTTTCAAGCCGATGCTGGGCCAGCAGCTGGGGCTGGTCTACTTCGGCTATTCGCCGGGCAAAAAGCTGTTGGGCGATAATGATTTTTTCAAGGATGAATCGGTATCCCTGCCCAGTTTCCGCAACCCCGTCCATATACTCTCCGCCACCTACAACGGTACCTTGAGCAAATTTCTGAGCCTCGGCGGCGAGATCGCCACTTCCAACAAGCCTGCCCAGTCGGAAGAAGCCGCTGGGCAAGTTTCCTTCAGTGATAAGTCGGCCTACAACATCAGGCTCAGCGGCAACATTCCATTCCTGAACCTGAATGTGGACGCAGGATACGAGCATGCGGGCAGAGCCTTTGAGAACAATACGCTGCCGGTGATTATGGCAGGCACCCGGCGCTTCCGGGTGAAGGGCAGAGGCGACCTGTTCCGCTCGTTCCTTACCCTGGGCATCGAGTACAATTACATGCTGCAGCAAAGCTTTTACTCCAAAGGCAATAACGCCCGCTGGGGCTTCGACATTGCGACGCATTCCAAGCGCTATCCGTCCCTGGCCTTTTCCTACAAGCCGTTTTCCACGTTCAGGAGCTATAACGATACGCTGAACATTGAGCAAAAGCCGCTGCTGGGCGAGGTCTGGACCGGCAAAGCCACCTACCAGATCAAGAAACTGTCGCGCGCCCTGCGGTTCAGCCTGATATACAACCGGAACAACAGTACAATGGATACCGTACAGTACGGAAGCACCCTGATCCAGTTCAGCACGATTTATAGCCGGAAGACCACCATGCTGTCGCTGAACCTGGGCAGCACCGATATCCGGACCGATTATATCCCCGTTGCGTACCCGGCGTTCAACCAAAGCCGGTTTATCAGCCTGTCGGCAGGCGGTATGGTAATGCCGCAGCTGATGGTTTCGGGAGGCGGCGATATGGCCGGCACGGCAATGGGCATCAGCCGTTACGGATGCTTTGCAGGCAGCACCTACTCCTTCCGCGCCCTGCCGGTAACAATCCGTGCCGGCTTCCGGTACAGCAGCTACCGGCTCGAGGAAGCGGCAGGCTGGAAGCAGCTGTACTCCGGCAGCCTGGAACTGGCCTGGCGGTTCCGGGCCAAATTATTTAATCCATGAAGAAACTGAAACGCATTTAAAACTTCGTCTATGAAGCAATACCTGAAACTGCTGTTACTGGCTTTATCCTTTTCCTGCCTGTTTCATACTGCCCTGGCACAGGGCGATATCGTGGTAAACCTGGCTCCTGTAGACGGTATCGACCTGAACCCGGACAACATTCTCAGCTTTCAGATCCAGTCGGGCTTCCAGCAGCGCACCCATGCCCTGGTACAGGGCAGCATCCGTTACCGGAATTCCGATATGCGGATCAGCTACCGCTTCGAGTACGACCTGCAGCCGGGCATCAACATAATCCCGGCCGGATCGCTTCGCCCGCAGTACACTTACTCTTCTGCCGCGCTGAAAGAGCTTTTCGAACTGTATAAAAAGCTGCCGCAGGGTATTTATGAATATTGCGTGTCCGTAAAGCCGGACTACAATATCAACGAAACTGTGCCCGGCCCAAGCTACGATGAATGCGTATACCATAAATCCGAAGACATTTTCCTGATCAACCTGATCGACCCGGAAAACGATGCAAAGATCTATGAATACAACCCCATGCTGAGCTGGACGGTCAACTATCCTTTTGCATCAGAGCTGAAATACAGGCTGCGTGTTGCCGAGATCAGGGAGGGGCAGAACCCGGCCGCCGCCGTCAGCCGCAACAACCCGGTGTACGACGAAAAGAACCTGATGCAGCTGAGCATGATCTATCCCGTATATGCCAGGCCGCTGCAAAAGAACCAGCCCTATGCCTGGACGGTCGATGCCTACTATAAAGGAATCCTGCTGGGAGGAGCCGAGCCCTGGAAGTTTACCATTATCGAAGACAGCCTCCTGAGCGCAGTGCCCCGCGACCCTTCGTTTGTGGATGTAAAAAGAGAAACCGGCTCCTACAACCTGTACGCGCCGGGTATTCTGAAGCTGAAGTACCAGCTGGATGAGCTGAAATCCGATTCGCTGGTCCTGAAGCTGCTGGACAAAAATGGGAAAGAGATAAAGCTCAAGGAGCACAGCAGCCTGAAAGCGGTATATGGCGATAACCGGTACATACTCGACTTTAAAGAGCATCAGCCGCTGAAGCATCTGCAGCTGTATACCCTGCTGCTTACTTCGCAGACAGGCAGCACCTACCGGATCCTGTTCCGGTATGTGAACCCGGAATTAATCAGATAGACAAAAAGCAATCATCTTTCATGACAAGACCAGAGATCAGACAGATTATCATAACCCTGGGCGCATGCGCTGTAACTGCAGCCTGCGTATTATGGTACGTACACAGCAGCGAAAAGAAGATAGCAGTGGTGGATGCCATCCGGATCGTCAACTCCTTCAAGATGAAGCAGGAGCTGGAGGCCCGGGCGGAAGGCCCGCTTAAGTACCTGGCCCGGCAGGCCGACAGCCTCAAAGGCGCGCTTTCGGCGAAGAGCAAGGTGCAGGGCGTGCCCCGCGAAGAGCTGGAAACCCTGTACAAGGCCTTTGCCAGGGCACAGGGAGCGTTGGAGCAGGAGTACCAGCAGAGCAACCAGTCGATCAATGAGCAGGTATGGAAACGGCTGAATCCCCTGATCGATGAATATGGAAAGCAGCATAAGCTACGGCTGATCATCGGCGCAAACGGTATGGGCAATGTGCTGTACAATGACGACTACTACGACAGGACCAGGGAAGTAACGGATTTCGTAAACAAAAGATATGAAGAAGGTAATTAACCATATGCTTTGCGGCGCCCTGCTGATAGCGGCAGGCTGCAGCAGGGAGCACGACCCGGTCAGCTACGCGGAAAACAACGATAACGGCCTGCGCAAGCAGGTATCGGTCGGCTCTATGCTCTATGATATTCAGTATAAGCCGGCCGAGTATGTAGCCCGTATGGAGCATCTTGCCCCGGCCGGGGAGCGGCAGCGGGCCCGGGAGCTGGAAGGCATGGCCTGGTTCAATATTTCGTTTCGCGTCCGGGATTATAACCAGTCGCCGCTTCGCTACCAGGTAAGCGGGCTGGAAGAGTATACCGCCCGCCAGGATTATTACCTGAACCAGGCGCCCAAAGATATTTACCTGCTGTACGGCAAGGATACCCTATATGTAAGCAGCTACTGGTTCGAGAACAACCAGAACCTGGCCCTGCACGAAACCATGGTGCTGGGCTTCAGGCTCCCGGACGGGCACCGGCGGCCGCAGCAGGATCTCCGGCTGTCGTTTTACGACAGGGTATACCGGAACGGGATCATCAAGGCCGTGATCCGGAAGGAGGATCTTGAAGATGTGCCGGCCCTGTAAACAATACAACCATCAACGACAGAAAATACTGTATATGCTGTATAAGAAACACCTGATCCGATTCACTGCCAAAGTACTGCTGGCCACGCTGGGGTGCCAGCTGATCTTCCCCGCTGTAGCCTCCGCGCTTACAACAGGCCCCAGCCAGCCGGAAGTGCAGAGCTTTGAGCCGGTGGGGACCACCGATATGGTGGACATGTTCACCGGCGACTTCGTTTACAATATTCCCTTACTCGATATTGAAGGATACCCGGTCAATATATCTTATCACAGCGGCGCGGATATGGAGCAGGAGGCCAGCTGGGTAGGGCTGGGCTGGAACATTAACCCCGGTGTGGTGAACCGTACAGTGCGTGGTATGCCGGACGATTTTAACGGGGAGCAGATCGGCAAGACCATCCATATCAAGCCCGAAAAAAATGTACGCGTAGGGCTGGGAGCAGGGGCAGAGCTGTTTGGCGCAGGAACACCGAAGATCAACCTGTCGGCAGATATAAACCTTGCATTGAACGTAAGCAACTACCGGGGGGTGAGCGCCGATGTTTCCTTATCGGCAGGCGTCAACGTTGCGGGCATGGCCTCTGCCGGCATCAACCTGGGCGTGGGCTCGCAAAGCGGCGCCGATGTGGATTATAACCTGGGCCTCTCCTTCAATACCTCCCAGATCATAGGCTCCGATGTAGGTATTGGTGTAGGGCTTAACCTGAACTCCGGCTACAACACCCGTTCCGGCCTGAAGGATCGGATGGTAAGCGGTTATGCCGGTGTTACTTACAAAGGCAGAATGGCTGCAGGCATAGGTACCCAGGCTGTAGTGCCCGTTGGGGTAAAGAACATCATCCCTGTGATCACCAACCGTACCACGATGAAAATGTACCGGGGACAGATCAAGCTGGGCGCCGAGCTGTACGGCACTTACTGGCATGCGGCGATATTCGGTATGGTAAGCACCCTGAGATACGATGACGACGGCTCTATGAAAGGCTTCGGTTATCTCTATGCGGAGAATGCCGACGACCAGTCGATCCTGGACTTTACCCGCGACCGTGACGGTATGTTTAACGAAAAAATGAGTTACCTGCCTTTGGGCAATATGACCTATGATATCTATTCGGTAAGCGGCCAGGGCACCGGCGGCTCCTTCCGCCCTTTCCGAAACGACTTCGGCAGCGTATACGACCCGGCTGTATCCAGCCAGGGCTCTGAGTTTGCCGCCAACCTGGAAGTAGGGCTGGGTAACCTGTTTGAAGTCGGTACCGACATTACCGTAAGCCATACGGACATCAGCTCAGGCCCCTGGGATGCCTACAAGCGACCCTTTACATCCGGGGAAGCCGGCAGCATTTACGAGCACACGTATTTCAAGCAGGCCGGCGAAGCCACAGAGGTAAATCCCGGCCTGTTTACGGCCATCTCCGGTATTGCACCGATCAAAGGCACCCAGACGGCCAATATACCTTTAAAGAAACCGGGCTCCGAGCTGAAGCGGGACCCCAGAGGCAACCTGATCTCGTATTTTACCGCTGCAGAGGCTGCAACCGAAGGGATTGCCAGCTCCCGCAAACTGTATAGTTACGACCAGAACGGCTTTGCCTCCGGCGCCAACGCTTCGAAGACTGAAATAGACCGCCTGGATAACGGCCGCAAGGCCCACCATATTTCTGAAGTGGTGCAGACACAGACCGACGGCAGGCGTTATGTATACGGGCTGCCTGCCATGAACACCAGCCAGAGCGAAGTGACCTTTGCCTGCGGGAGCAGCCCGGACGGCGACGGGCTCATTACCTATACTTCCCAGCAGGCGTCGACCTCCAACAGCTCCGGCCGCGATAATTTCTATACCAACACCACTACGCCGCCCTATGCGCACAGCTATCTGTTGACCGCCGTGCTCTCGGCCGACTACGCAGATGTGAAAGGCGACGGGGTAACCGACGATGACTTCGGCACCTTTACCAAGTTCAATTACAGCCGGAAGAATGCCGCCTTCGGCTGGAAGGCGCCTTATGGAAACATGAAAGCGCAGTATAATCCAGGGTTTAAGTCTGATAAGATGGACGACAAGGCCAGCTTCCTGGAAGGCACCCGCGAGCAGTGGATGCTGCACAGCATCGAGAGCAGGAATTTCGTGGCAGAGTTCTATACTTCCGAAAGGAACGATGCCCGCGGCAAAGATCCACGTACCGACAAGTCCTACAAGCTGGACTCGATCAGGCTGTACAATAAGCACGACCGCTTCATTAATACAACGGCTGCCATCCCCATCAAAACGATCATTTTCAATTATACTTATAGGCTATGCCCCGGCGTACCCAACAACATTAACGGAGGGGGCAAGCTCACGCTTGAAAAAATCTATGTACGCTACGGCAATTCCGACCGGAGCATGATCAGCCCCTACCAGTTCCGATACGGAAACAATTATGCCTACCATGCTGCAGGAAAGGATCGCTGGGGTATGTATAAGCCCAACGACCCCAACCTGCCCAACTGGGACTTTCCCTTTACCAGGCAGGACGATCCCAACCTCGATAGGTATGCAAGCGCCTGGTCGCTGCAGGAGATCATGCTTCCTTCGGGCGGCAATATCAGGATCCAGTACGAATCGGACGATTATGCCTACGTGCAGGATAAAGTGGCCATGGAGATGTTTAGGCTTAGCGGAGTAGGCAACACTGCAAACTTTTCCGGCGGTAACCAGCTTTATTTCGACAAGAACAATCCCAATCTTTATCTCTATTTTACCCGGAGGGCCGGCAGCGAAAAGCCCAATCTTTCGTTCCGGGATAATTACCTGAGGGGCACCAGCCTGCTGTATTACAACTTTGATACCCGCATCGTGGACAATTCCTATGAACCGATCAAAGGCTATGCCGAAGTAGAGGATGTAGGGGAATGTTCGGACGGAGTGCATGGCTATATCAAGATAAAGCCGGTAACCATTTCCGGCGGCGGGGCTTTGCTGAACCACGTAACCTATACGGCGATCAACTTTGCGCGCTATTACCTGCCGCACATCGTTTTTCCCGGAAGCGATCCCGATGCCAGCGATATTTCCAACGTGCTGGCGGGGCTGCAATATGCCTTCAGCGAGCTGCTGAGCTTCGCCAAAAACCCCGTGAAGCGCATGGTGGAGGAAGGTAAGGCAAAAGAAGTAAAGCTGGCTTCGTCGTTCATGCGGCTGCACAGCCCGGGGTTAAAGAAAAAGGGCGGAGGCTCGCGCGTAAAGCAGCTTACGTTTTATGATAACTGGTCGAAGCTGGCCGGAGGCAACAACCAGAATGCTACTTACGGAAAGACCTATGATTACACTACGGAAGACCAGGGCAGCTATGGTACCATCAGCAGCGGGGTAGCCAGCTATGAACCCCAGATCGGGGGAGATGAGAACCCCTTCCGCGAACCGGTGAACTACATCGTGCAGACGGGCAGCAAATGGCCGCCCAATGACCCTGTGGGTGTGTACCAGGAGTTGCCTGTAGGCGAAAGCCTCTATCCCGGAGCGGTTGTGGGGTACTCGCGGGTTACGGTACGCAGCATCCACCAGGGGGAGGGCCGCTCCTCGCAGGGAGAAGATATCTATGATTTTTATACAGCCAGGGACTTCCCCATAAAAGCACAGGCTACCGAGCTTGAGGTGCTTAACAACAGCAATGATTATAGCTTTACCGAGCAAACCAAAATATATGAAGGCACACAGGGCTATACCCTCGTGTTCAACGATATGCACGGTAAGCCCAAGCGTACCGAGCACCGCATTATCAAGCCATCCACCGGAGTTTCCGAATTAGTAAGCTACCAGCAATACAACTATTTTACCCAGGGAGGGCAGCTCCACAATACCGTGCCGGTGGTGGAATACGACCCGGTGGCGGGCAAGATGAAGAAGACGGAAAAGCAGGTAGCCTATGAGGCCGACCTGACCATTGATACACGGGAAAAGAAAGAAGGTACCGAGTCGAATACTTTATACCTGAACCTGAACGCTTTCCTGCTGGGAATCATCCCCGTTCCCATCCCGTTTTGGTACGACTACAATTTCAATTTCCGCAACGAGTTCCGCTCGGCCGTGGCTACAAAGGTGGTGCAGCAGTATGGTATCCTCAAAGAGGTGGTAAGCTCGCAGGAAGGCGCCCTTACCACGGTGCGCAACGAGGCCTTTGATCCTGTGACCGGCCAGGCGCTGATCACGTCGGTCAACAACGAGTTCAACGACAAAGAATATTCCGTGAACTACCCTGCTTACTGGGGCTATAAATCCATGGGGCCGTCTTACAGCAATACCGGATACACCGAGCGTTTTTCGAATGTTTCTGTTACTGACTATGCCGCGGAGCTGCCTACAGGCCCTACCTTTGCCAATTATCATATTGGGGACGAATTGCTGATTACCTATTCCTATGGAAATGTTACATACAGCACCAATGCATGGGTAACCGGCTTTAAGGTAAACAGCAATACAAATACTTTCCTGCCGAGTTGCTATGTGGTTCATAGTCCCGCAGAAATGCCTTCCTATATTCAGGATACGGTTAGCATAGCGCTGAATTATCAGTCGGATTTTCCCCATCCTATCATAAAGCCGAGGTATAAGTACCCCGGAGCTTCCTGGCCTAATGCCGCAGCGAACGGTAATGGGCAGCTGACAGGTGTTTCCATAAAAGTGATCCGTTCCGGAGCCAGGAATCAACTGACGGAATCCATTCAATCTTATACCGGGATGGCTACTCCGTTCGACGGGAATGGTTACCTGAAAGACAAACTGGAAAGGCTGATCAGCATTTCTGCCAGGGAATTCTCCGATACCCTCACCGCCATATTACCGAGGTACGATTCTGCCTCGAACCCGGGCGGATGGGATTCGCTGAATATCTATGCAAACGGCACCCGCCAGATCATGCGTCTTTCGAAGGAATATGCATACCTGAAGAGCAGGGACTATAATAATAACGCCACCAGGAATGCAGGATTGTTCGATGCCCTGTCGTTATGGAGAAACGGTCCACCGCAAAACCCGTTCTTATACATTGACTCGCTCTACTGGTGCCGCGCCGCCCTGGATTCCAACGGCTATCCTATTATACCATCCACATCTTTTGATGCTTACCATGTTACGGGGTATCTGCCCAGCCCCAATGCGGCTTATATTCCCTTTACATCCTACCTGACCGCCCTGCCCAATGAAGACAAGAACTGGGTACTTGCCCGTACAGTGACCAAGTACAGCCCCTGGGGTTTTGAGCTGGAGAACAAGGATGCGATCGGCAACTATACTGCCGCCATGTACGGCTATAACCAGCAGCTTCCGGTAGCCCTGGCACAGAATGCACGGCAGCACGAGCTGTTTGCCGAAGGCTTTGAGGATTACCAGCTGCTGCAGGTAATGTCCGGCCTGACCTCGTTCAACTTTAATCCGTTTGCAGGATTTATGACCGGCCTTATAGCGGTGGGCGGAGGTTATGGCCGCTATCTCATACCCGGCAGCTCCCAGATCACGCTTAGCACCCAGGAAGCTCATACGGGCCAGTACGCACTGTCTACAGCCGCTTCTTCGATGGTCTCATTCCGGATCGGCAGCGCGCCGCTACTGGCTGGCCAGCCGCGCTATCTGCCTTTTACGATGGAATACGGAAAGCAATATGTGGTTTCTTACTGGTTCCGGCCAAAGACGCTTTCCGGTCAGCTCAACAACTACTGGGCGCCGCCGGGCATGCAGCTTAAATCCAACATCATCGACGGCTGGCAGCAGGCCGAAGCGGAAATAACCATTCCGGCCACAGGTACCGCCTACAACCTGGAATTGCCTGCCAATGCGTACGTGGACGATATCCGTATCCTGCCCCTGGATGCCAGCATGAAAGCATTCGTGTACCACCCTGTGAACCAGCGGCTGATCGCCACACTGGACGAAAACAACTTCGCTTCCTTCTATGAATACGACCAGGAAGGCAACCTGGTACGCACCAAGAAAGAAACGGAGAAGGGCATCATCACCGTGATGGAGTCCAGGAGCGCCAATGCAAAAAAAAGCAATTAACAGACCGGTCCACCGGCAAAACCTAAAGCGATGAAGAAAATATGGGTTGTCCTCTGCAGCTGTATCCTGCTCGCCGTCACAGCGCTGCCGGCGCCGGGGCAGGACGCCTCCATGGCAGAGTTCCGCAATATCATGAACCGCCTGAAGAGCCTGAAGACATACAGCTACGAAACGGAAACGAAGGCCGTATTCCCCGACGGCAAGCGCCAGACCAAGGTCAATACGCTTTACATGGACGCGCCCAATAAAAGGCTGTGCTATTATAACAATTACCTGCTGGTGCTGCTGACCCCGAAATGGGCCTTTAAGGCCGACCATGTGAAGAAGAATGCAAGCGTATTCGATGTGGTCAAATACAACGACCGGTACAAGGAGGCCCTGCCCGAAGTGGAAACGATCTTTAAAAGCAACCTGACCTCCATGTTCGTAGACTCCGTTGTGCTGGGAGCCGGAACCTTGCTTTCCGCGAAGAAAAACGGGAACAGAACCACCTTTACGATAGGCTTCCCGAACGGCTCCCCGCTGAAGAAGATGGTAATGGTATACGATTACAGCAGCCAGCTGCCGGAGTCGATCACCATGAGCGCCTGGTATGCAACCGGCCGTTCCGGCGGCAAAGCTACCGGCGTTGCCATGGAGACGACCTCCCGCAACTATACGCTCAGCGTACCGGAAGCCGTGTTCGATACACGGAAATATTTCAGCATCCGGCAGGGCAAAGCCGTGCTGGCCCAGTATAAGAACTATAAACTTACTTCTATCCTGTAAACGATACACTATGAGCACAGTAACATTGTCCTGCCTGCGTTGCCTGAAAGCTATGTTATTGCTGGTGTTGCTCGGACTGGAGTTCGGGGCGGGCGCACAAACCTACAACTTCCGCACCCGTGAAACCAGTACGATCCGGACGGCGCAGCAGATCAAGGACCATAACGGGTTTTACGATACGATCGTTGTACGCCAGGACAAGTGGGATGAAATGGCAGCCAATCCGGGCGGATGGGGCAATAACCTCAAGTTCAAGAGCGTGCATGCTTTTGTGAAGTTTTATGTAAACCACGCCTATCCCTTCCGGATCTACGAGCCCTATACCTTCCGGCTGGCTTACAAAGTGTATGGCTACAGCAATATGGCCGATACCGTCAACAGCTATACAGTGATCAACGATACGCTGACCATCAGCTACAAGCCCGATTCGCTGGCCAGCTTCCAGGATATGCAGTACAAGAAGTACAGCAACTTCCATAAGATCATGGTGGTAATGACCAACCTGTACAAGATTACCGGGGCCGGCGATCCCCCCGTGGAAATGAACCTGAGCGCCACGGGCGGTTTCCAGCTCCTGAATTTCAACGTGGAGGGCTCTATACTGGTGCAGCCTTATCATAAACGCGTGCTGTCGGGGAGTTCCTATGTACCGGTGTACGGGCCCGGGGCGCCTCCGCTGGATATAGGATGGGAAAGCCCACAGGACGATCACCTTCCCATACGATGGAACCTGACCGGCGCTGCGACCAGTAACCTGGAGCTGACGCCTGCCAACTATGAGCTGGAATGGACCTATATCGACAACTATAAAGTAAATCCTGCCACCGGGGCCATTACCGAAGCGGACGGCTCCTCGCTTGCCTATAATTTCAGGAACAACAGTACCCGGGTATGGCTGGATACCAACTATTACCGCATCCCGCTGATCTACCAGAAAGGGTACCTGGTGTACCGCGTGCGCATGGTGCGCCCCGATTCCACATTGTATCGCTATCCTGTGTACGGTCCCTGGTCGCTGAGCGCCGGATCCGGGCTGATCGGGAATGTGCCTGCAGGCAGCAGGTATGCCCTAACCCAGGCGCACCTTAACGACAGCCTCAACTGGCAATATACGGTATCATTTGCCGAGCAGGGCAAGTACAAGCATGTAATGAGCTATTACGACGGGATGCTCAAGAACCGGCAGAGCATTACCCGGTTCAACAGCATGCCCGGCAAGCTGATCGCTACCGAGCAGGTGTACGACTTTGAGGGCCGCCCTTCGATCAGCCTGCTGCCTACCCCTGTATCCACGGGCAGCTTCCGCTACCAGTTCAACCTGACCCTGAACAGCGCCACCGGCTACCCTTACCGGGCGGCCGATTTCGATACCCTGCAGGGATCGATATGCCCGCTCGACAAGGTTCCGTCTCCGCTGGCTGCAGCCTCTCCCGCCTACCGTTACTACTCCCCTTTCAACGATGACCAGGCAGGCTTCCAGAAGTTTGTGCCGGACGCAGGAGGCTACCCTTTCGTGCAGACCATTTACTCACCGGGCTATGATGAAAGGGTGGAAAAGCAGGGCGGCGCCGGCGACAGCCTGCAGATCGGCTATAACCATACCGTGAAGAACGATTATGTAAGCGCCGACCAGATGGACCTGAACCGGCTGTTCGGTACCGATATAGGCTGGTCGGGCTTTTACCGCAAGACCGTATCCCGTGACCCCAACGGGCAGTTGTCGCTGAACGTGACCGATTATAAAGGCAGAACGGTAACCAGCTCCCTGATCGGCCTGCCGGACACCGTCAGTCATGCGATCGTGGCCAACGAGAACCTGGCCGATACCTCCTTCTATATGGAAGACCACATTGCGGGAACCACGCAGCAGGTAATGGGCAATAAGAAGATCCTGGACAAGAACTTCTTCAATGATGCAGGAGGCAATAACCAGGCCTGGTATATCTACAACCTCAGCCCTTATCCTACCTTCTGCCCCGGCAAATACCTTTCCGTGCAGGCCCGCTACGACTATTCGATCTTCGACGAATGCGGCACCCTGAAGGTCGACACCGGGGGCGTGCTGGGCACCACCGGAGTGGTGACCTCGCCGGCTGCTGTTTCGGACACGGCGGGCCCCGTAAGCTTCTTTATGGAAAAAGGCAGGCACAGCCTCCACAAGGAGCTGACCATCAATACCGACGATGTGGATCAGGCAGTGGATGCCTTCATGGCGATGAAGCCGGAAGAGAACTGCCTCAGAACGGAGCCCTGGTTTATCAGGGAAAGCGTGCTGAGCAGGGAGTTTCCCTGCCCGGAAAACTACGTGAACATGGACTGCAACAGCTGTGCCGGCAAGGAGTACGAGATGATGCAGGAGCTGTGGCCGAATATCGACAGCGCCTATGTGAAGCGCAAGTACGGCATCTACCACGATGCAACCGGCACCGTGATCGGCAACGGCAACTCCATCTTTACCCTGCTTTGCGGCAGTAATGGTAACTGGAATACCGTAGTGCGGGAAGAAGATATCCGGCATGTGGTGGGCAACGGCAGCTACCAGGGACCCGAAACCGGCGGAAACTTTGTCCTCGTGCTGGACCCCGTTCCTTCCAGCGGCAATGCTTTCGGCGGCATCCTCATCGATAATAATAACGATACGCTGCATTGCCGCTACCGCTACCAGGACGAGTGCATTACCGGCCTGCCGGACAGCGTTACCCGCTTCGGCCAGACATATACCGACCTGCAGAACCTGCCGGTGCAAACCTTTATCAGCATCTTTAACGACTCTATTGCCAAGGCGCTGCTGCCCCTGCATCCCGAGTATTGCGACCTGCTGAACTGCGTGGATGAGGACCGCTTCCTGAAAAAGCTGCGCAGCATACCCGACGCTTCCGTAGCAGAGCCCCTGGGCCTGCTGAGGCTGAGCCAGCTGATTGCGGCCGATACCCTGTACCAGGTAATGCTGGGCCTGCCGGCGCAGTTTCCAAGCCCGGCAGATACGCTTGCCCGCACCCTGAACGGCATTATGCACCTGGATAGCGCCGCGCTCACACAGGCTTATTGCAATTGCCTGGACAGCGTTATGTTCCGGGACTGCTTCCAGAACATCTTCTCCCAGCAGATCGCTGCCGGCGACCTCAGCGACCCTTATGTAAAAGAACGTTATTTCAGCAAGATCAAGAATCTATACATTGCCAACCGGAGCCGCTACCTGTACCTGCTCAGCCCTGCAGGCGGAGGCGGCAGCTGCGCTGCCTGCCAGGATATCCGGATGGAGCTGGTGCCCCCGCCGGTATTTACCACCACCATGGATCCGGGCGGTGGCCTTACCACCGGCCCGAACAGCCTGCTGGGCGCCGTAGGCTCCATAAATCCTGCTGCCGTAGGCTCTGTAGTCGCCATGAATGAGTATATCAACATGGTCGATACGATTAACCTGGATACGATAGTGGTGGGCGTGGATTCCGTTACCGGCGATACATTGTATAATGCCTCTGCCAGCGTGTATTCCGACAGCTCCATCGCAGTGTACAGCAGCACACTGGCTACGCTCTGCAACGGCGCCATTACCCAGATCATGGCGCAGCTGGTAAACTGCGCGGATGCGTCTGCCCTTGCCGGCGTGCAAAACAGCCTCCAGGCACTGTGCAATAGCGGACAGGTAGCGGTAGGCGGCTATACACCTGCCCAGATACGCAAGGCCCTTACCGATAACGGCATTCCCCTGGACGACCTGTGCAATCCTTACCTCGTCAACTACGACGGCCTGCTCAATCCGCCCGCTTCGGATATGGAAGGAGGCTTCAGCTGCCTGAACGACGCATTCTATGAAAGTGCCTCGGAAACCTTCAACCTCAGCCTGGCGGGCGTATTGCAGAATCCGGGCGCCAGCGTACCGGTCAGCCTCAATGCGGGCAACCAGTTTGAGCAGGCGCTGGCCTATGCCCTGGGCGGCAATTACAGCTGCAATGCCGTTGCCGCCTACAGCAGCCTGCTGCACCAGTATACCCTTACCCTCAGCGCCGGCGGACAGTCGGTAAAGATGTATTTCAGAACCGCCTCGTCCGGTACCTGCGCCCAGGCCTTTGCCCAGGCGCCTAACGAAACCGTCAATGTGCGCGTTGTCTGCGCCAATAATCTCTCCGGCGGCTTTGCAGGCGGCCTGGTCGGCAAGCTGAGCTTTGGCGTGGTGGTAACCCATACCGGCCCTTCGGGCACTACCACCTGCAACCTGCCGGCCTGGAACAACAAGGTGACGATGATGAGCAGCGGGGAGAACAGGCTGGAGCATTGTATACCCTGCACCCAGATGCGCGACCTGTACGCCGACTTCCAGGATACCCTGAATGCCTACAAGGTAAAGGGAGTAGACCATCCCCTGTACGGCCGCATGCTCCGGACCTTTATGAACTACCGGCTCAAAAAAGCGTTTACGGAAGACCAGTACCGTGACTTTATCGAAAGCTGCGCACTGGCCGACTTCAGGCCCATGAAAAAGTATGCCCCGTATATCTATCTTAATTCCAACGGAGTAAGCTATACAAACGATTTCTTTGCCCAGATAAATGCACTGGATACAAACATAATGGTACAGCCGGCTTTCAGGATAAAATACAATACCGGTACCGAAGAGATCGGCATTAGCCTGGACCAGATTCCTTTTGCCCAATACCGGACCTATATCAATTTTATCCAAAACTACATTGCCGCACATCCCGGCTATTTCAACAGCACGGAAATAAATGAGCTTATATATACGCCGGATAAAATGGGCATGGTGATACTCGCGGCAGGCGCTTCATTTAACCCCGGCAGCATATCCTATCCTTCTGATCCCTTTACCATTACCTATTATGCGGATGCGGAGCTGTGGAATGGCGTATCGTTTGATCCTGTAAAGATTTATAATGTATATACTTCCACCCCGAACAATCATGCCTCCGTTTCCTATAATGCGAAACACCTGGCCGAATACCTTTTTCAAAATAATATTCCTGCTTACTACTATCCCACTGTTGCCTCTACTGTGAATAGCCAGTATACATTGCCGGAAAAGCAGGCCTTCCTTGATTACGCTTATGGCTACCAGGGGCTGCCGCCCAACAAAGTGCTGGATTCGCTGCAGGAGCCTTACATCACCCCGGGTGTAAGCCTGTTCAGTAACAGGACGCTGAGCTACGGGCACCCTGCTATGCCGGGCAATATACAGCACCTCTACATCGCCGACCCGGCTACGGCTACCGCCGGCACCCGCTACTACAAGCTGGAGCATATACTGAACACCGTAAGGCAGCACTTCCAGAATACGGCCGGCAGCGGAACGATCTTCTTTACCGGCCCCAATACCATACCGGTAATGCCTAATAACGGGCTGACCGCGTACCGCTGCGGCGATACGGCCTTCTGGTACCGGCATTTCGGGGCGGGCGATACCCTGTTTAACGTGTTTGTGCGCGTACCGGCCTACATAGATACCTCCCTGCTGCCCGGCTACGAGCTGCAGGACTTCGGCTTTAACCCCGGCGAGGAAGACTCCCGCTCTTTCTGGCTCCGGCTGCACAATCCCGGTGCGCCGATACCCGAGCTGAAACTGAACGGGTATACCGACTTTACCATTGCCCGCAACCTGAGGCTGGAGCAGGTGCTGCTGACCCATGCCGTAAACCAGGGCATTCCCCGGGCCGATACCGTGCTGAACTGCGAGCGCCAGACCCTGGCCGACGCCATTGTGGAAGGTAAGATCCGCTACCGGATGTATATCGACTCGGTCCGCAACCGGCTCCGCTCCGACTTCTACGCCCACCTGATGGGCGGCGGCATTACCGAAAAGCTGTACGTGGGCTACCGTAGCCAGCGCTTCAACTATACGCTGTATTATTACGACCGCGCAGGCAACCTGATGAAGACCATCCCGCCCGCAGGCGTGGTTACCCTGGGCACGGGCGCTATGGCGGCAGTAGACCCGAGCAGGGCAGGCAATACCTATTTACCCGCCGGCCACCTTAAGCCCTCCGTATACCATTACAATACCCTGAACCAGGTACAGGAGCAGCAAACCCCCGACGGCGGCCGTACCGAGTACTTTTATGATGCGGCGGGCCGGGTTATCTTTTCCCAGAACGAAAAGCAGCGCAGCAGCGGCCGGATGACTTATACCCTTTACGACCGGCAGGGCCGCATTATGGAAACCGGGCAGGCCAAGATAGCCTGCGAGCCCTATTTCCAGCCCTTTCCCTCCCAGGATATACCCGACAGCCTGTCCTGCTCCTACTACGATGCCCTCAGGGGGGAAAAGACGCCTTTCCCCAGCGTGGTGTGGAACCTGAAGCACCTGGAGCACAGCGCCGTGGTGGCGTATGTGCGCGCGCTCAGCAGGGAAGAAGTGGTCTATACCCATTACGACCGCCCTGCCCTGAACCTGGCAGCCGCCGGTACCGGCCTCAGCGCCCAGGAGCACCTGCGCAACCGGGTATCCTGCATCAAGTACTTCGATTACCTGCAGCCCTCCGACAGCCTGGCGGCAAACTACGCCTATGCCATGCATTTCAGCTATGATATTGCCGGTAATGTAAAGACCCTGGTACGCGATTACCCCGCATGGGCCATCTCCCGCCAGCAGTTCAAGCGGATCGACTACGATTACGATGTGATCAGCGGTAAGGTAAACCTGCTGAGCTATAACCGCAGCTTTGCCGACCAGTACTTCCAGCGCTACAGCTACGACGGCGACAACAGGATCACGAAAGTGGAAACCAGCAGCGACGGCTATATATGGAAGCGCGATGCCGAATACCAGTACTACCAGCATGGCCCCCTGGCCCGCATGAGCCTGGGCGACCTCCGCGTGCAGGGCGTAGACTTTGCCTACACCATACAGGGCTGGCTTAAGGCCGTAAACGGCGACATGCTCGATACGGCCAGGGATATGGGCGGCGACGCCACGAGCAACAGCATCCATGCCCGGGACGCCGTGGCCCTTACCCTGGATTATTTCAAAGGCGACTACCGCCCCATCGGCAACACCGCCGTGACCCACCTGGCAGCGCCTGCCCGCAATATGTACAACGGCAATATACCCCGCGCCACCACGGCTATTGCCCCCTTCCCCAACCTGAACACTTCCTATGCATACGACCAGCTGAACCGCATCATCAGGGCGCAGTATGCTTATGTAAATCCGTATGACGGCACATTGAACCCCACCGCCGACTACTACAGCAGCTACGCCTACGATCCCGACGGCAACCTGAAGAAGCTGGTGCGCAACGGCAACGCCCTGGGCGGCAACAGCCAGCTGATGGACAGCCTGGAGTATCACTACCTGCCCGGCAGCCAGCACAACCGCCTGCAGAACATCACGGATTATGTAAGCAACAACAGCTTCCACCACGACATCCATCACTACACCAATGCCGCCTCCTCGCGCTACCTGTACGATGCTACCGGCAATACCATCAAGGACCTGGTGAGCGGGCAGGACACCATCCGGTGGAACCATTACAACAAAGTAACGCATACCCGCCGCGACAGCCTCGGCAACGACCTGTACTTTGCTTACGACGGGGCCGGCAACCGCTTCCTGAAATCGGTGACCCGGACCAGCGGCGATACCACCATCGAACAGTCGGAATACTACGTGCGCGATGCCCAGGGCAATATACTGGCGATCTACCGGGCCGACAGCCGTTCCGAGATGACCAGGAGGGAATGGATCGAATACATTACCGAAACCCTGCTGCAGGAAGTGCCCAGGCATACCTTCCTGGATGCGGTGATACGGCCCAACGCCGCACAGGTAGGCTATTTTAAGGATTACGTAATGAGCCAGGCCACGAAGGTGCCCGCCGGGGAGATCCTCGCCAACTGGCCCGTGTCCTTCTTTGTGCAGCACAGCGATGCCGTGCAGGCCAATATTATGGCCCATAGCGGCGACTACAGCGACTTTTACCAGGAGATGGGCGCCTACGGCAGCAGCCACAACGTGCCCCTGCTGGGCGCTGCTGCCTATGCCTACCTCCTGCAGGAGCCGGAGGCGCACCGGGAATTCCTGCTGCAGCTGCTGCGCACCAATGTACCGGTAGAAACCCGGCTCGAAGCCCTGGGGCTGCTCTGCGACCGCAGCGACAGCCTGTTCCGCCAAAGCCTGGAGTCTGCCGGCATCCCTTACGATACCGGCGGCTGCGCAGCCAACCTGGCCTACCTCGAAGAGCATGTGCTGCCATCGGACGAGGGAAGCGCCCAGCTGGCGCTGACGATCTTCGACCTGGCCAGCAAAAGCGGGGGCGCCGATTACTGGCCCTTTATAGAGGCCCTCTGCCTCAATAACAAAGTGCTGGCAGAGCCCATGTATACCGCCCAGGGCTCGGGGCTGCTGATACCCTTCTTCCAGGAGGCCCTCAGCCGGAATGTAAACGATTCGCTGCTGGGCGGCTTTATGGATTACTGGGCGCCCGCCGCCGGCCTGCTGCGCAGCACCAACGACGAAAACAGCCTGCTGCAGATCGTGTACGACCACGACCCTACCGGCTTCCTGGAAAACTACATCGACCAACATGCGGGCGGCAGCCTGGATATCGTGTACAGCGGGCTTCATGCCATACCGTGGCTGAACCAGTCGATCTATATTAAATGGTGGATAACGGAAGTAACTACGCCGGTAGTGCACACCGTTTATGAGCAGGTGCTGAAGAGCCGGCGCATTTCGCTGGCCTCGCACGTGCTGTACGGCAGCAGCCGCCTGGGCACGAAGGACTACCTTCCGGACCAGTATTATATGTACTGGGACTACGGCACCACGCCCGCCACGGCCGATACCGGGGTGCTGGCGGCGCGGCGCCCCTGGTACAGCCTGGAGTATAACGACGCCATCAGCGGGCTGGGCCTGCAGCCCTGGGGCATGACGGAGCAAAGCGCCTTCCTGGCGGGCCATCAGGCGGGGCAGAAGCAGTACGAGCTTACCAACCACCTGGGCAATGTGCAGGCCACGGTAACCGACCTGCCGGCCATCCCGGTATATACGCAGGGCGCTTCCGTAAGCGGGCACAACCCCGCCCTGATGACCGCCTATGATTATTACCCCTTCGGCATGCTGATGCCGGGAAGAGGCACCGACAGCATCCTGGGGCAGAGCAATGTGCAGGGGAATATACTGGTGGCAAGCAACGACTTCAGCGATGGCACAGCACAGGGATGGAGCGGATACAATGGCGCCAGCCCGCCGTCCAATGCCTCCGGCTCCCTGCAGGCCAACCTGAATAATTATCAGGGTGGTGTAATTAAATCGTTTGCGGTAATGAGCGGCCGGCAATACCGGGCACGTTTTTCCCTGAACTCCTCAGCTGGAACCAAGTGGATCACCGCTATAAGCGGCGGCCAGATCCAGGTACAATATACTAACTCTGCCACAGGCATCTTCCATCACGACTTTACCTTCACCGCAGGAGGTAGCGATGCCGTTTTTATACTGGAAGCCGGTCTATACTATAACGATCCACATTTTTATGTGGACCATTTCATCCTCGAAGAGATCAAGCCGCAGCCCGAAACGCCGCCTGTAGTGAGCAATGGCTGCATTACCCTGACGCAGAGCAAATGGGTAACACAATGGGTAGACAGCTGCTATTACGTAAGCAAATGGCCCTGG
>Ga0164243_10002666_pt1 | contig 29238 bp, 30 predicted proteins | sample OricompcompostOP_FD_108781 | JGI IMG/M metagenome (GOLD analysis project Ga0164243, IMG submission 108781) | Organic Plus compost microbial communities from Emeryville, California, USA - Original compost - Organic plus compost (OP) | ecosystem: Engineered > Solid waste > Mixed feedstock >... | reverse complement strand
TCTGGCAGAAACTTGAAGAACGTGTATCCACAGGTGTGGGATGAGAGGGCTTGATTCTGTGCGAAACTTTATTATTTCACAGAAATAAGTATACTTTGTTGTCCGTCCAGTTTGTCAAGAGTGGGTCTGAGAGATGGGCAAAAGCAAGAACGGTTCTATGCAGGAGTGTGAGCAAACCGGACGGCATTTTCCCCCGGGAGAAAATATATTGACATGGAGCAAATTTTCAGGTACAGTTGTCAATAACATATTTGAGTGAGTGAAATAAGTCGCTCTGAACCAATGGAGGTTGAATATGCAGCGTCGGCTCTTTCCTGCGTTCACTCTGTCACCGTGGATCACTCAACAATATCGGACTTTGCTTCATATGAACCCGCTCTATGCGCTGGATGACCCGCCATCGCTTTTCCCCATTCCTTCATCATTTCCCGATTAGCTCATGCTTGCTCACAGCGAAAGGAGAAGAAGAAGGATCTCCGGTCCTATCGTCGTTGTTTGGAGAAAGCGGTAATCGTTTACTGCTTGATACAAGCGTTTCATTCATTTCCTCAACGTCACATAAGCTTGACAGCATGTCTTCTGGCTCACAGAGAAGGATCTGGATGAGAGCAGACATGCGTTTCCTCAGAACGAGGATGATCTGAGTATTTGAAAGACCCTATGGAACAGGGAGGAGAAATCATGAATATGTCTCAACGCACACCACTGAACGCAGTGAATCGTCGGGCCTTTATGCAGCGAGCAGCGGCGCTCGGTATCTCCGTTGCAGGCCTTGAAACCTTGCTGGCAGCCTGTGGCGGCGGCGGCGGAAACGGAGGCGGAGATATTCGCTGGACAAACTGGGCTAATACAGGCGAGATCCAGCGTTTCAAAGATTTCACCGCGAACTACAACAAGACCCACAATGCGAATGTGAGCTACAACTTTATCCCCTCTGCGAACAACAACTATTTCACCAAGATTCAAACCGAACTGAACGGGAACGCGGGACCGGATGTCTTTTATGTCGGTGATGGAGACATCGGAAAGCTGGTGGCCAACCAGTCCATTGTTGAGCTGACCGACCTGCTCAACAGCGACAAGAGTAAGTCGAAGGAAGCTGACTTCCAGGCAGGCCTGTGGGGCGCGGCAAAGACACTAAGCGGCAAGATCTACGGCGTGCCCGTTGACTGTAACCCGCTGGTGCTCTGGTATAACAAGAAGGTGCTGGAAGATGCCGGAATCACCACGATGCCCGCTGACCTGTTCGAGCAAGGGAAATGGACGCGTGAGGCCTTTGATGACATGATACAGCGGATCAAGGCGAAGAAGAAGTACGGCTATGTGATGGAATCGTCATCCACGGCCTACTGGGCCTGGTGTACAGTCAATGGCGGCAAAGTCTACGATAAAGATGGCTATGGTGATCTCATCGTCCAGGATGATCTGAAAGCAATGGATGCGCTGAACTGGCTGACGCAGCGGGTCCGCGAGAAGGTGGTTGTCTATGCGGGCAGTCTTCCGAAAGGGCAGGGCTCCGATCTTGCATTCATCAGTGGTCAGACCGGCTTTATCGCGGTAGGACGCTGGAATCTGCCAACCTTTAAGCTCTCGAAGGGCCTGCGCTATGACTGCGTGCCGTATCCGTCGCCGACTGGCAAGATCGCACCTGCACCGGTCGCGCTGGCATACATGGTCATCAATAAGAAGACGAAGCTGCTTGATAAGGCGTTCGACTTCCTGACCAATTTTGTTTCAAAAGATGGACAGCACTTCCGCTTGCAGGGTAATGGAAATGCCGTCCCCTCGCTTAGCTCAAAAGAGCTGGATCCGCTGGTGACCGAAGGCAACGACCCCGAGCATGCGCACTACCTCCTCGACGCCCGCGCCGCAGGCTATGCACTCTTCCCGGCTGAGGCCAATACCCCCGGACTCACAGACGATATTAAGACCGCCCTTGATCCTGTCTGGCTTCAGGGTAAGGATATCAAGACCACATTGGCCGATTTCGCCTCCAAAGCAAACCCACGCATCAAGCAGGCGATGGAAAAAATCAAATAGCGTGTTTCTGAAGAGGATGCACGTTTTTGAAGAGGAAAGGTGCTACCCGGATGGATGTACAATTGCATGGAAAGGCGGTTGCAGAAAAGCAGCGGCGTGGATGGAGTCAGAAGGAGAAGAAAGAAGTCTTCTGGGGCTATACCTTTATCCTGCCACAGTTGATCGGCATGCTGGTTTTCTCGATCTTTCCGTTGATCTCGGTGTTTGTTCTGAGCCTGACCCAATGGGACGGGCTCGGAGACATTCACTTCGTTGGCTTTCAGAATTTCATCGATCAATTTACCGGCGATGATCTACGGATTGCGCTGGCGCGCACGGTCTACTATACAGTTCTGACGGTGCCTATTGGCCTGTTTATTGCGCTGATGCTCTCGCTGGCGCTGAACAATGTGCGGGGCAAGTCGTTTTATCGTCTGCTCTACTTTATGCCCTATGTTACGGGCTCGGTCGCGGTGGGTGTGATCTGGTCATGGCTGCTCAACAGCGATCTTGGCCTGATTAACAACCTGTTGAAGGGCTGGTTTCATATTGATGGGATTGGCTGGCTGACCGATTCCAGATATGTCATTCCCTCACTTGCGATGGTGGGTATCTGGCAGGGATTGGGCTTCAACATTGTGCTGTTCCTGGCGGGCTTGCAAGGCATTCCGCAGACCTACTTTGAGGCGGCGCGTATCGATGGCGCGAACCGCTTTCAAACCTTCTGGCGGGTGACGCTGCCCCTGCTGACGCCGACGATCTTCTTTACAACGGTCATCTCTGTCATCAACTCGTTTCAGGTCTTTGATCTTACCTTTATTCTCACCGATGGCGGCCCCGGAAAAGATAGCTACACGATGGTCTATCACATCTATAACCTGGGCTTTAAGTCCTCCCAGTATGGGAGCGCAAGCGCGGTTGCTGTGATTCTGTTTCTGATTCTGATGGTTCTGACCCTGATCCAGTTCCGGCTTCAGCGCCGCTGGGTGCATTACGAAATGTAAGGAGGAGAAAAGGGAGATGCAAAAGGCACTACACCATGAGGGCGCTGCGAGCGTGCGGACCAGACCAAAACAACGGCGCTCCGGGCTATTGCTGACCATTCTGCTGCATGTTGTACTGATCGTCTTTTCGGTCGTTATGGTCGCGCCGTTCCTGTGGATGCTGGTCTCGTCGTTTGAGTCGACCGAGCAGGCATTCAGTATCCCGCCGACATGGATTCCCGACCCGATTATGTGGGAGAACTATCCGCAATCGTTGCAGGCGCTTCCCTTCCATCTCGCGTACTGGAATAGCACGCTTGTCGCGGTGACGGTCACGCTCTGTCAGCTTATCACGTGTTCGCTGGCGGGCTATGCCTTCGCCCGGCTGCGCTTCCCGGGGCGGGATATCATCTTTTTCCTGTTTCTGGCGACGCTGATGATCCCGTTCCAGTTGACGATCATCCCGATCTTTCTCACAATGAAAGAGCTGAATCTGCTGGACAATCTGCTCTCGCTGATTCTGCCGCCGTCGCTCTTCAGCGCGTTTGGCGTCTTCCTGATGCGTCAGTTTATCATGGGACTGCCGACCGAGCTGGAAGAGGCCGCGATCATCGATGGAGCGAGTCGCTGGGCTATTTTCTGGCGGGTGATCTTCCCGTTGCTGAAGGCTCCGCTGTCCGCGCTCGGAATCTTCGCGTTCCTGAGTCAGTGGAACGACTTCTTCAGGCCCTTGATTATGCTCAATAGCTCCGAGAACTTCACAGTGCCGCTGCTGTTGAACCAGTTTCGCGGCCAGTATGCGACCGAGTGGACGCTGGTTATGGCGGGCTCGGTGATCGCAATCGTGCCTGTGCTGATCGTTTACCTGCTGGCACAGCGCTACGTGATTCAGGGTATCGCGATGACGGGACTCAAGGCGTAGCAGTAATCATAACGGAGAAAAGGGACCACCAATGGCGAGTGGTCCCTTTCTGTTATTTCTGCGTTTGTTGATAGACTTGAAAGTCGTTCAGGATAGCGCGAGACAACCGCTGGGGTTTTCCAAAGCGCCCATCCAGTGTGATTTCTTGCTCCTCATTCGTCTTTTTGTGGACCACAACTACCTTCAGCTCATCCTTTTTGCTGGTATCGACGAAGAGATCAGACAGGGCCTGGTACTCGATAACCTTTGGCTTTTTCTCGTCTGTCTTGAGCGTGAAGCCATCCGGGCGTAAGATGAGAAACTGAGCGTGTGGGTTAAGAGAGTTATGGATGCTCTCCAGGCAGGCCAGCAGGAAGAAGACCCCGAGCACTGCCGCGACAAGGTAATCAATGATGCGCCAGAGGCCGAGATTGTTCAATTGCAGCGGCCCTGACAGATGCTGTCTGAGCATGTCGCTGACCATGCTCGGCAAGAGATGGAGGAGCAGAGAGTTGACGAATGTGAGTTGCGGATTCAGCGTATGCCAGACGAGAAGAGCTATCAACCCGACAAGCAAAAGTGCGTAGAGAACCGTCTGCTCTTCAAAAAAAACCTTCTTTGCGTAATGAATGCGCTCCTCGGACGGAAGCTGATTCTGTTCAAGCGTGTCGGTGAATGGATGCATAGGTATCCCTTTCGCATTGGTGGTTCTCAGGGTGCCGAAAGAATCATGTGATTGAAGATGGTGACTAATTCGGTTGTATAGGTTTCCAGGTCAACAGCGCGCAGGAGGTTCGGCGTGAGCATATATTCGCTGATGGCTCCACGAATGGCGCTTGCCATAACGACGACATGAAAAGCGCGAAACTCTCCTGTCTGCTGTCCCTCTTGCAAGATCTGTTGAAGTTCGTGGTTCAGCGGGTCCGCCTCATCATCATCCAGCTTATAGAAGGGGATGCCGTCCGGTGTGCGTGCATTGAAGAGGATTTCCACGAGCGCCGCGTTATGCCTGGGGTGCGTTCCCTGATAGGCCAGACTGGCGGTGATAAAGGCTTCAAGCTTCTCACGAGGTGTCTTCTGCGCGCGCACGCGTTCCTGTACATAGGTAGTACTTGCGATAAGGAGCGCTTGCAGCGTCTGAATCATCAGATCCTGCTTGTCATGGAAGTGGTAGGAAATGAGCGCAGTGCTGATCCCTGATCTTCTGGCGATCTGGGCCAGACTGGCGTTCGCAAAGCCGATCTCATCCAGCGTGGTGATGGCGGCATCAATAATCTGTGCCCTTCGAGCCTCCGTGATAAATGATGGTTTGTCGTCTCGCTTTTTCTCATCCATTGTACGAACTCTCTCGATGTCCTCTTTTCTTTTGATTGGTCGTTCAAATTTTTGATCAACTAATCAAAATCACATTCAGATTGTACCATGCAGGGTGCTCTCTGGTCAAGGTGAAAAATATGTGGAGGCCAAAAAAACAGGAAGTGCCAGCGCTGACACTTCCTGTCTGTGTGTGGTTAACGGTCGAGGAATTCCTGAACAACGGCCTCACTCGGATGCATGCTGAGCATCTGAAGTGGCTCTTCTCCTGAGTTCTTGAACTGGTGTGGCGTGTTGGCAGGGACAATCACGACGTTGCCTGCATGAATGATGAGTGCCTCGTCCCCGATGGTAAAGGTGGCCTGACCATGAAGCAGGACAAAGATCTCTTTATATGGATGCACGTGCATATCCGGGCCCTTGCCTGGCGGCGTAAGGACCCAGAAGAACGAGAGGGGAATATTCCCGTATTCACGTCCCTGAAAGCGATAGGCCGTTGCGTTTAGCTGAATGTTTTCTTTTGGTAGAAGTGTATACATTGTTCTGCTCCAGGTTCCGGGCTGAAGCACGGAAATGACCATTGCCCGGGCGCTTCCATCCCGCTATCAAGGGTAAGTGATGCGGTAGGGTTCGCATATCTGGATTCCTTTCGATGTGAAAAATAGGGAATGCGTCTTTACTGGCTTTTTTGTTTTTGGTGCAGAGATTGATAGCGGGATTGCGCCATACTTCCAAACGCACGCAAAACAAGAAGGTCCATAGCAGGAGGATATTCCTTATTCAGGGCTTTTCTTTGCCTGTGGAGGCTCTTCTGTTTCCAGCGAGAGCAGCACCAGACCAAGCCTGCGAATATTGAGCAGAATGCGATAGAGCGCGGCCTGATCGGGGAGTGTTCCGTACAGGAATGTCTGTCCCGATGGCTCATGCTGAATGGTGAGCTGCTCAAACCATGCTTGCCAGGTTGGATCGAGATGCCCTTGCACACGGATACGATATTGCATCTTTCCGTTTTCCTCTCTGCGTTCAAGCTATCCAGAGTATATGGCGCGAGTGGGTGAGTTGTGCTCACCTGATGGGATGATTGTGTTGGGTGAGCGAAGGACTAGAGGAGGGCCAGCGCACGAGCCACCTCACCGGCCTTGTGGCGGTTGTGCACATTGAGCTTGCGATAGATGCTCTGGATGTGGGTTTTGACCGTATTGATTGAGACGAACAGCTCACGGGCAATCTCGGGATTGGAACGCCCGACCACGAGCAGGCGCAAGACGCGCACTTCCTGCTCGCTGAGAGGCTCGGGAAGGGAGGGGGCACATCCATCCGGCTTGAACGCGGTCTGCAAGGAGCGCACATAGGCAGTCAGTGTGGGCTCGTGTAGTTCCGGGTAAAGCTGCTCCAGAAGATGCTTCACGGTAGGTCCCTCATCGAGAAAGAGACGCTGATAGCCCTCGGCTTTTGCCCGTGTTACGACCGTGCGCACGTTCTGTACGGCTTCGGCGGTTCGATGCAGCGCGTGCAGGATACGCGCTTCGAGCAACAGGATTTCCAGCAGGGAATGAATGCGGCGTTGCTGCTCTGCTCGCGTTTTCCAGGGTTCGAGGAGACGGAGCGCGACGGCAGGCTTGCCCTGGGCCAGACGCAAGCGCACAAGTAAGAGCGCTTCTTCTTCCTGTCTGAGCAAGAAGTCCGGGGGTTCCGTGCCGCTGACGGTTTGAGCCCATTCTTCAGCGCGGGAAAGGTCACCGGTTTCAAGCGCGATTCGGGCTTCACAGGCGCGAATCTTCCGGAGAAATTGCGGGGTCCGGGCCTGAATCGCGCGGCTGCGCAGGTATTCCTGAGCCTGTTCGCTCTGTCCACAGGCCAGCAGAATACGCGCCTGTAAGAGCGTGCCCGGGGTGACAAAGCCCATCTCTTCTGTGGGTTTGTTGTCCTGTGCCTGAGCAAGCCATTGCCTGGCAGCATCGAGCCTGTTCCTCTCATAGGAAAGCAGTGCCAGACCATAATAGGCCTGCTGGATGAAGTAGGTCTCCTGCTCGCCGGTCGCGGTGGTCAGTTGATGCTGGTGCAGCTCCGTAGCCTGATCGCCTGAGAGGACCTGCTGATAGTAGCGCTCGGCCTGATGCAGCGCTCCCTGTCCCACATGGATCTCACCCAGGAGAAACGCGGCCATGATCAGTCCGGGGAGCGATTGATCTGCGATATAGGCGGAGCGCGCTTCGAGCATCAGGCTCAGCGCTTGCTCTATCTCGCCCGCAAAGAGCTTTTCAACAGAAAGGAGCCCCAGGCTACTGCCGCGCCAGTGCTGCACATTGGCTGGCTGTAGCTCAAGCATCTGGCGCGCGAGCGAGAAGGCAGTAGCGAGGTCGTGCTGAAAGAAGGCCTGTATTGCCCGGACTGAGAGAACCTCAGCAAGCCTCCCTGTCGCTTGCTGCTCGCGAAATCCCTGCTCTGCGATGTGCAGGGGGCGCTCTATAAGCTCTCTTGTTGAAGGGTCGCGCCGACTGGAGGTAAAAAGCAGCGTCTCCGCATGCAGGAAATGGAGCGATGGGGTGAACACCTCATCAGGGATCTGTTCCAACCAGCGCCGCAACAGCGAATAGGGATTGCGAAAGCTCTGAACGGTCACAAGGCGCTCGATGAGTTCGGCGGCAAACGCGTAATCTCTGGCAGTGATGGCCGCCTCGATAGCCTCAGGGAGCAGACCTTGCGCCTCGTACCAGCGGCTTTCTCGGCTGGCAAGCTCGCGCAGGGCGTGCTCTCCCAGGCGGTGACGGGCTTCGTGTTGCAGCGAGAGCGCCCAGAGCGAGTGATAGCGATACCATTGTTGCTCCCCGTCGAGTGCTTGCAGGAAGAGATTGGCGCCGAGCACCTGTTCCAGCAGGAGATCACTGTCATTGCGCCCGGTAACGGCATTGCAGAGCGACGTATTTAAACGGCTCAATCCGCTTGTTTGCAGCAGGAAGAGCTGAAGCTGTTGGGGCAGGTTCGCCAGGATCTCTTCACGAATGTAGTTCAGCAGAAAGCGATGGCTCCCGTTGAGCGTGTGCAGGCTGGCGGCCGGGTTGACTTGCTTCTGAAGAATGAGGGCGGCCAGTTGCAGGCTGGCAATCCAGCCCTCGGTACGCGTTGCCAGCACGGCGCTCTCATCCTCCGAGAGCATCAGGCCCATACACTGCGTGAGGAAGTGATGGGTCTCCTCGCGGGTAAAGCGCAGGTCGCTATCACGGAGCTCGTCCAGATGGCCGCGCACGCGAAGCCGGGAGAGCGGAAATTCTGGATCAATGCGGCTGGCAAGGATCAGATGGAGCGTGGGAGGCAGATGTTCCAGCCAGAAAAGCAGCGATGTATGAATTGCCGGCTCCTCGATCACATGGTAGTCATCCAGAATGAGGACCACCGGTTCACCGGTGCTTTCAGCCAGCTCGTTGAGAAGAGCCGTGATACAGGTTGTCAGGGGAGTGGTGGTTTGCAGCAGGGTAAGCGCACGCGCACCTACACCTGGCAGGCAGGTTCGGAGGGCGGAAATAATCGTGATCCAGAACCGGATAGGGTCGTTATCCAGTTCCTCAAGTGAAACCCAGGCGTATCGGCTGCGGGAGTGATGAATCCAGGCCGTCAGCAGGGTGGTTTTTCCCCAACCGGCGGAAGCAGAAAGCAGGGTGAGGGGCCGAGTGAGGGCGCTATCCAGGGCCAGAAGTAGCCGGTTCCGTTTCACCAGCGTGGAGGGAAGCCGTGGCGGTGATAGTCTGGTGACGACCGTCGACAGGCGGGTATCACTTGCGGGGGGGTGGTGTGCTGGAGTGGAAGAAGCGCTTGTCTGCGGAGGCTCTTGCAGCACACGGGCAACCTCTTCCAGAAGGGCAAATGTCAGCGCCGCGCTCCGTCCGAGATAGCGTTTCCGAATGCGACCGGCGTACCCGCGATATGCATACCAGTAGCCAGAGCCACGCGAGCGTGTTTCCTTATACACGTTCAGATTTCCGTATTGACCTTGAAAGGAGAAAGATGTATGGGTTTCAAGCCAGTTCTGCCATATGGTCTCGTCTTCTGGCTGGATGACCAGTGGCGCCTGATTCGGGGTTTGCAAGACGTAGCTCTGATTCTTCCAGAGTAGCACGTGAGTCGGTGGCTTTGGCATGCGTTTCCTTTTTTATATGGTCGGTTATTCCCAACATCCCAACATGGCCTGAGTATAGCAGAAAGGTGGGTGAGAGACAAGCAGTCCTGTTTTTTCCGCTTGACAGGCATCGCTTGTCCCGAATATAATATGAACGTGCTCAATTTTGACCAGGTTCATTTTTTTCTGAGAGGAGGGCCACATGTCTGGCCTACGTGAACGAAACAAGCAGGAGAAGCTGAGACGTATTCAGCAGGCCGCCTGGCACCTGTTTATGCAGCAGGGCTTTGAGGCGACCACAACCCGACAGGTGGCAGCACTGGCACAGGTGGGGAGCGGCACCCTGTTTCTCTATGCGAAGGACAAGCAGGATTTATTGCTGCTGGCCTATAATGAGATGCTTGAGGAGACAATTGAACAGGCATTTTGTTTGTTGCCACCGGAGGGGAGCGTGCTCGATACGCTTGTCTGCCTGTTTCAATCATTCTTCCGCCTCTATCAGCAGCACCCGGAGAACGCGCGTGTCTATGTTCAGGTGGTTGCGTTACAGGCCCAGGCACAGCGATATAGAGAACAGGCATTACAGCAGATTGAGCGCTTCGGGCAGCAGCTCGCCGAGCTTCTGACGCAGTTTCAGCATAAAGGAGCGCTTGCGCCAGATGTCTCTGTGGAGCAGGCAAGCAAGAATTTTTTCGCGCTCTATTTTGCGATCCTGTGCCAGTGGCTCAGCGGTCAGCTTTCCTTTGAGGAGGCGCAGGGAGCGGCGTTGCGGCAGGCGTTTGCCTTGCAACTACGTGGGATGGAACCACAAGGAGAAAAAAGATGAGCGATCTTCCCGTTTTGATTATTGGTGCTGGTATCGGCGGCCTCACGACGGCGCTCGCGTTGCGGCAGGCGGGCTATTCCGTACGGGTCTTTGAGCGGGCTCAGGAGGTGAAGGAGGTCGGAGCCGGGTTGACGCTCTGGGCGAACGCGCTTGGAGCGTTGCGGGAGCTTGGCCTTGAGTATATCGTGCGGGATCTCGGAAGGCCCGACGCGCTGCCAATCGGCTTCTATACCGCTCGTGGCAAGCAACTGATGCAGCTTTCGCCGGATGAGATGACGCGGCACCTGGGAGCGCCACCTGTGGCGGTCCATCGGGCGGAGTTTCTGGCCGCGCTTCGCGACGCTGTTGGCAGGGACTCCATTGAATGCGGTGCCAGATTGATCGCCTTCGAGCAGGATGAGGATGGGGTGACTGGCATCTTCGCGAACGGGCAACGCGTGCGCGGGTGTCTCTTGATCGGGGCCGATGGCATTCATTCGCAGGTGCGGCAGCAGTTGTTTCCCGGAAGTCAGCCGCGCTATGCGGGGTACACGGCCTGGCGAGGCGTGGCAACAGGCGTGAAGCCCGAACTGATGGGGGAACTGTGGGGACGCGGGCTGCGCTTTGGGATCGCGCCGCTGACGAGAGATCGGGTGTACTGGTTTGTCTCGTGCAACATGGCGGAGCATGAGGCTGAAAGCGTGGAGAGCCGTTCGTATCTCCTGACCCTGTTCAGGGGATGGCACCCGCTGGTGAGCGAGCTGCTGAAGGCGACCGAGGCCGCGTCAATCTTGCGCAATGACATCTATGATCTTGCTCCACTGGCTTCCTGGAGCCAGGGGCGGGTGACGCTGCTAGGAGATGCTGCCCACGCGATGACGCCGAACATGGGGCAGGGGGCCTGTCAGGCGATTGAAGATGCCTGTGCGCTGGCGGCTGCGCTCCGTGCGGCTCATGCTCTTCCCGAGGCATTGCGGCTCTATCAGCAGCAGCGGCTGAAGCATGCCAACGGGGTGCTTGCTCGATCGCATATGATCGGAACGGTGGCGCAATGGGAACACCCTGTTGCCTGCCTGCTTCGAGAACGGGTGCTTGCGCTGACGCCCGGTCGCCTCTTCCTCAAACAGCTCCAGCCAATCGCCGGTGGCCATGCATGATCTCAGTGTGCCACGATCTGGAATGAAAGCCCACCTTGCAGATGGCGCATGATGGGCCCTCTTCCTCTCGTCAATAGACCACTGCCTCTATTTGACGGCGAGCAGGACGTGGTAGCTCACATACCAGGGGATCGGTTCGGGCCCGATGTATTGTTGTGCGGCCTGTCTGAGCCGATCAATTCCGATCTCCTGTTCGCTGAAGTTGGAGAGGCCGCTAAATGCACTGGTTTGCATCATCTCCAGAAAGCGGGTTGCGTCTCCTTGCTCGGTGTGGTGCAGCCAGGTTTCACGGGTGAAGCGAAAATGGCCGCACTCGCGCATGTTGTCGAGGTGTTTGCTCTTCGGCCAGATAGACAGGTCCTGAACGAGCCCGCGCTGCTGGACGAGTTTCACCATATGTTCGCCCATCTCCTGCCCGAGCCGATCAAGCTCCCAGTGGATGAGGGGTGGCCAATCATAGTCATATACCGCGAAGAGTCCTCCAGGGCGCAGAATCCGGGCGACCTCGGCCAGCGTTGACGTTGGTTCCATCCAGTGGAACGCCTGAGCGGCGGTGACGATATCCGCACATGCGTCAGGTAGGCCAGTCTGATGGGCCACACCCTCGTGATACTCGATATGAGCCGTAGCGGGAATATTTTGGAGCTTGAGCTTGTGCATTGCTACTTTGCGCATGTCGGCATTGGGCTCAATCCCGATCACGCGTTGTGCTCGATCAGCCCAGACAGCGCTTGACAGCCCGGTTCCGCTTCCCAGATCCACCACCAGGGCGGGCTGTGGGGTCGCGATGAGCTGCGTTAGGAGATCAAGCAGTGCTGGCGGTGGTGTCGGGCGTGCCCGATCATAACTGTTGGCCTTTCCTGTCCAGATGTTGCTAGATGGACTCATGCGTTTTCCTCCTTGTTGTTGCTACCCGAGGAGCCTGGAAATCTGTTCGCGAACTTTCCCCAGAACGCCGAACGTATCGAGAATATCGGCAGCGACGCCGCCTCCCTCACGCACGATGCCGAGCAAGATGTGTTCTGTGCGCACATAGGCGCTTCCCTGTCGCTCTGCTTCGTCCATTGCGAGGGAGAGAACCTTGCGGGCGCGGGGCACATAGTCAATGTCCTCCTGGACCGGCTCGTCTCCCCGCCCGATCTTCGCTTCGACCGCGGCCCGGACGGCGTCAGGGGTAACGCCCAGTTTTTCCAGTGCCAGAGCAGCAATCCCCTTTTGTTCGCGTAAGACGCCCAGTAAGAGGTGTTCGGTCCCGATAAAGTCGTGATTGAAAGTCAGGGCCTCCTCACGAGCGAGTGAGAGCACATGCCGGGCGTGCTCATTGAAGCGACTGAGGTGTTTACCGGGAATCCAGGTCGGTTGATAGCTCTGTAATGCCTGAAACAGGAGCTGGTTGAGAACACTGGTAATCGTGCGATCCTCCGTCTCGGCGATTCGCGCCAGTTGCTCATAGAGGTAGACCGGGATTTCGACACGCTGGCGATCCTTACTTGATGGCATACAGCCCCTTTCTCTGTGAGTGTGGTATATACGGTGGTATTTTCTGTTCTCAGCATACCACTGTATATACCCTGGTGTCAAGCTCATATTTTGCGCTCCATTTCGACATATGGATGCTTGCAGCAGCCCGGGCCTGCTCACGGGAGGCTCGTGTCCGCATGCGCTGGTATACGCCTGCCTTCTCTGAATAAAAACAAAAGGAAGAAATTGTTTTTCTGGTTTGAAAAATGCTTGGCAGCGGGGTGGAAGCGTGGTATATTCATACCAGGAAAACAAAAAAGAGAAATTGTTTTTATAGATTCAAAAAGAAAGGAACACGGAATGCCCTCGTTTCGGCCTGAAGAAAAAGAGCGCCTGCGTGAGCAACTGCTTGTAGCGGCTCGCCAGCACTTTGTGATTCATGGGTTGAAGAAGACTTCACTTGAGGATCTGACGCGAGCGATCGGGGTTGCGAAGAGCACCTTTTACCTCTTCTTCGACTCGAAAGAGCAGCTCTACCTTGAATTGTTGGAGCAGGATGGCAAAGAGCTGGAAGAGCGTGTTTGGGGCGCTGTTGCGAGAGCGAGAAACAGTCGTGAGGCTGTAAAGAATTATCTGCAAGAGATGACGGAGATCATTGGCTCCAATCCATTGATGCAGCGGCTCTCGACGCACCCCGATGAGCTTCAGATGGTCGCCCGCAAAGTGACCCCGGAGTTTATGGCCTCGAAGCTCAAGCGCAATGTCGAACCGCTACTAACCTTTGTCGCGCAGGAGCAGCAGGCCGGGCACCTGATCGAGAAAGACCCGGCTGTGATTGTCGGTGTCATGCGGGCCGCCATGCTGATCGCGGTCCATAAGAACGATATCGGCGCAACCATCTATCCTGAGGTGGCCGATCTCCTCTTTGATGCGGTTGCCAGTGCTCTGACCCGGTCCACATCCGAGAGTGACCACCAGTAGCCTGAAAAGACAGGTAAGAAAGAAAAGAGAAACGAGCATGAATACATTTTATGATTTCCTGAACTGGGCTTTTGAGCGTCACCTGAATCCGTTGAGCTGGTATATTCGTCCGATCTTTTTGATCTTGCTGGCCTACTTTGCCTACAGGCGAAGCTGGAAAGGGTTGGTTATCACCTTTCTCGTCATGACCTCAAGCATGGTCTGGTTCCCGGCTCCCGAGCAGATCGACCCACAGATGCAGGTGGTTCTGGAACTGGAAAAACAGCTCTTGAGCAGCCCATTGACGGCACTGGCAACGCTTGGGGTGGCGGCGCTCTTTGTCGGGTTTGTGGGAGTTGCGTTCTGGAAGCATTCGCTCAAGCTTGGCCTGATTGCCTTGAATGTGACCTTGATCGGAAAAGTAGTGCTCACGCTGCTCCTCACGGGTGAGAACGGATGGGCCCCGCTCGGGAACACGATCTTCGGGCTGGTGCTGGTCAACGGTATCGGTCTGATGATCCTCTGGTGGATGAAGCGCCGCCACGCCACGCATGCCGTGCAGCACTGAAGGCGTGCGTGAGCCACTTCTGCACGATGAAGGGCTTCTAGAGAGTCTTTATCGTGCAGATCTTTTTGGTGATCCTATTTGCCCCTGGGCCTCTTCATCGATGAGCGGCCAATCAAAGGCGATGCCGGTCTGTTCGCAATACCACCGGCCATAGAGGCAGGATTGCAGCAACAGCGGAGCTATTTTCTGTCCTGAACCAGAAAGCGCATATGCCACTTTCAAGGGCTTCTCAGATACAATCAGTAGAATATGCTCGAGTTCGCGTAATTGATGAGTCAGGAGGCGTCGCTTGCGTGAGGGAGCAGACGCCGCAACTCGTGAAAGCGTTTTGTTCCTTATTGAGATGGCGAAAGCTGTTATCTCGCCAGTGATGCAATAACGTCGAAGATGGCCACCTGATACCCTGTGAGAGGGGCAATCCGGGACTGTGTGCACATCTTCGACGTTGTTCGATCTATTTGGAACGCTATCGCGTCCTCTCTGCCATTTGCGCCAAATGGGGCTACAGGCTTATAGTGGCGCGTCAAAAAAAGCGCTTAAGCGTGCCAGCAAGAGTTCTGGAGGGGCTACTATATATGAAGCGTGGTCGCTGTCAGGGAGCACTACCAGTTCGGCATGAAGCAGCCGGGCGAGCTCTTGTGTACACTCGGGGCGAATGATATCACCATCGGCAGCGATAACCAATGTCGGAACGTTGATAGATTGCACCTCCTCCGGCTGCAAACCTCCCGCCGAAGCCGCCTGCCTGCTCATTTTAGCAACCAGTACTGGCCAACCTGCCGGATTGGGGGCAACTCGCTCATATGCCTCGCGCATCACAGGAGGAAAGCCCTCCGGTGTGGCATGTATAAGGCCCTCTCGCATCTCCGGATAATAGGCATCGAGGTTGTAGGCGGTAGAGGCGAGCGCGAGTTTGCGCACAAGGCCGGGATGCCGACGTGCCAGATACAAGGCAACGCTTCCCCCCATGCTATAGCCGAAGACATCCGTTTGCGCGATTCCCAGATGTGCCAGAAGAGCGGCGACATCATCCGCCAGATATTCAAGACGTATCTCTCGCTCGATGTCAGCAGTCCGTCCATGTCCTTGCAGTTCGACCGCGATGATTTGCCGGTTTGAGGAGAGCTCTGGAAGCAGTGCTGCAAACATCTCGATGGTTGTGAACGCGCCATGAAGCAGGACAAGCGGGAAGCCGCTGCCGTGGATTTCATAGTACATTGAAAGGCCATTCACAGAAGCATAGCTTCCTCTGCTGCCATTCTGTGTGTCGTTGTTCTGTTCCCCTGTCTTTTCTGTCATGTCTCTTTCTCCTGTCTGTCATTGATGGAGTGACCGAGAGCGGGAAGCACTGCTGAACGAGTGCACTGCTTCCTGTCTGGAAAGGGTCGTGAGCGATCTCACTTGCCCAAGTGTGGCAGAAAACCCGAAGACTTGCTTCTTCGATCTTGCGCTTTTTCCCGCCCGCAGTGAGAGATCATTTTCAGATGACAGTACTGAGGATATAGCCGCCGTCTGGCGCCATGCAACATCCAGAGATTCTTCAATGGAGTGCAGCGGCGTGGTTGGCTCAAGCGTGTGGCCGACTCTAAGCCAGAGGAATCCCCCGGCTTGCGACTGAGTTGTGTCAATCAGCGCTCTTTGCTGCTGCGCGGCTTGAGTTCGGGGCCTGCAATCGCGCTGCTGATCTGACTCATCCAGGTGGCGAGTTGCTCGGGAGAGCAGGGTTGCTGCTGTTCCAGCCACCAGATAGTAGCCCCAACACCCGCATAGGCGATGCTGGCGATCTTCAAGTCAAGGGGTGGCTCGTTGCTTGCGGCCCTGGCCTGAGCGAACAAAGCGCGGAAGTGGCGCTCTGTGTTCTGACGGAAGCGCTCAACGAACGAGGGGTCGCCCTGTGGACCGAGCATGACGCGATAGAAGTCGGCGAATTGCTCGATGTGCTGAAGCAGGCGCAGGGGGCCGGGCTCGTCCGGAGTATTGCGGTTATCAAGCAGGGCATCAAGTTCGTTGAGCAGTTGATCAAGCAGGTCATATTTGTCCAGATAGTGACGGTAGAAGGTAGAGCGGTTAATCATTGCACGCTCGGTGATGTCCTGGATGGTCAATGCGGCGAAACCCTTTTCGACAGTCAGGTCAATGAAGGCCTGCTGAATCAGTTTCCGGGTACGGAGAACGCGAAGATCCTTGTGTGCCTCTGACTTCTGCATCAGTTTTTCCTTTGCCGTTGCGTATGCAACAGTTTCCTTTTCTTTGCTGGTTGACGCTCTATTCTATCTCCTGCTAGGCTGGTTTTGCAACAGAGCGTCGTGTATGCATCACCACGATGCCGTTTTTCAGAGATAAAGGAGAAGATCGATGAATCAATCTGTCCGTGAGCGCATTGGACTCTCGGTTCAGCCGCAAGAGCCTGCGAAGCTGGTGGAGACGCTGGTTGAAATAGAGAAGGTGGGAGTATCGCATATCTGGATCGGTGGAGCGCCCTGGGAGCCCGACATTCTGACGGTGCTGACCGCGGCAGCGATGCGGACTACCCGGCTCAAAATGGGAACGGCTATTATCCAGGCGTTTGCACGCCATCCGGTCTTTCTGGCGCTTCAGGCGTCCAGTTTTCACGCGCTGGCTCCCGGAAGGCTGCAACTGGGGATCGGCGCGAGTTCGCCTCTGTATGCGAAGCGTGCCTATGGGATCGAGATGGATGCGCCGCTTGCGTACCTGCGCGAGTATATGCAGGTGTTGCGTCCTCTGTTGCACGAGGGCGCAGTCCGGCATCAGGGGCGCTTCCTGACAACGGATATTGAGTTGCCCACGACGGCCCCGATTCCATTACTGATGGCGGCGCTCGGGCCGAAGGCTTTCCGGCTTGCGGGTGAGATCGCGGATGGAGCGATCTCGGCAATGTGTCCGGTTCCGTATCTGCTTCATACGGCTCTCCCGGCCCTGCAAGAGGGGGCTACTCGTGCGGGGCGGAAATGTCCTCGGCTGGTGGCACATGTGCCGGTCGTCTTTACGGAGGATCGCGAGACGGCTTTGCAGATCGGGCGGCAAGCCATGCGGATCTATACCACGCGTCCGAACTATCGTACTATGTTTGTGGCGGCGGGCTTCTCGCTGGCGGAGATCGAAGCGGTTTCGGAACGACTGGTTGAGAGCCTGCTGGTCTATGGCGATGAACGCAGGATCCGGGAACGGCTGTTAGAGCTGCTTCACACCGAGATCGACGAACTGACGGTCGGGCTGATCCCGGTCGCTGATGCGGCTCAAGAGGCGCTGCGGCTGGCGCGGCTGATTGGCGAGTGGTGAAGCGTGTGTAAGCGGTGAGCCGGGTGTGATTCGCGAGCAACTGGCAAGCGATGAAATCAGGTCGGGGAGACATGTGCTTTACCCGACCTGAGCTCTGCCCGGACGCCGATGCTGGCGAGCATGCCGCTGTAGACCCGCTGAGCTCCTTTCGTCTCATAGGAGATCGACGTACAGAGCTGGCTTGTTGGGAGTCCCCTTTGCTGTTACGCGAAATCGACCTGTACAGGCAGGTGATCGCTGGCCCGTGACGTCAGCTCGTTTGAGAGCACGTCGCAAGTTCGCACGTCCTGAGCAAGGCTCGGTGAGGCGAAACAGTAGTCGATGCGCATGCAGGGGTCGTCCCAGCGCGCGTCACAGGTGTAGCCCTCTTCGGTGGGATGCAGTGCGCGGTAGCAGTCGACAAGGCCGGCCTCCCGGATGCGCGCTATGACCAGACGCTTCGCCTGCTTGATAAGTAGCCGCTCATCGTGTTCTCGGTGGCCTTCGGGCACAAGCGCAACCGGATCACCCGGGGCAATCGCATTCAGATCTCCGACCAGCAGGAGCGGCTCTTTCAGCATTGGTTCTATGGTTTCCAGAATGGCCTTGATTTCGTCCTCGCGACCCTCTTCATACACATCTTCATATCCTGCACGCAGGTGTGTTGTGCACAGGTGGAGCGTCGTGCCCTTCCATGCAACATCGATGGCCAGCAGGGTTTTATGCAGGACGGGAAGTCGATAATTGCGAACCTGGAGAACAGGCAGGCTGCTCAGCCAGGCCACATGATAGTCACTGTTGGCCTCGCCGAAGACCAGATGCATCTTCAGGGCGCGGGCTAATTGCTCGGCATTGCTGCGGTCATTGGCCTCTTGAAGGGCGATCATATCGGGGTGCTGGTTGTGCAAGATCTGGGCGATGACCGGAATTCTGTCCTCTCCTCCATCGAGGATGTTATAGGTGATAACTCTCACTGTTCACTCCTGAGAAAGAAACATCGGGCGCCTCCTGCTCTCAAAAAGAGGCTGATGACAGGCTGAGGAAGCGGTATCTCTCATATTCGCATTTCTGCCGCCAGAAAGCAAGCGAGCACGGAAAGATGGCGAGCGCCTGAGGCCCTATCGCGTGATCAAGAGCACCTGCATGACAACGTCACTCACGCCCCGGGAGGCATCCTGACGCTTCCATCTTCGAGCAGGCCGACGATGATTTCGCGCCTGGCTCATAGAAAAGGCAAGAAGTAGCAATACACTCCTCGCTTGTGGTCCGTGGCGTGTAGGGATGACAGGTATAAAGTGCGATCGTTAGTAATGCTGGATGTTATGGTAGCGTGCTTCGATAAAGCAGTATAGCCCATAGGCGACGAACCCAAGCGCGATGATGGCGAGCAGGACCGCCCCGAATGGTTGATGCGTCAGTTCCAGCAGGGCCGAATCCAGCCCTTTCGCTTCATTGGGGTTATGTTGAAGCGCTGCGAGAATCAGGAAGATACTAATAATGACGAAGACGACTCCTAAGGCGGCATGCCCGATTCTTCCCAGCAGCATAACGCCTTCGCGCATCCCGGGAGAGAGGGAACTGAGATCTAGAGCCTGCTGAAATGAGGCCTTGTAGACTTTGACAAACAGAGCAATGGCAATACCAAGCACGATCAGGCCAACAATGACCACGAGGACGACGCCGAACGGCATTTGAAGCAGGCGGGCCGTCCAGTCCTGAGCGGAGTCAGTGGAGTTCTTGCCCGCGCCTCCTGTGCTGGTGGCCAGATGGAACGCGCCAATACCGAGCGCGATATAGGAGATGCCGATTCCTGCATAGCCAAGCCGGGAGAGAATGCCTTTGGCGTCTTTGCCTTTTCTATCAACGTCCAGTATAGCCTGCATCTCGCTCCAAAGCGCGTAGCCGAACAGGCCGATAGCGACAATACACATCAAGGCCTGTCCGAAAGGTTGATTGGCTATGGTCTGAAGTGCGCCCCGCTGGTCAGTGGTTCTTCCGCCGAGGCCGAAGGCAAGCTGTACGGCCAGAATACCGACGAGCAGATAGACGATTCCTTTTGTGATATAGCCGAAGCGGGCCAGATAGGCAACCCAGCGGTTTTTTGCGACCTGGTTGGCCTTTGCCTGTACCTTCTCGGGGGTGTTCGCTGAATTCATCTATACCTCTCCTCTGATCCCACCTGACGCATGCGCTTCCTTGCCGCAGGTTTGTCTGCGAAGCAGTTAACCGTGCAAACGACATTGATAGGAGGAATACGCCCAGTCGTTGGTGGGGTATCTTTTCAAGAACTTCATTTTGTCCCATCAGGCCACGAGCGGCGATGTGTCTGATGGCCTTGAGCAGATGTCTCTTTTCTGCTCTGCTTCCATTCCTCTCTATCTATACGGTGAGAACGAAGCGGATAGATGCATAGAAAAGGGGGAGTCGGGTAGACGAAGCAAAAAAGACATCAATGAACAGATGGGCTGAGTGCGCCGCGCCTTCAAAGTGGGAGAGCGAAACAATAGCGCGCTGCGGAGATGCGTTATGTCCCGGTCTTTTCCTCGCAATGAAACAGAAATGGGTCATTTGCCCCTCTTCAGGCTTTGCATTTGTTCCTATACTTGGAAAGTAGAGTAATATTCCTTATGTATAAGATGCGAGACAGAGGAGAATGAGCATGGTACGCGATACCAGATTTCTGCTCGGTTTGGGTCTTAGTGCAACCCTGTTGATCCAGGCGCTTGTTTTCTTTTATGGGATATCCGATCATTTTAAACTGTATCCCGGTCTGGTAGATGGTATGCTGATAGTCCTGCATCTCGATCTGCCGATGCTTCTAATGCTGCTCTTTGTGGGCTTCTGGAAAACGCGTCGTATCGGTTTTGGGGCGGCGCTTCCGCTGGCGGTACTCCAGATCTGCCTGCTTCTCCTCACCTATAGTACCTGGCCACTCTGGGGACTTCTGCTTGTTTACCTGCCGGGCGGGATTGCGTTGCTTGTCGTTGGCGTATGCTTCTATCGAACGGAGAGGCAGGGGAGAGCATAGCCCGTTGCGTTTCCTGGTTGGAGAAAGCGGCAGGTATGCTTCTGGCTCGTCGTTGAAGGAAAGAGGGAGCATGAGCAGCATCACTCATGCTCCAGACAGCGTGTGTAGATCAGTTATCGCCTTGCTGTTTGGCAAACGTGTCAACCTGATACACGTCAGTCGGCATTCGCTCCTGAAGAATATCTTCCAGGTAGAGTTGTACATCCCGCTTTGTTTGTCTCCAAACCTGTTCTTCAGCAACCACAAATTCGGCAGATTGGCTCTAAGTGAGGTTGGAGTATACACCTATCTCTTCCCTTGATATTACGTGTGATCGAGGAAGAAAGAGTACAAACATCTTTTAGATATATATAAACTTCCACTGTAAGAGAGATAGCACTTGATAAGAGGAGTGATAGGTGTACATGGCTCGGCAGGTGAACTGCCGGGCCTGTTTGCCTGGTATCGTGGCTGAATTGAAGCGGGGCGGCAGGCAGAGTGATGAGCGGCGCCGCTTCTTTTTTGTATCCTCGTATTTCATGCACGAGGCGGGATGAATCGTTGCGGAGAAGATAACTGTATTTCTATACAGATTGAGCTGTAATGGTCTTTTTCGTTGGAGATGTAAAACAGTTGACTTCGACACCGTAGCATATGATAAGATTTTCGTGAGGATGTGAATCATCCGCTGCCTTGTCTCTGCAACTGCCGGGGCAGGGGAGAACGTGAACATCGGATATGTGGAAAGGGAGGTGTTGGTCAAGGTGGTATCGAAAACAAAGGCTGTAGGACAACTAGAGGTACAGGATGCCACATCGTCAACCCGCTCAAAGCGCTCTCTGGGCTTCTGGATGTGTACGTCACTGGTTGTGGGGAATATGATTGGTTCAGGAATCTTCCTTCTCCCTGCTTCGCTGGCTTCATATGGGGGCATCTCGCTTGTGGGTTGGGGTTTGACCGCTGCCGGAGCGACCTGCCTGGCGTTGCTGTTTGCGCGTCTGGCATCGATGGTTCCTCGTGAGGGAGGTCCCTATGCGTATACACGGATGGCATTTGGCGACTTTGCCGGGTTCTGGATCGGTTGGGGTCACTGGATGTCGTTATGGATCGGGAACGCGGCTATCAGCGTTGCGCTGGTGAGCTACCTTCAGGGGATGTTCCCCATCTTGAGTGAACAGCGCTGGCTCTCCGGGGTTGTGGCGCTGGCGCTGCTCTGGCTGATTACCGGCGTTAACACGCTCGGAGTCAAAGACGCGGGCATCATGCAGGTGATTACCACCATCTGTAAGCTGGTCCCGCTGCTGGCGCTGCTGGTTTTCGGATTTTTCCGGGTCGATTGGCAGCATTTTGTGCCGCTCAACCCCAGTGGTAAGCCGCCCATTGACGCGATTACAGCAGTCGCGGCCCTGACGTTCTGGTCATTTCTGGGGATTGAATCGGCGACCGTTCCCGCGGGGTATGTCAAAGATCCAGCGAAGACGATTCCTCGCGCGACTCTTCTGGGCATACTGATTACCTCACTGGTATACATTCTGAGTACAACAGTCATCATGGGGATCATGCCGCTGTCGCGCCTGGGCCATTCATCGGCGCCCTATGCCGAAGCGGCGGGTCTGCTCTGGGGATCGTGGGCCTCGTATGCGCTGGCGATTGGGGCCGTCATCTCCTGTCTGGGTGCGTTGAATGGCTTAATGATGATGGCCGGTCAGGTGCCGATGGCCGTGGCACAGGATGGGCTTTTCCCGCGCATCTTCGGGCGAGTGTCTCGTCAGGGAGTGCCGGTCTTCGCGCTGGTGCTTTCGAGTACGCTGGCTTCGCTGCTGTTACTGTTGAACTATATGGGTCCCGGCAATCTGGTAGAGATGTTCAGCTTTATTATCCTGCTCGGGACGCTCACCAGCCAGATTCCGTATGCCTTCTGTGCCATTGCTGAACTGATTCTGTTCTTCACTCGACGTGACCTCTTTAATGGGAGGCGTCTGTTCGGATCGAGCATGTTTTCGATTCTTGCGTTTGTCTACTCCGTCTGGGCGATTATCGGAGCTGGTGCGACAACAGTGCTCTATGGCTTTGTGCTGTTGTTGCTTGGCCTGCCGGTGTATGCGTGGATACGCAAGCAACAGGGAGAGAAGGTAGAGGGAGGTACTGACGAAGAGGCGGCGTAAGCGAAAGCGTTGAAGCAACCGGGAGGGAGCGTCTGCGATGATGGCGCTCCCTTTTCCTCTAAAGGTCGTCAGGAAGCATCAGACAGCCAGGGCCCGGCAAGTGTCAGCAGGCCATTTGCCAGGGCGCCACGACGAACAATATATTCATGACCGCCATTGAACTCATGGTAATAGACCTCGTATCCCTTCAAGTGCAGGATGTCACGCAGGTGCCGGGTACCGGGGATCATATCGACGAAGCCGCTTCGTTCCTTTGTGCCAACCTCAAAATAGAAGCGGAGGGGCAGACGTGGATGTGCAAGAAACTGCTGCGTGAGCCACTCCTGAGGAATCCCGTCCTCGGGATCTTTGTCCCACCAGAACGAACCGGACATCGAAAGCACGTTGCCGAACATCTCGGGAGCCCGCAAGCTCACGAAGGCTGCTGCTAACCCGCCATAGCTGGAACCACCCACAATCACCCGGGCGGGATCTTCTGTCACACGATAGCGCTGACGAAGCCAGGGGAACAGCTCCTGTGTGAGAAAATCCACGAAGGGCGGATAGCAGGGAAGCTCACGGTTGCGTATCGGGAGTTTCAGGCTATCGACAAACACCGCAACGAGAGGCGGGATCTTTTCCTCACTCAGCATATTCTCGATGATAGTGGGAGTAGGAACCGTCTCAAGATAGGCCCATCCATCGAATAAAAGGAGCAGGCCATAGGGTTCGGCCTCGGGAGTATAGCCAGGTGGGGTATAGACCCAGATACTCCGCTCGTTACCAAGAATCTCGCTACGGAGCCGATGGTGCGTGATGTGTCCCCGGGCAACCCCTTCGCGAGGCTCGTTCCAGGGCTGTGGTGGAGCTTCAGGAAGCTCAAGAATGGAGAACTGCAATTCTCGCTCGTCCGGGATATCAGGGTCACGACGATGCACAAAGACATGGGGATTCAGCGGGTCGACCGTCATCCGCGAAATAAAATTGACCCAGTTCTTCATAGGCGGCGTCAGCGGATCATTCGGTGAGAGCAAATAGGTACAGCGCAAATCGGCCTGTACGCGATAGGTTCGGTACCAGAGATCGGTGTCAAGCAGGCGCGTCATCTGGTTCTTTTGTGGGTCCTTCCAGGCGGCCAGGCGTGCGAAAACCACCACGTTATGAAGCGGTCCCTGTGCGCCAGTATCACGCCAGAGAAAGGTGACATAATAATGCTTTTCATCACCCTCAACAGGCTCAATCAGCGGCGCTCCGCGTTCGGTGATCTCCTGCCAGAAGAGCCCAAGCGCCTCGCTCCTGCCCGCAACGAGCTCCCGTTCCAATGCCGCGAGCCGGGGACTAACAATAGCTCCTTTTGTCATACTGTTCAGATGCCTTTCGATTCTAGAAAAAAGCTCGCGTGGAGTCATAGCTGCGAGCCGCTTTCATCCGGTGGAAAGAGGGGATCGATCTTTTCTCTCCGTCTAAATCCGACCTGTCAGGTAAGATATTAGCATACCCTGATCTTTCGGGTCAAGAAAATGGCTGGTCTATGCATGTGAGAGAGCTGTCCTGAAGCCCTGTCTCTTTGAACATCGTGCAGTCGCGGACCATTGCTCTGTTCTCCAGACTGTCTATACTGGTAGCAGGCAGCGCAGGCTTCTCTGCTCTGTCGCTGTCCTGAGAGAGTAACAGCATTGTTCTCGAACCCTACGTGATAGAAGAATGCAAAAGCTGGAGTAAGAAGAATGGATATCAAAAGATGTGGCTCGCAACCATCCGGGAAAGGGCCGACCGAGTACTTTACCGGCACAGTGCGTATTGACCCTCTCTTCGAGGCCCCCGATCCGGCCCGCATAAATGGCGCCAGCGTGACCTTTGAGCCGGGTGCTCGAACGGCATGGCATACACACCCGCTCGGCCAGACACTGATTGTAACGGCTGGCTGTGGCCGGGCGCAGCGGTGGGGCGGTCCGATAGAGGAGATCCGACCGGGAGACGTGATCTGGTTCCCGCCAGGTGAAAAACACTGGCATGGAGCCGCTCCAACAACAGCCATGACTCACATCGCCCTTCAGGAGCGCCTTGATGGCAAAACCGTCGACTGGCTGGAAAAGGTGAGCGACGAGCAGTATCAGGGGTGAGCACTGCCAGACATAGAGCCTATGCGGAAGGTCTATGAAGGCTCAATTCCAGCCGCTTCATGCGTTGTTGCCTTTGCGATCAATGGAGGACGTGGGGTGACCCCCAGGTCTGGATGCTGAGTGAGCGGCCTGACAGATGAGAGCCCATCTGAGATGGGCCCTCTCACTCAGTCAATCGCGACTGTGGTATCAACGATCTCTCGCTGTTTGAACGTGACCGTCTCGCCCTCCAGCGTTATGGTCTGTTCAAGGCGGATGTCGGCTGAGGAAGCGCCGACACTGAAACGGAAAGCTCCCGGCTCGGTCACAAAGCGCATGGCGGGATCATAGAAGGCGAGTCGCGACGGATGGACCGTGAAGGTGATGGTGCGTGCCTCATTTGGGGCAAGTGAGATCCGGGCGAACCCGAGCAGGATGCGATTGGGACGGGCGACAGACGCAACCAGATCGCACCCATACAGTTGAACGACCTCGTCGCCTGCACGCTCTCCGGTATTGCGTACTTCCAGCGAAACCTGTATCGGATCGGTGGTCTTGCCAGCCTGGATGTTCAGGTTGCTGTAGGTAAATGTCGTGTAGCTCAGGCCGTGGCCGAAGGCGAAGAGAGGCGTGGTCGGAGCATCAACATAGTCGTCGAAGAACATAGCACGATCACCGCCCGCCCGGGTTCCCGCGTAGATGGGGACCTGACCGACCACGCGTGGCATACTGACAGGGAGGCGCCCGCTCGGGTTGACGCGCCCGGTTAAGATGTCTGCAAGCCCGTTGCCGCCTTCTTCGCCTGCCGGGAAGAGTTGAAGCAGCGCGTTGGCCCGTTTCGCGACCTCGCTCAGCGTGTGAATGCGCCCGCTGAGCACAACGACGACCAGCGGCGTGCCGGTAGCAGCGAGGGCCTCGATCAACTCGGGCTGAACTCCGGTAAGATCAAGATTGGTGGCGTCGTTGGCCTCGCCCACTGTGACCGGTCGTTGCAGGCCGCTCTTGCCCGCGACCACGACCACCGCGACATCTGCATCACGAGCGATCTGGACCGCATCCGCGAAACCGGAGCGATCTTCGCCAAGCACCTCGCAACCCTTTGCATAGCGGATCTCTACCCGGTCGCCCAGGGCAGCCTGTAAGCCCGCCAGTGGAGTGACGTGAGGGGTATAGTAGGGGCCGGGCGCGTACTCTCCGGTCGCCTTTGGCGTCGTCAGGCCCACAGCATCGGGCTCCTTGTCAGAGGCATAGATCAGCTCCAGATGAGTCGGGTAATGATAATCGCCTTGCAGGAGCCGTGCATCATCTGCACCCGGCCCGATAATCGCGAGGCGCTTCAGGGTTGGCGAGAGCGGAAGCACTCCATCATTTTGCAGGAGAATCGTGGATTCCGCGACGACTTTGCGAGCGAGATCGCGCTGCTCTGGAGTCTGGAACGCGCTGCTTGCGGCTTCCTCATCGACATAGGGCTGCTCGAAGAGGCCCAATTGGAACTTGAGTCGCAGTACGCGCCGCACGGCTGTGTCGATGACGTCCAATGACAGCCGTCCCGCCTCAATCTCGGCTTTGAGCGGCTCCCCATAGCAATTGATGAGCGGTAGTTCCATATCAAGTCCTGCCTGCAAGGCCAGTCGTGCGGCCTCTCCCAGTGTGGCCGCGACCCGGTGATGATAAAGAAGCATCTCGATAGAGGAATAATCAGCGACGGCGGCCCCGGTAAAGCCAAGCTCGTCACGGAGCAGGTCGTTCAGGATAGCGGGACTGCCCGCGCATGGAAGGCCATCAACCGAGGCATACGAGTTCATGATAGTTGCGATTCCCGTATTTCTGATGACGGTCGCAAAGGGGTCCGCGTAGACTTCGCGGAGCTCTCGCGGGCCGAGGTGTACCGGGGCCCAGTTGCGTCCACCCTCGGAAAGTGCATAGCCAAGAAAGTGCTTGCCGGTCGCTGCGACGCCATGCGCGAGATCGTCGCCCTGCAAGCCCTGCACATAGGCGGTTCCGATGGCGCCGATCAGGACAGGGTCTTCGCCATAGGTCTCCTCGACGCGTCCCCATCGTGGATCGCGTGCGACATCGAGCACTGGAGCAAGGGCGTGTCGCGCTCCAACGGCCATCATTTGCGTCCGAATGGCCTCCGCGACCTGCTTGACCCGTTCCGGATTCCAGGTGGCGGCCAGCGCAATGGCCTGGGGAAAGACGGTGGCATCGCGATGGCAGAAGCCTCCGGCGGCCTCTTCATGTACAATGATCGGGATACCGAGCCGCGTTTGCTCGATGACGCTTTTTTGCAGCGCGTTCATCAGCCGTGCGCTCTCGCGTGGGCGTAACCCGGTAGCAGCGCCGATACGCGTCACTTGGCCGATCCCATGCGGGATCTTCTGACGCACCAGGTCAGGATCAAAGGTGCCCGTGCTGATGAAGGCGGTGCTCCAATAGCTGCCGAGCTGAGCAAGCTTTTCATCCAGAGTCATCAGGGAGAGCAGGTTTTCAACACGCTCTTCAAGCGGGGCATGTGGATCACGATACGTTGCAGACATACTCGTTTGTATCCCTTCTATTCAACACTATTTGCTGAAGCCTGCGACCAGGCCGCTGAGCAGTTGTCGCCTGCCAAAAATGTAGAGCAGGATAATCGGGGTCGCCGACAGAAAGACCGCTGCCATAATCGCCGGGACATTGGTTGTATACTGGCCCTGGAAGTTCCAGAGAGCGAGCGGGAGCACACGAACATTGGTGCTCTGCGTCAGAACCAGCGGGAACAGGAAGCCATTCCAGACCTGGATAGTCTCATAGATGATGACGGTGGTCAGCGCCGGGCGCGATAATGGAAGCACCAGGGCGCGCAAGATGCGGAAATGGCCCGCGCCATCAATGAGCATCGCTTCAAAGAGCTCTCGGGGAATATCTCTGATGTAGGTCACAAGCACCAGCACAGAGAGCGGAATACCGAAGGCGACACTGGGCAGGATGAGCGCATACAGCGAGTCGTAGAGGTGCAGGTTGATAGTGATCGCATAGATCGGAATAATCGTTGCCTGAAGGGGAATGGCTAACCCGACAAGGAAGAGGTTGAAGATGAATTGCGTCACCCGATTGCGTATCCTTGAGATCGCGTAGGCGCTCAACAGCGACACGATAACGATCAGCAGGACACTGAACACCGTGACAAAAACCGTGTTCATGAAATACAGTCCGAAGTCGCTGGCGAGCACCGAGCTATAATTTTCCAGCGTGGGATGCGATGGAGGCAACCAGGGAATGTCTGTAAAGTAGTCGGAGAGCGGGCGCAGGCTGGTTCCAAACATGTACAGTACGGGAAAGAAAGCAATGAGAAACCAGATAATCCCGAACGTGAATGGGAGGATCTCCCACCACCCGCGCCGCGGTGCTCGTTGGTTCTGGTGTTGGGTATCAGCGATCTGCTGAGAAACTATGTCTGCACTCATAAAACACCTTCTTTTCTAGCTCTGCTGATACTACAGGCCTTCGAGCTGGCTTGACATCCTGGTAAAGCCAGTGAACCGGAGAAACACAAACGAAAGGACGACACCGAAAAGGGCCAGGACGACCGCCAGCACGCTACCATAGCCTACCGCCTGGTTCGGGAAAGCCGTGATGTACATATGGAGTGGAAGCACGCGAGTCGCGTAGCCGGGCCCGCCTCCGGTAGTGACCCAAAAAAGATCAAAGTAGGTGAGAGAACCGGTGCAAATCAGGGTGGTGGAGGTAATCACCGTGTACTTGAGTTGAGGTAACGTGATGAAGAAGAATTGCTGAAGCCGCCCGGCACCGTCTATGGTGGATGCTTCATAGAGTTCTCGCGGGATCTGTCTCGCGCCGCCCAGGTAGAGCAGGGAGTGAAATGGGATAAATTGCCAGCAAATAATCACCATCACGACGAAAAATGCCAGCCCGGGATCTCCTAGCCAGCCTTTTGCCAGTGCTGATAAGCCAATGGTCTTGAGCAGCGTATTCACCAGCCCGAAGTTTGGATCGAGCAGCGCGACCCAGGTGAGGCCGATGGCGACCGCTGAGAAGAGCAGGGGAAGAAAGTAGAAGACGCTGAGCACTGCTCGATACCGCTGCGTGCCGGCCATGAAAACGCCGAGTAACAGGCTGATCGGCGTCTGGACGATCCAGCTTATAAGCATGACTTCAATCGTCAGGATGAGCGAGTTGCCGGTCACGCTGTCCGAGAGCAGCGCAATCCAGTTTTGAAGCCCCACCCATGTTGGCTGTGAGAGCCCATTCCAGTTGGTAAAGCTCAGGTATACCGCGATAAAGAGCGGGATGATCGCGAAGAGAAGATAGAATGCCAGGGCTGGCAGCGACCAGAGGACAGCTATCCATCCGTCTCGTCGGGATACTGCTGTTCTTGTTGACGCGCTCATACGTGCACCTTTCTAGAGTGCTCTCTGTCC
>Ga0164243_10002665_pt1 | contig 29245 bp, 33 predicted proteins | sample OricompcompostOP_FD_108781 | JGI IMG/M metagenome (GOLD analysis project Ga0164243, IMG submission 108781) | Organic Plus compost microbial communities from Emeryville, California, USA - Original compost - Organic plus compost (OP) | ecosystem: Engineered > Solid waste > Mixed feedstock >... | reverse complement strand
CAATCACCATCTTTGCGAGCTGGTTGGGATCGCGCGGGCGCTTGGGCTTTTTCTCGGTCATACGCACCATATAGCGCGGCTCACGCGAGATTGCAGGCTAGATTTCAAACTGACCCACTACCCATCCGCCGCTTCGCTTGACATCGCCGCCCCGCGCCGCTTTTGCGCCGCAATCGCCCCCTAGGAGCCTTGGCATGACCCGTGCAGACGTCGACGACCGCATCCGTTCGCTGATCGCCCCCTTCAACAAGAAGGGCGTGGAGATCGGCGAGGACACGACCTTCGCAGGCGATCTCGAATTCGACAGCCTGACGGTGATGGATTTCGTCGCCGCGATCGAGGACGAGTTCGACATCATCATCAGCATGAACCAGCAGGCGGAGATCGAGGCTTATGGCCAGCTCGTCGATGCGGTGGCGAAGCTGCGGGGTGAATGATCCGGCCATGACAGACACCGCCGGCGACCTGTTCAGCAAGTTCGACCCCATCATCCAGCTGCGCGAATCGCTGCTGGCGGGCGGCGGGGAGGACCCGTTCAGCCTGGTGATGGAGAAGGTGCTCTCCCCCACCCGCGCGATCTGCAACGGGCGCGATACGATCCTGCTGGGCACCTACAATTACATGGGGATGACCTTCGATCCCGACGTGATCCGCGCGGGCAAGCAGGCGCTCGACGAGTTCGGCTCGGGCACCACCGGCAGCCGCGTGCTCAACGGCACCTATCAGGGCCACAGGGAATGCGAGGAGGCGCTGAAGCAATTCTACGCCATGGATCACGCCATGGTGTTCTCCACCGGTTACCAGGCCAATCTGGGCATCATCTCCACCATCGCCGGCAAGGACGACTACATCGTCCTCGACATCGACAGCCATGCCAGCATCTGGGACGGCTGCTCGCTGGGCAACGCGCAGGTGGTGCCGTTCAAGCACAACGACATCGAGGCGATGGAGAAGCGCCTGAAGCGCATCCCCGAAGGCGCGGGGAAGCTGGTGGTGCTGGAAGGGGTCTATTCGATGCTGGGCGACATCGCCCCGCTGAAGGAGATGATCGCCATCGCCAAGGCCAATGGCGCGATGGTGCTGGTGGACGAGGCTCATTCGATGGGCTTCATCGGCCCCAACGGCCGCGGCGTGGCGGAAGAGCAGGGGGTGCTGGACCAGGTCGATTTCGTGATCGGCACCTTTTCCAAGAGCGTGGGCACGGTGGGCGGCTTCTGCGTTTCCAACCATCCCAAGTTCGAGGTGATGCGGCTGGTCTGCCGCCCCTATGTCTTCACCGCCAGCCTGCCGCCCAGCGTGGTCGCCACCGCCGCCACCAGCATCCGCAAGCTGATGCAGGCGGGCGAGAAGCGCGCCCATCTGTGGGAGAATTCGCGCAGGCTGCATGCCGGGCTGCGGGCGCTGGGCTTCCGCCTGGGCACCCAGGAGCCGCAAAGCGCGATCATCGCGGTGATCATGCCCGACCTCGAGAAGGGCGCGCAGATGTGGGAAGCGCTGCTGAAGGAAGGGCTCTATGTGAACCTCGCCCGCCCGCCGGCGACCCCGGCGAACATGACGCTGCTGCGCTGCTCGCTCTGCGCCGAACATTCGGCGGAGCAGGTAGAGGCGATCCTGGGCATGTTCGAGCGCGCGGGCAGGGCGGTCGGCATCCTCTGAGGGCGCGTCGGCGCCATGGGTGACGATTATTCCCCGTTCCCCTCTGGCACGGGCGGGGCGCCGCTCCCATCTATGGGCCCCCTGCAAGGCAAGGAGACCCCACCATGACGATCCGCACCGCCAGCGCGCGCTATGAAGGGCTGGGCAGGAACGGGAAAGGTTCCGTCTCGACCCAGTCGGGCGTCCTGTCCGGCCAGCCCTACGGCTTCGGCACCCGCTTCGAGGACGAGCCCGGCACCAATCCCGAGGAGCTGGTCGCCGCGGCCCATGCGAGCTGCTTCACCATGGCGCTGTCCTTCGCCCTCGCGCGCGAGGGCTTCGAGGACGGCACGCTGGAAACCACCGCCAGGGTCAGGCTGGAGCAGGACGGCGCCGGTTTCACCATCACCCGCTCCGACCTCGCCCTCACCGCCCGGGTCCCCGGCATCGACCGCGCGAAATTCGAGGAAATTGCCCAGCGCGCCAAGGCCGACTGCCCGCTGTCCAAGCTGCTGAAGGCGGAGATCGCGCTGGAAACCACGCTGGAGGAGTGAAGGATCCGGTCAGTTGATCGTGATCACCCCATCCACCGCGCGCCATTCGGCGGGGCCGATCAGGTGCTTGTGGGCCACCCGCACCGAATGGAGCACCGCCTCGATCTCCTTGCGCCAATAGGCGAGGAAACGGTCGAGCTCGGGGAAGCGCGGGGCGATGTCGTATTGCTGCATCACGAACATCTGCAGCAGGCTGGGGTGGTCGGGCATGAAATAATGGATCTGGACGGTGGACAGGCCGTAGCCTTTGATCTGCCGGGCAAAATCCCTGTCGCTCATGCGCGCCTTTCTCCTTTCGCGAAGAACCGACACGTCGAGAATTTGTCACAACGGCCTGCGGCGTCAAGCCCTTTGTGCAATGCAGCATGGGGCGGGCCTTCCCTCCACCCGCCCTCTTTCGTCATTCCCGCGCAGGCGGGAATGACGAAAGAGGGCGGCGAAGAGGGGAGGTCAGGAACGACGAAAAGGGCGGCAATGACGAGGCCAGCAACCCTCCCCGAGTTCACACCGTCCGCGCCGCGATCTCGCATTCGTCCTTCGCGCCTTCGCCGCCGCCGAGCAGGGTCAGCGCCAGGAAGCCGGCTACCACCAGCACTGCGAAGCCGGCGGTGGCGAGGCCGAGATATTTGTCGATGAACGCCTTGATCGGCCGGCCGAACAGGCGGAACAGCACCCCCACGATCATGAAGCTGATCGAGCGGGAGACCAGGCTGGCGAAAAGGAAGGCGATCAGGTTCATCCCGATGAAGCCGGCGGTGATGGTGAGCAGCTTGAACGGGATCGGGGTGGCCCCCTTGATCATGATGATCTCCGCCCCGTATTCCCTGAGGTAGCAGGCCGCGACCGGGAAGCTCTCGGTCAGGCCCAGCCAGGCGAGCAGCTGCGTGCCCAGCGTGTCGTAGAGCCCCCAGCCGATCGCATAGCCGAGCAGCCCGCCCGCCACGGAAGCGAGGGTGGCGACGGCGGCGAAGCGCACCGCGCGCTTCGGTTCGGCCAGGCACATCAGCCCGAGCACCGGATGCGGAGGAATGGGGAAGAAGCTGGCTTCCATGAAGGCGAACAGCGCCAGCCAGCCCTGGGCATGCGGGTGGGACGCCTTGGCGATCGTCCAGTCGTAAAGGCGGCGCAGCATCTTGCGGGAATCACCGAAAGCCGAGATCGCTTCCCGATTAGGCGAGGCGATTCACGGCGACAAGCGCCCGGATCGTCGTATCCGCGATAAAAAAATGTCGAAAGGCGGGGAACGTTCAGGCAAATGCACGGTTGCAGCGTGTGGCAAGGATCGTTGCCCCTGGCGACACCATGCTCCGCCCACCGGGATGGATCCGCCGCAGGAATCCACGACGCTGCGAAAGGCCTGTTTTGCTGTTACCCGCTCGAATCGATATCGACCCGTCGCTCCTGTTCTTCTCCCTGCTGGGGCTTGCCGTGTCGGGATGGATCGCCTTCCGCAACGGCCCGCTCGGCAGCCGCGTGCGGCTGAGCGATTCCCAGGCGATGCTGGAGCTGATGGGCGTTTCCGCCTTCGCCGTGACGATCTGCGCGATAGCCCATGCCAGCGTGACGGCCACGATCGTGCCGTTCACCAGCTTCCTGGCGCTGGCGTTCTTCATCCGCCATTCCTCGATGCGGCTCAGCATGCCCGGCGCGGCATGGCTGGCGAGCCAGTTCTGCGCGCTTTCGGTGGCCTGGCTGTGGACCTGCGCCTTCGTTTCGGAATCCGGCCTGCCCGGCTGGATGGTGGGAATCGCCGTCTCCGGCCTCACGGTGGGGCTGGTGGTCGGCCTGCTCGGCTGTATCGAGCGGATCGCGCGCGAGGCGATCCTCACCCATGAACGCTGGCAGCTGCCGCTCTGCGCCCCGCGCGACCGGGCGCTGCGCAAGCGCTACCGCGTGTCGATCCACCTGCCCTGCTATGCCGAGCCGCCCGAGGTGGTGAAGGAGACGATGAACCGCCTCGCCGCGCTGGACTACGACAATTTCGAGGTCCTGGTGTGCGACAACAACACCAGGGACGAGGCGCTGTGGCGCCCGCTGGAGGCGCATTGCCGCGTGCTGAACCAGGCCGCCGGGGAAGAGCGCTTCCGCTTCTTCCACGTCTCGCCCCTGCCCGGCGCCAAGGCCGGCGCGCTCAATTTCTGCCTCGAGCAGATGGACCCGGCCACCGATATCGTGGCGGTGGTGGACGCGGATTATTTCTCCCGTCCCGATTTCCTCACCCGGCTGCTGCCTTTCTTCGACAATGCGGGCGTCGGCTACGTCCAGACCCCGCACGATTATCGCGAGCACGAGGGCAACCCCTATCTCACGGCCTGCTATTGGGAATACATGCCCAACAACAAGGTCGATATGTCGGGGGTCAGCGAATATGGCGGGGCCTTCACCATCGGCACGATGTGCCTGCTGCGGGCCGACGTGCTGAAAGCCATCGGCGGCTGGGCGGAATGGTGCCTGACCGAGGATTCCGAGGTTTCCGTCCGCCTGCGCGAGGCGGGCTTCCGCGGAATCTACCTGCGCGAGACCTTCGGGCGCGGCCTGATCCCTTCCAATTTCGACGACTACAAGAAGCAGCGCTTCCGCTGGACGGCCGGGCCGGTGCAGCAGCTGCGCCGCCACTGGCGCCTGTTCCTCCCCGCGCCCTGGGCCAAGCCGATGCCGGGCTGGACCAAGCTGCTGGAAGTGCTGCGCTGCATTGCCCCGCTGCAGAACCTGGTGGGCGTGGTGTTCGGCCTGCTGATGCTGGCCGCGACCACCGTGGCGGTGGCCACCGGCACGATGAAGCCGGTCTCCGTTCCGCTGCTCGCCTGGCTGATGCTGGGGCTGGCCGTGGCCACCTGGATGGTCCGCACCTGGCACCGCTACGTGCTGAGCGGCTGCACCAGGCTGCGCGACATGGTGCTGGGCGAACTGGCCCGCGCCTCGCTCACCTATGTGGTGCTGATGGCGGGCGTGGCCGGCCTTTCGAACAAGCCGCTCGCCTGGCGGCGCACGCCCAAGTTCGGCGCGAAGGGTGGGATGCGCTCGGCGATCGCCGCTGCCCTCCCCGAGACGGTGCTGGGCGTGCTGAGCCTGGGCGCGGCGATCACGACGCTGTTCGCCGCGCCGTTGATCGGCGGTGACGTGGCGGCCTTCACCGCCCTTGCCATCATGGTCTTCGCGGTGAGCTTCCTCGCCGCCCCGTTCATGGCGCTGCTCGCCCTGGCCGAGGAACGGCAGGAGAAGGCGGCGGCTGCCGCTGCTCCGGCGATGTCCCGCCTGGCCCCGGCGCTGGCGTAGCAGTATTAGCCCATCGTCATCCCCGCGCAGGCGGGGATCCAGCAGCAACCGTCGAACTGGATTCCCGCCTGCGCCGGAATGACGAAGGAGGCGCGTTTCTGCCCCCTCCCCAACTACAACGGAGGTGGGCTGATTCACGCGGGGACGCGGAGAACGAACCTCTCCCGCATATCATCACCCATGAGGTTCTTTTCTCTTGACATCGTAACGCTATCCGGTTAGAGATACGGAACATCGCGATGGAGCGACTCGAGTCGGCCCTCGCTTTTTCCCGAAAACCGGAGACTTCCCATGATCAAGGCGAAATCCTCGCCGCGCACCCGGCGTGCGCGGCCTTCGCGTGCCGTGCCCGCTTGGGGCGAGGCCTTCCTGCGCGAGCTGGCGGCCAGTTCCAACGTTTCCGCCGCGGCGCGCAAGGCGGGCGTGTCCACCGCCGCCGCCTATGACGCGCGCCGCGCCAGCCCGGACTTCAACCGCAAGTGGCAGCAGGCGCTGTGCGAAGGCTACGACCATCTCGAGCTGGAACTGCTGCAGCGGCTGCGCGAAGGCGAAATCCGCCGCGCGCCCGGCGCGAAGAAGGGCGTGCGCGTGTTCGACAACGCCACCGCCCTGCGCCTGCTGGCCGCCCATCGCCAGAGCGCGATGCGCCAGCGCGCGATCCGCGACCAGGAGGACACCGAGGCGATCCTCCAGTCGATCGACGCCAAGCTGGAGCGGATGCGCCAGCGCCGGCTCGCGGCCCTCGATCAGGGCCCCGGACTGGGTGGGAAACCCGCCATGCGGGATGCGGGCCATGGCGCATAACGCCCTGCTCGACTACCTGCTGGGGCTGCCCCATCCCGAACGCATGGCGCGGCTGCGCAAGCTGGACGAGGAGCAGCGCCGCGAGCTGGCCTGGCACTGGCGCCTGTGGGCGCGGGACGAGCAGCTCCCGCCGCCGGGCGACTGGCGGGTATGGCTGGTGATGGCGGGGCGCGGCTTCGGCAAGACCCGCGCCGGGGCCGAATGGGTCCGCGCGGTCGCCGCCGCCGATCCAGAGGCGCGGATCGCGCTGGTCGGCGCGACCCTGGCCGAGGCGCGCAGCGTAATGGTGGAAGGCGAAAGCAGCCTGCTCACCATCTGCCCGCCGGGCTTCGGCCCACAATTCGAGCCTTCGCTGCGGCGGCTGGTATGGCCGAACGGGGCGCAGGCCACGCTCTATTCCGCGCAGGAGCCGGAGGCGCTGCGCGGCCCGCAGCACAGCCACGCCTGGTGCGACGAGATCGCCAAATGGGACAATGCCGGCAACCGCGCGGAACGGAGCTGGGACAATCTGATGTTTGGCCTGCGGCTGGGCGAGCGGCCCCGCGCCCTCGCCACCACCACTCCGCGCCCCGTGCCGCTGCTGCGCCGCCTGCTGGAGGAGGAAGGCGTCACCGTGACCAGGGGGCGGACGGAGGATAATCGCGAGCATCTGCCCGCCCGCTTTCTGGGCGACGTCCGCCGCCTCTATGGCGGAACCCTGCTCGAACGGCAGGAGCTGAACGGCGAGCTGGTGGCCGACCTGCCCGGCGCGCTGTGGAGCCGGGAACTGCTGGAGTGCTGCCGGGCGGAAGTGCCCGCATCGGCGCTGTCGCGCGTGGTGGTGGCGGTCGATCCACCCGCCGGCGCCGATGGCGATGCCTGCGGCATCGTGGTCGCCGCGCTGGGGGCCGACGGGATCGGCCGGGTGCTGGCCGATTGCAGCGCGGAGAAGGCCAGCCCCGAACGCTGGGCCCGCGCCGTCTCCCGCGCCGCCCGTGCCTGGGAAGCGGACCGGGTGGTGGCCGAGGCCAACCAGGGCGGGGCGATGGTGGAAAGCGTGCTGCGCGCCGCCGATTGCGCCCTGCCGGTGCGGCTGGTCCATGCCAGCCGGGGCAAGGCCGCCCGGGCCGAGCCGGTCGCCGCGCTCTACGAAGCGGGCCGGGTGCGCCATGCCGGCATGTTCCCCAAGCTGGAAGACCAGCTTTGCGGGCTGATGGCCGGCGGAACCTATGAAGGCCCCGGCCGCTCCCCCGACCGGGCGGATGCGCTGGTCTGGGCCCTGACCGAACTGATGCTCCGCCCGCGGGCGAACCCCCGGGTGGTGCGGGTGTTGTGATCGGAGGGAGGCGCTCCGGCGCCCCCTCCCCCAACCCTCTCCCCTGAAGGGGAGAGGGCTTTTTCCTCTTCTTTCCCCTCCCCTTCAGGGGAGGGGTCGGGGGAGGGGCTGTCACCCCATCCAGCCTCACCCCACCCCCTCAAGCCCAAGGAAATCCCCATGTCCTTCCTCTCCACGCTGACCTCCGCCTTCAAGGGCGGGGGCGGTGTTCGCGCGCCTCTGGCCCGCAGCTTCACCTCGCCCTGGCATTTCGCCTGCGATCCGGTGGGGGCGCGGCTGCCGTTCGACTATGCCCGCGCCGTTTCCCGCTCCTTCCTCGAGAATCCGGTGGCCCAACGCGCGGTGCGGCTGGTCAGCGAAGGGGTGGGCAATGCCCCGCTGCTGCCCGCCGATCCGGCGCTGGCCGCGCTGGTGCAGGCGACCAGCGCCGGCCAGCCGCTGCTGGAAACGCTCGCCGCCCACCTGCTGCTCCATGGCAACGGCTATGTGCAGGTGCTGAAGGACGGCGCCGGGAAGCCGGTGGAACTGTTCGCGCTGCGGCCCGAACGGGTCTCGGTCGTTCCCGGGGCGGATGGCTGGCCCGCCGCCTGGCAGTATCGCGTGGGCGAGAAGACCCTCGCTCTGCCGGTGGAGGACGAGGACGGCTGGCCCTGCGTGATCCATATCAAGGCGCTGCACCCGCAGGACGATCATTACGGCGCCGGCTGCCTCGCCGCTGCCGACCAGGCCGTGGCGATCCACAATGCCGCCGCCGCGTGGAACCGGGCGCTGCTGGAGAACGCGGCCCGCCCCTCCGGCGCGCTGGTGCATGAAGGCGGCGACGCCAGCCTTTCCGCCGAGCAGTTCGAGCGGCTGAAGGAGGAGCTGGCCTCCGCCTTTTCCGGCCATCCCCATGCCGGGCGGCCGATGCTGCTGGAAGGCGGGCTGAAATGGCAATCGCTGTCGATGACCCCGGCGGACATGGACTTCGCCGAGTTGAAGGCCGCCGCCGCGCGCGACATCGCGCTGGCCTTCGGCGTGCCGCCGATGCTGCTCGGCCTGCCGGGCGACAACACCTACGCCAATTACCGCGAGGCGAACCGCGCGCTCTGGCGGCTCACCCTGCTGCCGCTGGCGGGCAAGATCCTCTCCGCGATCGCGGAAGGGCTCGCCCCGTGGTTCCCCGAGGCGCGGCTGGCGGTCGATCCCGACCGCGTGCCGGCGCTGGCGGAGGATCGCGAGCGGCTGTGGGCGCAGGTCGGCGCGGCCGATTTCCTCTCCCATGACGAGAAGCGGGCCCTGCTGGGCCTCGAAGCGAAAGGAACCGGGGAATGACCCTGCGCCTTGCCGGCTACGCCGCGCTGTTCGGCATCGCCGACGGCGCGGGCGACGTGATCCGCCCCGGCGCCTTCTCCCGCGCCATCGCCGGCGGCGGGGCGCTGCCGTTGTTCTGGCAGCACCGCCGGGCGATCGGCGCGGTGGAGCGGCTGGAAGAGGATGCGCGCGGCCTGCGCGTGATCGCCCGGATCGACGATCCGGGCGGCCGCGCCGGGCAGGCGCTCTCCCGCCGCGAGGTCCACGGCCTCAGCTTCGGCTACCGCGCCAGGGGCTGGCGCCCTTTGCCGAGGGGCCGCGTGCTGGAGGATATCGACCTGTTCGAGGTCAGCCTCGTCACCCACCCCCTCCAGCCCGGAGCCAGGGTGCATCTGGTGAGGTGAGCCCGCCACTCCCCTCCCCTTCGGGGGAGGGGGCGGGGGAGGGGCTTCCGCCCGTGATGCCACGTCCAGCCTCCCCCACCCCCAACCCCCTCCCCTGAAGGGGAGGGGGCTTTTTCATCCATCCCACTCTCTCCCCCAACGAAAGGAACTCCCAATGGATATGCAACCCGAAACCGAGGCGCTGGCCGCCTCCTTCGACATCGTCGCCCGGCAGGACGCGGCGGAGCAGGCGATCGGCCTGCTCCGCTCCGATATGGACGAAGTGAAGACCCGGCTCGACCGGGTGGGCCGCGCCGCCGCCCGCCCGGCGCTTGCGGCCGAAAGCGTGGAGCTGAAAGGCTTCGTCGACGGCTATCTGCGCCGTGGCTCGGAAGCCGAGGTCAAGGCGATCAGCGGCACGGTGCCTGCCGATGGCGGCTATGCCGTCCCGCGCGAGATCGATGCGGCGATCGCCGCCCAGCTGCGCGACATCAGCCCGATCCGCCAGATCGCCCAGGTGGTGCAGGTGGGCAGCGCGGGCTATCGCAAGCTCGTCTCGCTCGGCGGCACGGCCTCGGGCTGGGTGAGCGAGACCGCCGCCCGCCCCGGCACCGATACGCCCCATTTCGCCGAGATCGCCCCGCCCTTCGGCGAGCTCTACGCCAATCCCGCCGCCAGTCAGGCGATGCTGGATGATGCCGCCTTCGATCTCGAAGGCTGGCTGGCTGGCGAGATCGCGCTGGAATTCGCCCGGGCGGAAGGCGCGGCCTTCGTCGGCGGCACCGGCGTGAACCAGCCGCGCGGCTTCCTCTCCGCTCCGGCCTCGCTCGCGGGCGACGCGGCGCGGCCCTTCGGCACGCTGCAATATGTCGCGAGCGGCGATGCGGCGGACCTGGGCGACGCGCTGGAGCTGGTGCTGGTCGATCTCGTCCATGCGCTGAAGGCCGGCTATCGCCAGGGCGCGAGCTGGGTGATGAACAGCGCCACCCTGGCCGAATTGCGCAAGCTGCGCACGGCCGAAGGGGTGTTCCTGTGGCAGGCGGGCCTTGGCGAAGGCCAGCCCGACCGGCTGCTCGGCTATCCGGTGGTCGAGGCGGAGGACATGCCGGACATCGCGGCGGGAGCCTTCCCGATCGCCTTCGGCAATTTCCGTGCCGGCTATCTGATCGCCGAACGCAACGCCACCACGATCCTGCGCGATCCGTTCACCAACAAGCCCTTCGTGCATTTCTACGCCACGAAGCGCGTGGGCGGCCAGCTGCTCGACAGCGCGGCAATCAAGCTGCTGAAGATCGAGGCGTAAGCCAGGCTCCTCCCCGTTCCCCAGCGGGAGCGGGGAGGATTTCCCATCCCCATTCGAACCGGAGCCCTCCCATGAACCGGGCGATCCTTTCCCCCGCCGCCTTCCCGGCGGCGGCGCTGGCCGAGCTGAAGGCATGGCTGGCGATCACCACCGCGGCGGACGACGCCGCGCTTTCCACCCTGGTCGCGGCCGCGCTCGACCTGTTCGAGGCCTTCACCGGCATCATGCCGCTCGTCGCGCAATGCGAGGAGCTGCTGCCCGCCCGCGCCGGAGAATGCGCGCAGGCGCTCGCCACCCGGCCCGTGCGGGCCGTGAGCCTGGTCGAGGCGATCGCGGCCGACGGAACGCGGCAGGCGCTCCCCTCCGCCGCCTATGCGCTGGAGCCGCAGGCGGATGGCGCCATGCGCATCCGCCTGTCCGACCCCGGCCCGGCAAGCCGGATCGCGGTGCGTTTCACCGCCGGCATGGCGGAGGAATGGGGCGCGCTGCCCGCCCCGCTTCGCCACGGCGTGATCCGCCTCGCCGCGCACCAGTTCCGCCGGCGTGACGATGGTGAAGGGCAGGGTGAGGGCGCGCAGCCCCCGGCCGCGATCGCCGGGCTGTGGCAGCCCTGGCGGCGGATACGGCTCGCATGAGCCTGATCGAGGCGAAAGCCGCTCCGGACGGCCGGGGGCTCGCCGCGCGCCTCGCCGCCCGCGCCTCCGCCATCGCGCTCGCCGCCGCCGAGAGCCGGCTGCGCGCCACGCGCGACGATCCGGCCCGCTGGCGCCTGCCGCGCCTGCTCTGGCCACAATTCACGAAAGGCCGCTGAGATGGAAATCCCCTTGCGCGCCGCGCTGCTCGCCTGGCTGCGGGCCGATCCCGCGCTGGCCGAGCTCAACCTGCCGGCGGAGGAAACGCCCCTGAGGGCCGCCCCGCCCTGGCTGGGCATCGCTGCCAGCGCCAGCACCGACTGGAGCGTGAAGGACCGGCCCGGGCGGGAGATCCGCGTGGCGCTGGAGCTTCACTGCCGGGGCGACGATCCCGCCACCGCCGCCGTGCTGCTCCGCGCGATCGAAGCGCGGATTGAGGCGCTGCCCCGCGCCCAGCCGGGCTTCGCCCTCGCCTCGATCCTGTTCCTACGCGGCCGGGCGGAGCGGCGGGCGAACAATCTGCGCTCGATGCTGCTCGAATACCGCTTCCGCGCGCTGGCGAGCGGCTGACTTTTTCCCTTCTTCTTGGAGACACGTCATGACCCCCCAGAAAGGTTCCGCCTTCCTCCTCAAGATCGGCGATGGTGGCGATCCGCCCGCCTACGCCACCGTCGCCGGCCTGCGCACCACGCAGATGTCGATCAATGGCGAAGCGGTGGTCGTCACCCACAAGCAGTCCGGCGGCTGGCGCGACCTGCTGTCGGGCGCGGGCACGCGCTCGGTCTCGGTCAGCGCGGCGGGGATCTTCCTCGGCAGCACGGCCGAGGCGGCGATCCGCGCCCATGCGCTGGCCGGCACGCTGGAGGAATACGAGCTGTCCTTCGAGGATGGCGAGAAGCTGCGCGGCCGCTTCCTGATCCAGCGGCTGGATTATGCCGGGGATTTCAACGGGGAGCGCAACTACACGCTCCAGCTCGAAAGCTCGGGCGCCGTGGTGCCGGCATGACCGCGCCCAATCCCCTGCGCGGCGAGGCCGCGATCCCCGTCGCCGGCCGGGCGCGCCTGCTGCGCCCGAGCTTCGCCGCGCTCATTGCGGCGGAGGACGAGCTCGGCCCGCTCTTCGCCCTGGTCGAGCGGGCGGGGCAGGGCGAGCTGCGCCTCTCCGAGATGGCGGCGCTGTTCTGGCACTGCCTGGCCGAGCGCGGCGGCATTTCCCGCGAGGATGTGGGCGAGGCGGTGCTGGCGCTCGGCCTGGCCGAGGCGGCGAAGCCCCTGCGCATATTGCTGGGGGAAATCCTGAAGGGCCGGGGATGAGCGCGCGCTTTTCCGACGGCGCGGTGCGCCTGGCCGGGCTGATGCCGCGCCTGCTCGGCTGGCCGCCCGCCGCCTTGTGGGACGCCACCCCGTCCGAGATCGCGGCGATCCTCGCTCCGCCGGACGGCGAAACCACGCCGCTCGGCCGGGCGGAGTTCGAACGACTGATGGAGCGAGAACGCAATGGATGAGGATATGGAACGCCTGCTGGTGGAAGTCCGCGCCAATACGCGCGGCTTCGAGGCGGACATCGCCGCGATGCGCGGCAATTTCGACGCCACGCTGGTCGGCGGCTTCGAACGCGCCGGGAGCGTGCTGGAACGCGGGCTGCTTTCCGCGATCCGGCGCGGCAGCCTGGGATTCGACGACCTGAAGCGCGTGGCGCTCGCCGCGATGGACGAGATCGCGGCGCAGGCGCTGCGCAGCGGGCTCGGCACGATCATGGGCGGAGGCGGAACCGGATTGGGCCCGATCCTGACCAATGCGCTGGGCGGCCTGCTGGGCCTGCCCGGCCGCGCGACGGGCGGGCCGGTCTCTCCCGGCGCAGCCTATCGCGTGGGCGAGCGCGGGCCGGAAGTGTTCGTGCCCACCAGCGCAGGGCGAGTGGAACCCGCAGCCGCCGCGCCCGCGCGCGAGGTGAAGGTGGCGATCCGTCTCTCCACCCCGCGCGGGGCGGACACGCCCACCGCCTTGCAGCGCTCCGCCCGCCAGGTCGCAAGCTCGGTCCGCCGGGCCTTGCGCGAGTTCTGACCAAGCCCGCCCGACACCCGATCGCGAAAGGAAACCCCATGCCCTTCTGGCTTGCAACCCGGCGCAACGGGCAGGAAACCGACTGGATCCAGCGCTTCGACCCGCGTTTCTGGACGGTCGATTTCCCGCGTCCGATGATCGCCTCGATCGTGGCGACCGGCCCGGATTCTCTAAGGGTCGAAGCCGAGTTCCACCAGTCCGACGATCTTGCCGGGCTTATCTGGGCGAGCGAGGATCGGATCGACCATCCGCTGCTCGCCTATGCGACCGACCGGGACTATTCGCGCACGATCCTGCGGTTCCGCTGGCGTTCGGGCGGCATATTGCCCCTCGACGCGACGCATGGGCCCACCCTGACCATCGAGGGGCGCGACGCGGCGGGGGAAGCGCGCAGCTGGTATGTCCGGCTGTGGAACTATGCCATGGGATCGCCCGAGGATGCCGAGATCGTGCTGCCCTTCTCCGCCCTTTCGAGCGGGTGGGACATGTCCGGCGACGCGGACCCGGTCCATCCGGCCGATATCGACCGCATGTTCATCTCGCTCGCCGCGCCGGGCTACGATCCGGCACTCCATCCGGCGCAGGCCCTGCCCGCGCGAGTGGACGGCTGGGCGGAGCTGAGCGCCATCTCCTGCGAAGGCTACCGCCCGATGCTGGAAATCGGTGACGTGATGCTGCCGCCTCACGGGGTCCAGATCGCCACCGGCTATGACGATGTCTACAACCAGGCTCCGGCGCGGGTGCTGCGCTCGATCCGTGGGCTCGGCTATCGCGGGCGGATCGTCCATTATCTCGGCATGAGCCATTTCTTCCGGCTCGAACGGCAGGGGGCGGCGCTGCTGGCCGAGGCATCGGGCATCGTCGCCGGCCCGGCCGCCGCCTGGCATGCCGATTTCTTCGCGTTGTGCCGGGCGCAGGGCTACGCGCTCATCGCCTCGCTCTCCTATGAGATGCTGGCCGAATATTGCCCCGCCGCCTGGCAGCAGCGCGCGCATGACGGGCAGGCGGCGCGCACCGGGTGGGACCCGCCTTCGGCCCTGCTCTCCCCGGCAAGCACGGCAGCCATGGGCTGGCTGCGCGCGGCGGCCGCGCATTTCGTGGCCTTGCAGCGCGCCGCCGGCCTGCCGGTGCTGTTCCAGATCGGGGAGCCGTGGTGGTGGGTGACGGCGGACGGGCGCATCTGCCTTTATGACGATGCGGCGCGGGCAGCCTTCGGCGGCGAACCGCCGGCGATCGCGGACATGCGGGCGCCGCTCGATCCGGCGCAGACCGCGCTGCTCGACCAGGCGGGCGCTCTGCTCGCCGCCTCCACCGCGGCGCTCACCGCCGCGATCCGGGCGGCGGCGGGACCGGCAGGCGCGGAGGTGCTGTTGCTGGCCTTCACGCCCACCGTGCTCGATCCCGCCATGCCGGAGCTGCGCCGGGCGGACATGCCCGAAGCCTGGGCCTGGCCTGCCTTCGACCGGCTGCAGCTGGAAGATTACGACTGGCTCACCGCCGGGGCCGAGGCGCAGCGCAAGGCGGCCTATGCCACGGTGCAGGCGCGGCTGGGCTATTCGCTCGACCGGCAGGATTATTTCTCCGGCTTCGTGCTCCGGCGCGAGGATGCCGAGGCTTTCTGGCCGCGCATCGATGCCGGGCTGGACGAAGCCGCCGCGCGCGGGATCGCCCAGCGCTTCGTCTGGGCGCTGCCGCAGGTGGCGCGCGACGGATACACCCGCCTTCCGCTTTCCCAAGGAGACGACATGCAGGCCTTCGACGATGTGCTCTACCCGCTCGCGCCCGGGCGCGACGCCGGGGTCAGCCCCGAATTCTCCACCTCCGTCACCGTCACAGCATCCGGCCATGAGCGCCGTTCCAGCTTGTGGAGTGACGCACGGCTGCGCTTCGATGTCGGCCCCGGCATCCGTTCTGAGGAAGAGCTGGGCGTGCTGATCGCCTTCTTCCGCGCCCGGCGCGGCGCGGCACGCGGCTTCCGCATCGCCGACCCCTATGATTTCAGCTCCAACGGGATGACCGGCGTGCCCACCATGCTCGACCAGCGGATCGGCACGGGTGACGGGCTCACCGCGAGCTTCCGGCTGGTCAAGGCCTATGGCGGGCCGGGCGACCCGCAGCTACGCCTGATCACCCGCCCGCGCCCCGGCACGATCCGGGTCAGCGTGGACGGAGTGGAGGAAGCGGGCTGGACGCCGGGCCCCGGCGGCGCGATCACCTTCGCCCACGCCCCGCCTGCTGGCGCGGCCATCCGGGCGGGCTTCCTGTTCGACGTGCCGGTGCGCTTCGCCGAGGATCGGCTGGACATCACCGGCGCGGCCTTCGCCGCGGGCGAAGCGCCCAGCGTGCCGCTGATCGAGATCCGGGAGGCGGCATGAGCACGGGGTTCTTTCGCCGGGAGCTGGAAGGCGTCGCCACCTTCTGGCGCATCGAACGGCGCGACGGGGTGACGCTGGGCTTCACCGGCCATGACCGCGACCTGTGGTTCGACGGCGTGCTCCACCGCGCCGCACCCGGCATGCTGCCCTCCGCCATCCGCCGCGATGCGGGGGTCGGGGCCGACAGTGCGGAGATACGCGGGGCGCTGACCCATGACGCGATCTCCGCCGCCGATCTCGAAGCCGGCCGGTTCGACGGGGCGCGGATCGCGGTGGGGGTGGTGAACTGGGAAAGCCTTGATCGCGCCGTGCTCTATCGCGGGGAAGTGGGCGCGGTGTCGCAGGAGGCGAGCGGCTTCCTCGCCGAGATGCGCTCGGCCAAGGCGGCGCTGGAGGAGGATCCGATCCCCTATACCAGCCCCACCTGCCGCGCTCCGTTCTGCGGGCCGGGCTGCGGATTGAGCGCGGCGCGCTTCACCCATGAGGCGGAATTGGCCACGATCGACCTCGCGCGGAACCGCGTGCGCTTCACCGGCGGACTGGCGGCGGATGCGATGCGGGATGGCAGCCTGCGCTGGATCGACGGACCCCATGCCGGGCTGTGGATGGAGGTGATCGAGGCGGACGAGACCGGCCTGCTGCCCGGCATCACGCTCGATCCCGCCTTGACGCCCGGCACACGGGCGCTGCTGCGCGAAGGCTGCGACCATACGCTGGCAAGCTGCGCCGCGCGCTTCGGCAATTCGGCCGGCTTCCAGGGCGAGCCCTACCTTCCGGGCAACGACATCCTTGCCCGCTATCCCACCTCGTCCTCGTGAGCGGGGCAGGGGAAGCGCTGGCCCGCGCCGCCGAGGCGCTGGTCGGCACGCCGTTCCGCCTGCATGGGCGCGATCCGGGGCGCGGGCTGGACTGTGTGGGCCTGGTGGCGGCCTCTCTCGCCGCGATCGGGCGAGCAGCGCCGGCGCCGATGCGCTACGGCCTGCGCAACACCGACATCGCGGCGGCGCTGCGCTTCGCTGCCGGAGCCGGGCTGATAGAAACAGATGGCCCCGTTCGCCCGGGCGACGTGCTGCTTGCCCGGCCGGGTCCCGCGCAGCATCACCTGCTCGTCGCCGCCAGCGGCGGGCATTTCATCCATGCCCATGCCGGCCTGCGCCGGGTGGTCGCCACGCCCGGCCCGCCGGCCTGGCCGATCCTGCATCATTGGCGTCTCGGCGCCTGAAGGAATCCATCATGGCAACGCTTCTCCTCTCCGCCGTCGGCACTCTCGCCGGCGGCCCCATCGGCGGCGCGATCGGCGCGCTGGCCGGCCGGCAGATCGACCAGGCGATCATCGGCAGCCCGCATCGCGAGGGCCCGCGCCTCAAGGAACTGGGCGTCACCACCTCCAGTTACGGGACGGCGATCCCGCGCCATCACGGCCGAATGCGCGCGCCGGGCACGATCATCTGGGCCACCGACCTTGCCGAAAGCAGCGAAAGCACGGGGGGCAAGGGGCAGCCGACCATAACCACCTACAGCTATTCCGTCTCCTTCGCGGTCGCCCTGTCCAGCCGTCCGATCCTGGCCCTCGGCCGCATCTGGGCGGACGGGACGCTGCTGCGCGGTGCGGCGGGCGACCTCAGGGTCGGCGGCACGATGCGGCTCTATGACGGGCATGGCGATCACGGGCCCGATCCGCTGATCGCATCGGACAAGGGCGTGGATTGCCCCGCTTTCCGCCATCTGGCCTATGCGGTGTTCGAGGACCTGCAACTCGCCGATTTCGGCAATCGCATCCCCGCGCTCACCTTCGAGATCATCGCCGACGAAGGCGAGATCGCGCTGGCCGACCTGCTCGCGCCGCTATCCGAGCCGGTGGCGGTGCGGCGGAGCCTGCCGGGCCTCAAAGGCTTCAGCGTGGAGGGCGGGCCCCTGGCCGGCACGCTGGCCGCGCTCGACGCGGCCTGGCCGATGGCGCTGGATGCGGGCGGGGACGGGCTGAGCATTCTTGCGGCCGATGCGGTTCCTGCCGATCCTCCGTTGCTGCCCGAACCCGCCGCCGCCAGCGACGGGGAGAGCTTCGGCCAGGCCGGTGGCACGCTGCGCACGCGCGGCACGGCGGCGGCCGAAATCCCCGACGCGCTGCGCTATTACGATATCGCCCGCGATTTCCAGCCCGGGCTCCAGCGGGCGGACGGGCGCGCCCGTCCGGGCCGGAGCCGGGTGGTCGAGCTGCCTGCCGCGCTCGATGCGGCGGACGCCCGCGCGCTGGCCAACACCGCCGCCGACCGCGCGGGCTGGGCGCGGGAGACGCTGGCCTGGCGCATGGCGGAGCTCGACCCGAATCTCGTGCCCGGAGCGATCGTGCGCGCGCCCGGCCAGCTCGGCCTGTGGCGCATCACCGGCTGGGAATGGCGCGACCAAGGGGTGGAGGTGGAACTGCTCCGGCTGCCGCGCGGCCCCGCGCGCCGGCCCGCGGCCGATCCCGGCAGCACGCTGCCCCTGCTGGACCTGCCCGCCGCGCCTACTTTGCTTCGGGCATTCGAGCTGCCGTGGGACGGGATGGGTTCGGGCGCCGCACCCGAGATCTTCGTCGCCGCCAGTTCCGCGAGCCCCGGTTGGAGCGGCGTTGCGCTGTATGCGGAGCGAGGCGGGCAGCTCTATCCGCTCGGCGGTAGCGGCGCGCGGCGCAGCGTGATCGGGCAGGCGGCCGCGCCCGTTCCGCCTTCTCCCGCCCTGCTGATCGAACGCGGTGCGATCGAGATCGAGCTGGCCTCGGCCGATTTCGCGCTGGCCACTTCCAGCGCGGAAGGCTTGGCGAATGGCGCCAACCGCGCCTTGCTGGGCGGCGAGGTGATCCAGTTCGTCATCGCTACGCCTCTGGGCGAGGCGCGCTGGAGGCTCGAAGGCCTGCTGCGCGGGCGGGGCGGCACCGAACGGGCGGCGCTGGCCGGCCATCCCGCGGGCACGCCCTTCGTATTGCTGGACGACCGGCCTCTCGCGCTCGATCCCGCCAAGGTCGGCCCATCGGCAGGCACCGCGATCGTCGGGATCGGGCTGGGCGATGCGGAGCCCGTCCATGCGCCGATCGCCAATCCCGGCATCACCCTGCGCCCGCTCGCCCCGGTCCATCCCCGCGCGCTCCGGCTGGCGGATGGCGCGCTTGCGCTCGGCTGGACCCGCAGGGCCCGCGGAGCGTGGAACTGGCCCGACGAGGTGGATGCCCCGCTCGTCGAACAGGCGGAAAGCTATCGTGTCGGGCTGGGTCCAGTGGATGCGCCCCTTCTGGCCTGGGAGGTATCGGCGCCGGAGCTCTCCATCCCCGCCGCCACTCTTGCCCCGCTTGCAAGCGCGCATCCCGGCGCCGCGCTGTGGGTTCGGCAGGCGGGCAATTCCGCCCTGTCGGATGCGCTGCTGCTCGCCACCCTTTCGTGATCGTCCGGTGCCATTCCTCTTCGTCATTGCGAGGAGGCGGAGCCGACGAAGCAATCCAGGGCCCCACATAACGGCCCTGGATTGCTTCGCTACGCTCGCAATGACGAAGGGATGGGCTCGAGAACCCCAGCTAAACACCAATCCTCATGGAGAACAGTCATGTCCGATCCGATCAGCTTCACGTCCGCCAGCCCGCGCCATGCCTTGCCGCTGCTCTTCGCCGGCCAGGCGCAGAAGGAACTCACCGTCAACGAGGCCCACGCACGGGTCGACGCCTTGCTCCATCCCGCGGTGGAGGGGGAGGCCAATACTCCGCCTGCCGTTCCCGCCCCGGGCCAATGCTGGCTGGTGGGCGGGGCCCCGGCCGGCGCCTGGGCGGGCCAGGCCGGCAAGATCGCCTGCTTCACCGCCGGAACCTGGCTCTTCGCCGCGCCGCGCGATGGGATGCGGGTGTTGGATCGCTCCTCCGGCCAGTTCATGCTTTATCGCGGCGGGTGGACCACGGCATCCGTTGTGCCCGCCCCAAGCGGTGGCACGAGCGTGGACGAGCAGGCGCGCACCGCCATCGCGGGGCTGATCGCGGCGCTTGAAGCCGCGGGCATCCTGCCGGGTTAGGGTGTCATACCGGCTCGCCGACGGCGCGGGCGCGATCCAGCAGTCCCGCGCTTGCTGCCGGGGCCATCCGCAGCGCTACGCACAGCGCCACGAGGCCGAACGGGACGGCGGCCAGCGTGGAGCGGACACCGAGCGCCAGGTCGCCGGTCAGCTGCGAGACATAGCCGGCGGTGAATGGGCCGAGCGCCGATCCGATCAGCGCCGTGCCGAGGAAGAAGATCGCGGTGGCCGTGCCTCGCATGCGCGGGAGCACCAATGCCTGGCTCGCTGCCGCCGAAGCGCCCAATGCGGAGGAGGTGGCGAACTGCACCGCGAAGCTCATCAGGTAGAACAGGCCCGGGCTCCGCGTGCCGTAGGCGACCAGCACGATCGGCACGGGGGCGAGCAATGCGAAGCCGACCACCGCGATGCGCCCCCAGGCGAAGCGCGCCTGCAGCAGGTCGGCGCAGCGCCCGCCCGCGATCACGCCCAGGAAGCCGCCCAGCGCCGCGGGCGCCCCCAGCAGCCAGCCGAGCTGGGCCTTGTCCGCCCCGAACACCCGCTCCGCATAGGGAGCCGCCCAATAGGTCACCGAATAGCCCACGAAGCACACCGCCGCATAGGCGAAGACCATCGCCATGAAGGCCGGGGAGGTCCAGGTGAGTGCGAAGGTCGGCCGGTCCCGCCCGCGCTGGGCGGCCGCCCAGCTGACCACTGCGTAATAGCCGATGCCGAGGAACAGGAACTGCGCGCGGTTTCCCGTCCAGCGCGCGAGCAGCCAGGCGATCGCGCCGATGCCGAGTGCCGCGGCGAGATTGGCCGCGAGCGCCGCCCCTCCGCGCCGCGCAGCGCCGAGCAGGGTCAGCGGCGGAATGAGCTGAAGGAGCTGGTCCCCCAGCGTGCGCCAGGGCCGGGGATCGCCGTGGCTCGGCAACCCGTCGATCGCCCCCCGCTCCGGCTCGCGCAGGGAGAGGACCCAGCCGACCAGCAGCAAGCCCGGGATGCCCACGGCCAGGAAGGCCGCCTGCCAGCCGGCCAGCCCCAGTGGGCCGCCGCCGGGATAGGCCGCGTTCCAGCTTTCGACGATCGCCCCGCCGACCAGCAGCGAAAGCCCGCTGCCAAGGAACAGGCCGGAGGAATAGATCGCCAGCGCGGTAGCGCGCAGCCGGGCGGGAAACCAGTCCGCGATCAGGGAATAGGCGCAAGGGCTCGCCGTCGCTTCGCCCACTCCGACCCCGACCCGTGCCAGGCCGAGCGTGCCGAGATTGCGCGCGAAGCCCGACAGCGCCGTCATCAGCGACCACAGGGCCAGGCCGAGCGAGAGCAGCCGCAGGCGGTGCCAGCCATCGGCCAGGCGGCCGAGCGGGATTCCGAACAGGGCGTAGAAGATCGCGAAGGCCGTGCCGTAGAGGAAGCCGAGATCAGCATCAGTCAGGCCGAGATCGGCCTTGATGTCGTTGGCGAGGATCGAAAGGATCTGCCGGTCGATGAAATTGAGCATGTAGACCAGCGTGAGCACGCCCAGCGCATACCAGCCATAGCTCCCGGCGGTTGCCTGCCGGGGCGATGGGCCTGCCGGCGCTGCCTGCTCCTCCCCCGTCATGGTTCAGATCGGGGGGATGTCGGGGGCGTAGCGCGTGCCGTCCTTTATCCCGGCTTCGGCGAAGCCTTTGCGCCGCAGCCGGCAGGAATCGCAGGCCCCGCAGGCGAGCCCTTCCGGCGTGGGATCGTAGCAGGACCAGCTCATCGCGGGATCGAGGCCCAGCCGATCGGCCTCGCGCGCGATATCCGCCTTGCCGAGGAACTGCAGCGGCGCGTGCACGGTGAAGGGATGGCCTTCCACTCCGGCCTTGGTGCCGAGCCGGGCGGTCTCGGTGAAGCTGGCGATGAACTCGGGGCGGCAATCGGGATAGCCCGAATAGTCCAGCGCATTGACGCCGATGAACAGGTCCCGCGCACCCTCCGCCTCGGCCAGCGCCAGCGTCAGCGAAAGGAACACCAGGTTGCGCGCAGGCACATAGGTCACGGGAATCTCGCTGCCGACGCCCTCCTTGGGCACCGGAATGTCGTCGGTCAGGGCCGAGCCGCCAAAGCGGGTGAGGTCCAGCGGGAGGACGATGTGGCGCCGCAGGCCGAAATGTTGCGCGATCCGGCCGGCGGCCTCGATCTCGCGACGATGGCGCTGGTTGTAATCGATCGTGAGCGCGACCAGCTCGAAGCCTTGTTCGCGCGCTATGCCCGCCGAAACCATCGAATCGAGCCCGCCCGAAAGCAGGACCACCGCTTTGCCGGCACTTGTCTTGTCCCGTGCGACCATGGAGGGGGGCTAGGCCGTAAACCGCGGCGTTGCAAGCGGTCGGCGGCGGCTGCGTTGCCTGGCCTCAGCAGCCGCCCACGCGGCGCGCCTCGGCATTGAAATGGAACGGGGCGCCGCCTTCGATTCCCTGGCTGTTGATCTGCACCAGCTGCGCCGTCTCCCGCCTGATCGTGGTGTTGCCATAGCCATGGCCGGGGCAGGTATATTGCACCGTCACTTCGCTGGGTCCGTCGTTCACGACGAAGCGCTTGCAGGTCAGCTGGCTGTGGCGGATCTGGATCAGCTCGCGCCCGCTGCGCAGGCAGACATGGCTGCGCGAGCCATCGTCCCGCATGCGCAGCTCCCACCGGCCATCCTGCAGGCCATTCAGCATGGCCAACTCCGGCGCGCGCGCCGAGGCGGGCACGACCAGTGTTCCCAGCAGAAGGCCGGCCAGCGCGGCCCACGCTCCCAGGCCGGCAAAACGCCGCGTTTTCGTCCGGAAAAGGCTCCGCATCATCGTCATCACGGCGCCCTTAGCATATTCCACATGAACGGCAAATTGCCCTGTGCGAGCGACGAACCGTTAGAGATCGATTTCGAACTCCTGCGAGCAGAATGCGCAATCGACCACGATCAGGCCGCGTTCGTCGCGCATTTCGGCCCGTTCCTCCTCGGGAAACCGCGCCAGGATCGCGCGGTAATGCTCGATCGAGCAGCGGCAGCCATGCCCCAGCTCCGTCCCCCGCTGCACGCGCACTTCACGCTCTTCATGGAACAATCGCCATATCAGGGCTTCCAGCGAAAGGCGGGGATCGACCAGTTCCTCGTGCCGGGTGCTGCCCGCCAGCACGGCGACATGCTCCCATTCGGGATTCTCCTCCCGCGCATGCAGCCGCTCGCGCCCTTCCTCCCCATCAGGGAGATGCTGCACCAGCAGGCCGCCCGCCACGCAATGCGCCCCGTCGGATCGGATACCCAGGCGGATCAGCGTGGGCACCTGCTCCGACTGCGCGAAATAGGCCTCGCACGCCTGGGCGAGCGAATCGCCTTCCAGCGGCACGATGCCCTGATAGCGCTGCCCGCCCGTCGCGAGGTCGAAGGTGATCGCCAGATAGCCTTCGCCGAACAGCGCGCCGAGCGAGGGATTGGCGCCAAGCGTGCCCAGCCGGTCGGGATCGAACTGCGCATAGCCGCGCAATTGCCCGTTCCGGTAATCGCATACCAGCAGCGTCACCGCGCCGCCCGAAGCCTGGGCCTGGACGGTCATCTGGCTGCCGTCGTCCTTGAGCAGGCCGCCCATCAGCGCGGTCAGCACCAGCGCTTCGGCCAGCAGGTTCCTCACGGGCGGAGGATAGGAATGGGCGGCCAGGATCGCATCCAGCACCGGTCCCAGCCGCACCACTCGCCCACGCGCATGGAGATCGGGCAGGGTGAAGCCAAGCAGCCGGTCGAAGCCGGTCTCGCCCTCCGGAATGGCTCCGCCGGGCGTCACAACTGGCCGAACACCCAGCGCAGGACCGATTTCTGCGCGTGAATGCGGTTCTCTGCTTCGTCGAACACTGCCGATTGCGGGCTTTCGAACACGCCCTCGGTCACTTCCTCGCCCTTGTGCGCCGGCAGGCAGTGCAGGAAGATCGCGTCGGACTTGGCATGGCGCATCAACGCCTCGTTCACCTGGAACGGAGCCATTGCGGCCATCTTCTCCTCGGCATGGGGCTGCCCCATCGAAACCCAGGTGTCGGTGACGACCACGTCGGCCTCCCGCGCTGCTTCGGCGGGATCGGTGGTGAGCGTGATTCGCGCCCCCGCCGCCTGCGCCGCCGCCACGAACTCGGCCGCCGGCTCGTAGCCCGCGGGGGTGCCCGCGCGGACGTTGAACTTCATCAGCCCCGCCGCCTCGATGATCGAGCCGAGCACATTGTTCCCGTCGCCCAGCCAGGCGACCTCCAGCCCCGGAAGGGGCTTGCCGCGCTCGACGATCGTGAGCAGGTCAGCCACGATCTGGCAGGGGTGCGAACGGTCGGTCAGGCCGTTGATCACCGGCACGGTGGCATGATGCGCCATCTCGTCGATCTTGGCGTGATCGTCGGTGCGGATCATGATCGCATCGACCATGCGGCTGAGCACCCGCGCGGTATCCGCGATGCTCTCCCCCCGGCCGAGCTGGGTATTGGCGGCGTCCATCACGAGCGAACTGCCGCCGAGCTGGCGCATGGCGATGTCGAAGCTCACCCGGGTGCGGGTGGAGTTCTTCTCGAAGATCATCGCCAGCACGCGGCCCGCCAGCGGCGCGTCCGCATCCGCCTGCCCCTTGGGCAGGCCGGCGCGGGCCGCCTTGCGGTCGATCGCGTCGTTGATCATGGCGGCGATGGCATCGCCGCCGGCATCCGAAAGATCGAGGAAATGCCGGGCCATCAAGCCGCCTCCGGAATTGCGTAGTCCGCGGCGCCCGCGGAAAGCTTGTCGAAGAATTCGTCGATCTCGGCATCGCCGATCACCAGCGGCGGCAACAGGCGCAGCGTGTTGTCGCCCGCCGCCACGGTCAGCAGTCGGTGATTGTCGCGCAGATGCGCCATGAAGGGCCGGCTCTCGGCCTTCATCTTGATTCCGAGGATCAGTCCCTTGCCGCGAACGAGTTCGAACAGCTCGGGATAATTGCCGATGAACTGCTCCAGCCGGGTGCGCAGCCGCTCGCCCTTCGCGCGCACCTCGGCGAGGAACTCCTCGTTCGCCACCGCGTCCAGCACAGCCTGGCCCGCCGCCATCGCCAGCGGATTGCCGCCATAGGTGGATCCGTGCGTGCCCAGGCCCATGCCCCGCGCGGCCTTTTCGGTGGCGAGGCAGGCGCCCATCGGGAAACCGCCGCCGATGCCCTTGGCGGTGGCCATGATGTCCGGCTCCACGCCATATTGCTCATAGGCGTAGAGCGTGCCGGTGCGCGCGACGCCGGTTTGCACCTCGTCGAACACCAGCATCAGGTCGTTCTCATCGGCCAATTGCCGCAGGCCCTGGATGAAGGCGTCGGAGCCGGGGCGGATGCCGCCCTCGCCCTGAATGGGCTCGACCAGGAAACCCGCAGTGTTCGGGCCCATCAAGGACTTCGCCATGTCGAGATTGTCGAACTCGCAATATCTGAAGCCCGGCAGCAGGGGCAGGAAGCCCTTGTGCATCTTCTCCTGGTTCGAGGCGCTGATCGTGGCCATCGTGCGCCCGTGGAAGGCATTGTTGAAGGTGATCAGCTCGTAGCGGTCGTCGTTCCCCACCGACTGGTGATAGGCGCGCGCCGTCTTGATCGCGCATTCCACAGCCTCGGCGCCGGAATTGGTGAAGAACACCGTGTCCGCGAAGGTGAGGTCCACCAGGCGTTGGGCCAGCGCTTCGCCCTGGGGGCTGCCATAGAGGTTGGAGACGTGCATCAGCGTTGCCGCCTGCCGCTGGATCGCGCCGATCAGCCCTTCATGCGAATGGCCAAGGATATTGACGGCGATGCCGGCCGCGAAATCGAGATAGCGGGTGCCGTCCTCATCGATGAGATGGCAATGCTCGCCGCGCACGGGCCGCACGCCGCACCGGGGATAGACGGGCATCAGCGGAGTGATCGACATCGGGAAGCTCCCTTGGATTCGAGGAAATGGCAGTGTGGAACGACAGCAGCTTGAGATGGCACGGGAACGACAAATGGCGGCCCCACAGGGCCGCCATCTGCGTCCGTTTAAGACTTTGCGGAGGCCCGGTCAAACAACCGGGCGAAACGCGAGCGGATCAGCCCTGAACGGGCACAAGGTTGACCGCCGAGTATTTGCCTCGTCGGTCGACCTCGAGCTCGAATTCGAGCCGGTCGCCTTCATTGAGCTCGCTGAGCCCGGACCGCTCCACTGCGCTGATATGGACGAAAGCATCCGCTTCCCCATCGTCGCGCGTGATGAAGCCGAAGCCCTTCATGGAATTGAAGAACTTGACCGTGCCGGTGGCCTTTTCGCCGGTGCTCTGCCGCTGCGGCGCGGCCGCGCGTTGCTGCACGGGGATCACGTCGCCCACGATCTGGAGATCGGCGGCCGAAATCTTGCCGCCGCGATCCACCAGGTTGAAGGCCAGTTCCTGCCCTTCGGCGAGGCCTTCCAGCCCCGCACGCTCCACCTGGCTGATATGGACGAAGACATCTTCCCCGCCCCCTTCCTGCTGGATGAAGCCGAAGCCCTTGTGCGCGTTGAAGAATTTCACGATGCCCTTGCCGGTGCCGACCACCTGGGCCGGCATGCCGCCACCGCCACCGCCGCGGGGCCCGCCGCGGCCTGCGCCGCCGCCGAAACCACCACCGCCGCCGCGAGGAGCGCCACCGAAGCGGTCACCACCGCCACCGCCACCGAAGCGATCGCCGCCTCCGAACCGGTCGCCACCCCCGAAACGATCCCCGCCAAAACGATCACCGCCTCCGAACGGGTCGAAGCCGTCTTCGCCAAAACCGTCCCGCTTGTCGCGTCCCCGGCCGCGACGTCCTCTATCAAAACCCATGAACCGTAACGTACCTTCACTTCGCCCTGGCGCAACACCCTGCGGAGCGGACGAAATCGCGCCGGGCGTATAGGGCGGACTTAATGACCGCCCAGCAAACTGTGCGCATCATAACGCAGAATCGCCGCGCACGCGAACGTTTTAACATGCAAGCCCCATCGGCCTGCAAGATGCATTCGCGATGCTTGCCAGAGAAGGGGCGGTTGGGCAGAAGACGAGGATCATGGACATCCTTTCCCTGCTTTCCGATCCGGCCGCCTGGGCCGCGCTCGTCACCCTCGTGGTGCTCGAGGTAGTGCTCGGCATAGACAATCTCGTGTTCATCGCGATCCTGTCGAACAAGCTGCCCGCGCACCAGCAGGCCAGGGCGCGGCGGATCGGCCTCAGCCTGGCGCTGATCATGCGAATTTGCCTGCTGATGCTGATCGGCTGGATCGTGACGCTGCAGGAGCCGCTGTTCGACCTCGGCATTTCCGGCGCGCCGGGCCCGCATGGCGAGCCGGGCTTCGAGACCGCCTTTTCCGGGCGCGACCTGATCCTGCTGGCGGGCGGCCTGTTCCTGCTGTGGAAGGCGACGAAGGAGATCCACCACAATATGGACCCCGCGCCCGCGAGCGGCGAACTGCTGGATCACAAGAAAGGCATCGGCCAGATCACCTTCGGCGCCGCGATCGCGCAGATCATCGCGCTCGACCTCGTCTTCTCGATCGATTCGATCCTGACCGCGGTGGGCATGACGGATCATGTGCCGATCATGGTCACCGCGGTGGTGATCACGGTGGGGCTGATGCTGGTCGCGGCCGATCCGCTGGCCCGGTTCATCGAGCACAACCCGACGCTGGTGATGCTGGCGCTGGCCTTCCTGGTGATGATCGGCCTGGTGCTGATCGCGGATGGCTTCGGCTTCCACGTGCCCAAGGGCTATGTCTATGCCGCGATGGGTTTCTCGGTGGCGGTGGAGATGCTCAACATGATCCAGCGCGCCCGCCGGGCGAAGCGCGCCGCCAGTGGAGAAACGGCATGAGCGATTTCCGCAAGCTGTCCGAGACGATGTTCGCCAGCCCGCAGATCGCTGCGGGCGACATCGCCCGGGCTCGGGAACTGGGCATCGCGCTGGTGATCAACAACCGCCCCGAAGGCGAATCGGATGACCAGACCCCCGGGGCCGAGATCGAGGCTGCCGCACGCGCGGCGGGGATGGATTATGTCGCCATTCCCGTCACCATGCAGACGATCGCCGGAAGCGCGGCCGCGGCGATGGTGCAAGCGCTTGGCCAGGCCAGAGGCCCGGTGCTGGCCTATTGCCGCAGTGGGACTCGCTCCACCCTGCTCTGGTCGCTCGCGCAGGCCAGCACCGGCGTGGACCCGGATGCGATCACCGCCGCTGCCGCTGCCGCCGGTTATGACGTAGCGCCGATCCGACCGCTGCTGGAAGGCCTTGCCGCGCGGCGCGGCGGCTGATCGAAGCCGGCTCCCGTCGTCCCTAGGCGCGTTCGCGCACCATGCCGAGCACGGCCTCCAGCATGGCCTTCGCCTCGGCATGGTCGGGATCGCCCTTGAGGACCAGGCGGCAGGCCTGCTCGGCGGAGGTTAAATTCCCGCGCCGCTGCTGGATCCGGGCGGTGAGGAGGAGGGTGCGCGCGTCGGTAGGCGCCAGCTTCAGCGCGTCACCCAGCAGGCGGAGCGCCTCCACGTCCTTTTTCTGCGCCGAATAGATCGCGGCGAGGTTGGTGAAGGGCTCCGCATAGTTCGGATTCCGCTGGATCGCTTCGCGCAGCGCCTCCTCCGCCTGCTCGATCTTGCCCTGTTCGCGCAGCAGCGTGCCGAGATTGTTGTGGGCTTCGGAATAGTCTTCCCGGATGGCGAGCGCCTTCTGATAGGCGCCGATCGCGCCCTCCATATCGCCCAGGCGGCGCAGGGCGTTGCCGAGATTGTTATGCGCTTCGGCGAAGCCGGGGCGCAGCTCGATCGCCTTGCGATATGCGTCGGCTGCTTCCTCGAAATTGCCGCTGTCGAAGCGGGTGATGCCGAGATTGTTGTAGGCCTGCGCATTGTTCGGATCGAGCGCGATGGCTTCCTGCAGCGAGACGATCGCATCGGCCAGGTTGCCCCGCCGGCGCTGGATCTCGCCCAGGTTGGAGCGATAGCTCGCGATCTTGGGCGCAAGCTTGATCGCGCGCTTCAGGCTGGCGATGCCGTCCTTGGTGTTGCCCTGCGCGCAGAGCGCCACGCCGAGGATCGAATGGGCATCGGCGATGGCCGGCTTGTGGGCGATGATCTGGCGGCACACCTTCTCCGCCTGCCGGTAGCGGCCATGGCTGAAAAGCTGGCCGGCGATGGCGATCGCATCACTTTCCGTCATGCGCATGGCGCCCGTCTGGATCCGCTGGATCATCTCGTCGAGGCGGCGCTCGCTCATGGCCTGCTGCTGCATTTTTTCGCTTTCGTCACATTGCGGGTCTTGTCTGGTCGGGGCGAACGGCGGCCCGCCCGCAGGCGAATCCGGTTAGGGCAAGGAAACCCGCTTGTCACGCCGCCCCGCTGCCTTCCTTCGGGCAGGTGTTGATATCGATCGCAAATGGAGCCTTGGGGCGATCGCATGATCTCCGTTCGTGTCTCGACTACGCTCGACGCGAACGGGGTTAGGCGGCAAAACCGACTTTCCGCGCCCTAGGTGTTGTCTGCATTCATCGTAACCATATCATGGCGCAAGCGAGGTGAACGAAGCCCATGAAGGCGATGATGGTCTTTTCACATCGCAAGGCGATGCGTCGGAAGCGTTTGAGTTT
>Ga0164243_10002664_pt1 | contig 29247 bp, 21 predicted proteins | sample OricompcompostOP_FD_108781 | JGI IMG/M metagenome (GOLD analysis project Ga0164243, IMG submission 108781) | Organic Plus compost microbial communities from Emeryville, California, USA - Original compost - Organic plus compost (OP) | ecosystem: Engineered > Solid waste > Mixed feedstock >... | reverse complement strand
CGACTAGCCGTCGATGTCCTCGCCGGCCAGCGATTCGGTCTCGTTGACCTCGCTGAAGCCGCTCTCGCCCTCCGGGGCGTCGAGCACGGCCGTCGCCGCGGCCGGAAGATCACCGGACTGCATGAGCGCCGCATAATCCTCGTCGTCCGCCGGCTCGACCGGGGTCGCGCTCGCGGCCATCGCCGCGAGGTTCGCCTCGGCGAGTGCGTCGAGCTCCGCCTGCTTGCGACGCGCCTCCGCGCCGAAGCCCGTGCCCGCCGGGATGAGCTTCCCGATGATCACGTTCTCCTTGAGCGCGCGGAGGTTGTCGACCTTGCCGTTGATCGCGGCCTCGGTCAGCACGCGGGTGGTCTCCTGGAAGGACGCCGCCGAGAGGAACGAATCCGTCTCGAGAGAGGCCTTCGTGATACCGAGCAGCAGCGGCATCGCCGTCGCCGGCTCGCCACCCTGCGCGAGCACCTGCTCGTTCTTGCCGCTGAACTCGTAGCGGTCCACCGTGTCGCCCTCGAGCAGATCGGTGTCGCCCGGGTACTGGATCTGCACCTTGCGGAGCATCTGGCGGCAGATCACCTCGATATGCTTGTCGTTGGTCGGCACGCCCTGCGAGCGGTAGACCTTCTGCACCTCGTCGATGATGTAGCGCTGCGCCGCATCGGCACCGAGCGTCTCGAGCACCTGATGCGGATCCAGCGGACCCTGCGTCAGCTGCGCACCCGGCAGCACTTCGGCGCCATCCTCGACCAGCAGCTGGTCGGTGACGTTCACCGTGTACTCCTCGCGCTCCTCGCGCTCGTTGCGCACGTAGATCGTGCGATCGTCCACGAGCAGCGTGCCATCCAGACCAGCCTTCAGCACCTCACCATCGACGCTGCTCGCGATGACGGTGCGATCCTTCACGACCTGCGATCCGGTCGGGATCGTCACTTCCCAGCCATCCGGCAGGAGGTGTCGCCACGACTCGTGCTCGACCGACGTGATCGCCAGCAGACGTCCGTTCTCGGTCTGCTCGATCGACACGCGACCCGGGCGGTGCGCCAGCAGCGCGGCCGCCTTCGGGGTGCGCCCCTCGAACAGCTCCTCGACGCGCGGAAGACCGCTGGTGATGTCGGCACGGTTCACACCACCGGAGTGGAACGTGCGCATCGTCAGCTGCGTGCCCGGCTCACCGATCGACTGCGCCGCGATGATGCCGACGGCCTCACCGAGCTTGACCATCTGGCCGCTCGCAAGGTCGCGACCGTAGCACTTCTGGCAGACGCCGTGCTCGGCCTCGCACGACATCACCGTGCGGACGCTGACCTTTTCGACACCGGAGGCCAGGATCTCGGAGACGTAGTCTCGCGTGGTCCCGTCTTCCAGCTTCACGTAGTCGGCCACTTCGTCCCCGCGCGAGAGGATGATCTCGCCCGTGTCCGGGTTGACCACATCCTCGGCGAGCACGCGACCGGTGATGCGGGAGCGGAACTCGTCATCCGAGACCGCCTTGCCCTCACCATCGACGCGGCTCATCCAGATGCCGTGCGTGGTGCCGCAGTCCTCGATCGTGGTGATCACGTCCTGCGCGACGTCCACGAGGCGGCGGGTCAGGTACCCGGAGTCCGCCGTGCGGAGCGCCGTGTCGGCCAGACCCTTGCGGGTACCGTGCGTCGAGAGGAAGTACTCGAGCACGGTGAGACCTTCGCGGTAGTTCGAGCGGATCGGCACGTCGATGATCTTGCCCTGCGGGTCAAGCACCAGTCCGCGCATACCGGCCATCTGACTGATCTGGTTGATGTTTCCCTTTGCTCCGGAGTGGGACATCATGTAGACCGTGTTCTGGCCGCGGAGCTGGACTTCCACGTCGTCGCGAACTTCGTCGCGAGCGGCGTTCCAGATCTCCTCGATCTCGCGGAGTCGCTCTTCCTCGGTCGAGAGACCGCGGCGGAACTGACGCTCCACGCGCGCGGCGGCCTCGTCCGCGGCAGAGATGACCTCGCCCTTCTTCTTCGACAGCGTCACGTCGGCCAGCGCGATCGAGAGACCACCCTTGGTCGAGAACTGGAAGCCGAGCTTCTTGATGTTGTTGACCACAACTGCCGTGTCAGCCGGATCGCTGTACGCGCGGTAGCAGTCGGACACCACGTTCTGCAGCGCCTTCTTCGTCAGCGTGACGTTGTAGTACTTGTTCAGGATCGGCGGCAGGATCTGATTGAAGATCGCCCGCCCGACCGTGGTCGGGATGCGCTTCATCACGCCACCGTCGCGATCCGTACGCACCGTGATCGCCGCCTGAATGTCGATCGCCCCGGTGTCGTACGCGAGACGAACCTCATCCAGCGAGCCGAAGACCTTGCCCCATCCACGCGGAACAGTGCCGTTCTTGAGGTCCTGCTCGTAATCACGCTCACTGGTGATGTAGTAGCAGCCCAGAACGATGTCCTGCGTCGGCGACACGATCGGGTCACCCGAGGACGGCGAGAGCAGGTTGCGAACCGAGAGCATGCGCTCGCGGGCCTCGTCCTGCGCCGCCCGCGAGAGCGGCACATGCACGGCCATCTGGTCGCCGTCGAAGTCCGCGTTGAACGCCGGCGTCACCATCGGGTGCAGCTGAATCGCGGACCCTTCGATCAGGCGCGGCTTGAACGCCTGGATACCGAGACGGTGCAGCGTCGGGGCGCGGTTGAGGAGCACCAGGTAATCCCCGATGACCTCTTCCAGCACTTCCCACACGGCCGGGTTCACGCGCTCAACGAGGCGCTTTGCCGACTTGATGTTGTGCGCCGTCTCGCGCTCCACCAGACGCCGCATCACGAACGGCTTGAACAGCTCGAGTGCCATGCGCTTCGGCAGACCGCACTCGTCCAGGTTCAGATCCGGACCGACCACGATCACGGAACGACCGGAGTAGTCGACGCGCTTGCCGAGAAGGTTCTGACGGAAGCGTCCCTGCTTGCCCTTCAGGAGGTCGGAGAGACTCTTCAGCTTGTGCTTGCCCGAACCGGAGACGACACGTCCGCGGCGGCCATTGTCGATGAGCGCATCGACGGCCTCCTGGAGCATGCGCTTCTCGTTGCGCACGATAATGTCCGGCGCACCGAGCTCAAGCAGACGCTTGAGGCGGTTGTTGCGGTTGATCACGCGGCGGTACAGGTCGTTGAGGTCGGAGGTCGCGAAGCGGCCACCGTCCAGCTGCACCATCGGGCGGAGTTCCGGCGGAATGACCGGCAGCGCCGTGAAGATCATCCACGACGGCTTGTTGCCACTCTTGCGGAGCGCCTCGATGACGCGCAGACGCTTGGTCGCCTTCTTGCGGCGCACGTCCGACGCGACCTGCATCTCGTTGCGCAGCTCGAGCGCGAGCTGATCGAGGTCGACCTTCTTCGACACGTAGTCGTGAACGGCCTCGGCACCCATGCTCGCCGTGAACACGCCCGGCGGCACGATGTCGCTGAGCTCGCGATACTGCGTCTCGGTGAGGATGGCGAGTTCCTTCAGCTCGTTGATCTGCTTCAGGATCTCGTCGCGCTGCTGCTCCTCGGCCTTGATCTTCTCGGAGAGCTCGTCCTCGAGCTTCTTGCGGCGCTCGCCGGCCTCGAAGGTCAGCTGATCGCGCTCGGCACCGGAGAGCGCCTCGTTCCCCGAGGCCTCCGCGTACGCCTGCTGCTCGATGCGCTGCGTTTCGGACTCGTAGCGATTCTGGATCGTCTGGAAGCGGCTGTCGTTGACAGCTTCGCTCTCATGCACAACGACCTGACCGCGGAAGTAGTAATCCTGATCCGCCGCCTGACCGCGCAGCTTCTCGAGCTTGCCCACGACCTCATCGCGGTCGGCATCGAGCAGCGCGACCTGACGCGCCTTCGCCTCTTCGATGGACGCCGACAGGTTCGTCGAGCCCTCGGTGAGGTTGCTCACGTCCGAGGTCACCTGCGAGGTGATGTCGTCGATCTTCGCCTGCGTCTCGGCGCGCAGCTCCTCGATCGTCTCCTCGTGAAGCTCGTTGATCTCGGCGATCGCCGCGGTCTTGGCCTCCTCGTTGACGTCGGTAATGAGGTACGACGCGAAGTAGAGCACGCGCTCGAGGTTGCGCGGAGAGATGTCCAGCAGCAGACCGAGGCGGCTCGGGGTGCCCTTCACATACCAGATGTGCGCAACCGGCGCGGCGAGCTCGATGTGGCCCATGCGCTCGCGGCGAACCTTGGAACGCGTGACTTCCACACCGCACTTGTCGCAGACGGTGCCCGCGTGGCGGATGCGCTTGTACTTGCCGCAGTAGCACTCCCAGTCGCGCGACGGACCGAAGATGCGCTCGCAGAAGAGTCCGCCATGCTCCGGCTTGAGCGTCCGGTAGTTGATGGTCTCCGGCTTGGTGACCTCACCGTGCGACCACGCGCGGATATCCTCCGGCGACGCCAGGCGAATGCGGATCGCATCGAAGTTGTTGACATCGAGCACGCGGCTCTTGTCCTGCCGATCGCCACGCGGCGTGCGCGGGCGACGCTCCTCGCCGGTGTTCGACAGCGCCATCGCGCTGGTCGGATCATTCGGCACGGGATCCGGCTTCAGAAAATCAGAGAATGTTTCCATGGTTCCTCCGTTTGAACGATGTCGGGACAGATCGGGAGGGCGGGTGACCTCGTGAGGTCACCCGCACCATGCGCCGGTGCTAGTCCGCCGATCGCTCGAAACCATTGAGATTGATGCGATCCAGATTCGAGAGCAGATCCCGCGAGTTGTCCTCGGTGAAGTCCACGGTCTGCTCGTCCTCGTTGATCACGTCGATCGAGAGGCCGAGACTGCGGAGCTCCTTCACGAGCACCTTGAACGATTCCGGCACACCGGCCTCGCCAATCGGCTCGCCCTTGACGATGGACTCGTAGGTCTTGACGCGACCCACGATATCGTCGGACTTGACCGTGAGCATCTCCTGGAGGATGTGCGCGGCACCGTAGGCTTCCAGCGCCCACACCTCCATCTCTCCGAAGCGCTGTCCACCGAACTGCGCCTTACCACCCAGCGGCTGCTGCGTGACGAGCGAGTACGGTCCGGTCGACCGGGCGTGGATCTTGTCCTCGACCAGGTGGTGCAGCTTCAGCATGTACATGATGCCGACCGTCACCGGGCGATCGAACTTCTCACCGGTACGACCATCGTAGAGGTCGACCTTGCCGTCCGCCGGGAGTCCGGCCGCGACGAGCGCCTCGGTGATGTCCGTCTCGTGCGCGCCATCGAACACCGGTGTTGCCACCGTGAATCCGAGCTTGCGCGCCGCCCAGCCGAGATGCGTCTCCATGACCTGACCCAGGTTCATGCGCGACGGCACACCGATCGGGTTGAGGATGACGTCCACCGGCGTTCCGTCCGGCAGGTACGGCATGTCCTCCATCGGCAGGATGCGGCTGATCACCCCCTTGTTGCCGTGGCGACCGGCCATCTTGTCGCCCTCGGAGACCTTGCGCTTCTGCGCGATCATCACGCGGACGCTCTGGTTCACACCAGCCGGCAGCTCGTGATCCGAGGTGTCGTCGCGGCGGAACTGCTTCACGTCCACGATCTTGCCGTGCACACCATGCGGCACGCGGAGCGAGGTGTCCTTCACCTCACGCGCCTTCTCACCGAAGATCGCGCGAAGCAGGCGCTCTTCCGCGCTTAGCTCGGTCTCACCACGCGGGGTGACCTTGCCGACGAGGATGTCGTTCGGATGCACATCCGCACCGACGCGGATGATGCCGGTCTCGTCCAGGTCCTTGAGGCTCTCCTCGCCGACATTCGGGATGTCGCGGGTGATCTCTTCCGGACCCAGCTTCGTGTCGCGCGCTTCGCACTCGTACTTCTCGATGTGGATCGAGGTGTACACGTCGTCGCGCACCAGGCGCTCGCTCAGCAGGATGGCGTCCTCGAAGTTGCCACCCTCCCACGGCATGAACGCCACCACGACGTTCTGACCAAGCGCCAGCTCACCGTCATCCGTCGAGGACGAGTCGGCGATGATCTGGTTGTAGGTCACGCGCTCGCCAACATGGACGCTCGGGCGCTGGTTGATGCAGGTGTCCTGGTTCGAGCGGACGAACTTCTGCATGTGATAGACGTGATTCTCGCCCGCGTCATCACGCACGATGATCTGCTTGCCCGAGGCCGACACGACCACGCCCTCGTGGTGCGACACCACGACCTGACCGGAGTCACGCGCCGTGATGTGCTCCACACCGGTGCCGACGATCGGCGCATCCGGGCGGAGCAGCGGCACGGCCTGACGCTGCATGTTTGCACCCATCAGGGCGCGCTGCGCATCGTCGTGCTCGAGGAACGGGATCAGCGCCGTCGCGACGGAGACCACCTGCTTCGGCGACACGTCCATGTAATGGACCTGCTCCGGCGGAACCTGCGGGAAGCGGTGACCATCGGAGCCGAGGCGCACCGTCACCTGATCGACGATGATGCGGCCCTGCTCGTCCAGCGGGGTATCCGCCTGGGCGATCATGACATTGTCCTCGCGATCGGCCGGCAGATAGTCGATGATGCCCGACGCAACCGGACGGATGCGCACAAACTGCACGCCCGCCTCCTTGATCGCCGCCTCGACGGCGTCATCGATCTCGGTGCCGGAGGTCGCGACGATCTCGCCCGTCTCCTTGTTCAGCACGTCATCGCGCAGGATCTGGCCGACCAGCGGGATGTCCGGTCGCTGCACGTCGATCGTGGAGAGCACGCGGCGATACGGCGTCTCGATGAAGCCGTACGGGTTGATCTTGCCGTACGACGCGAGATAGCCGATGAGTCCGATGTTCGGACCTTCCGGCGTCTCGATCGGACAGATGCGACCGTAGTGCGACGGGTGAACGTCACGCACATCGAGACCGGCGCGATCGCGCGAGAGACCACCCGGACCGAGAGCCGAGAGACGACGCTTGTGCGTCAGCTCGGCGAGCGGGTTCGTCTGGTCCATGAACTGCGACAGCTGCGATCCACCGAAGAACTCGCGGACCGCCGCCATCACCGGGCGCGTCGTGCTGATGAGGCCCTGCGGCGTCACCGTCTCCGGGTCCTGGATCGTCATGCGCTCGCGGATACCGCGCTCGAGACGCTGGAAGCCGGTGCGGACGTGCATCTGGATCAGCTCGCCGACCGCGCGGATGCGGCGGTTGCCGAGATGGTCGATGTCATCCGTGTGGCTCAGCCCGTTGTTGAGGCGGATCATCTCGCGGATGATCTCGACCAGATCCTCGTTGCCGAGAATGCGCGAGTCCGTCTGCTGCGGCTGGTCGCGATGCAGGCGCTGATTCAGCTTGTAGCGCCCCACGCGCGCCAGATCGTAACGACGCTCGTTGAAGAACAGGTTGTCGAGCATCTGCGTCGCATTGTCCTTGGTCGGGGGATCACCCGGTCGCAGACGGCGATACAGCTCGATGAGCGCCTCGTCGCGGTTGGTCGTCGGCTCCTTGTCGAGCGTCGTCGCCATGTAGTGTCGATCCGGATTGGTATCGACATCGGCGAACGCCTCGAGCAGATCGTCGTTCGACTCGAGCCCGATCGCGCGCAGCAGGATGCTCACCGGCATCTTGCGCTTGCGGTCGACCTTCACCGAGATGACGTCGCGATTCGAGGTCTCGAACTCCAGCCAGGCGCCGCGGTTCGGGATCAGCTTCGCCGTCGACAGGTACTTGCCGGTCGCCGGGTCGCGCTGTCGCTCGAAGTAGACACCCGGGGAGCGCACGAGCTGCGACACCACGACGCGCTCGGCACCATTGATGATGAAGGTACCGTCGGAGGTCATCATCGGGAAGTCCCCGAGGAAGATGCCATCCGGACCGGTCGCCTTGATCTCGCCGGTCTCCTTCATCACCAGACGTGCGGACACGCGCAGCGGCGCCGCGTACGTGATGTCACGCTCGCGGCAGAAGACCTCGGCGATGCGCGGATCGTGCTTGGCACGCTCGCGCTCCTCGCCCTTCGGCATGCGGGTCCACGGCTCGTCGAACCGCGGATCGGAGATGTACAGCTCCATCTTCTTGTGGTGGTCCGTGATGGGCGAGATCTCGTCGAGGAGCTCCTTCAGCCCCTCCTGCACAAACCACTGGAAGGACTCCAACTGCACCTGCACGAGGTTCGGCATCTCCAGCACGGTCGGAATGCGCGCATACGAGCGTCGCCCCGGACCTTCTGCGGAGAGAACCCCAGCCGCATCAATGACGTGCGTTGTCACGTCCTGCCGGACATCGCGTTCTACAGCCATCTACCGCTCCTCTTACGCGATACTCGCGCCATGCCAACCGCACCGCGACGACTATCAAAGGACAAAACCACCAGGAAATCGTTGTTGTTGCTGCTCGAATGAGCCTTCTATGGGTGAAAGTGGGACGTTCGTCAGGAACACCATGCGGGCGCAGCGGATTCGGGCGCACGTGACGGTTCGGAGGATTTCCCCGAACGTGGGATCAGCGAGAGACCTGAATGCTGGCGACACCACCTCACGGTGCGGGTTGCGAAAGAAACGCCGAATCGGGAGGACATGACATGCCCCTCCCGGAAATCCAGGTTCTTCCTGTGTGGTAGTATCAAGAACACACCTTGTCCAGTCCAAGTCGTCCCTCGCCGCTCCCGTCCACGCCGGAAGCACTGCGAAGAGCTAGTAAAGCATGCGCTGCAAGATATGTCAAGGGTCCAGCCGGACCCTATCGGGAATCCCCAGCCCGCAGACGTGATCGCACCAACTGCTCCCGGTGCTATACTCCGGCCACGCGCCAGCATCGAACGTTCGCCCCGTAGCCGAACGCGCCGCGCGTTCACGACCACGCCCCGCGTACGATCTGCTTCCGAACGGCTGGTTTCCGTGCGATTTGCGCCACGCTGGACATCACGATGAAGTCATCCAACCTCAGAATCTGGCTCCGACCGGGATTCGGCATCAAGCGCTGGATCCTCCTCTTCATGCTCGCGCTGGTGCTCTGCAGCCTCGCGCTCGCGATGCTCACCGCCTGGATCTACGAGAACTACGACTTCCCCCGACCGACCCAGTCGTTCGTGCGTGTCGTCACCCTCCAGATCATCCCCCACCCCTGGCGCGAACTCGGCATCGCCGTCGTCGGCACCATCCTCCTCGCCACCACCTTCTGGAAGATGACGCGCTCGCTCATCCTGCCGATCCTCGCGCAGGATTCCAGTGGCCGCGACTATACCGCGATCCTCGCGCACCATCGCTTCGGTCCGAAGACGCCCGAGCTCAACGTCGTCGCCATCGGCGGCGGCACCGGGCTCAGCGCGCTCCTGCGCGGCCTCAAGCGCGCCGACATCAACCTCACCGCGATCGTCACCGTCGCCGATGACGGCGGCAGCACCGGACGCATCCGCAGCGCCTACAACATCCCGGCGCCGGGTGACATCCGCAACTGCCTCGTCGCGATGGCCGATGACGAGTCGACGATGGGCAAGCTCTTCCACTATCGCTTCGATGGCGAGGACTCCGAGCTGAACGGGCACTCCTTCGGCAATCTCTTCATCACCGCGATGACGCAGGTCTCCGGCAGCTTCGAGCATGCCGTGATCGAGTCGGCGCGCGTGCTGAACATCCGTGGGCGTGTGCTCCCCTCCACCGTCGAGAACATCGATCTCTGCGCCTACATGGAGGACGGCGAGATCGCGCGCGGCGAATCGACGATCGCGCACGACGAGCGGCGCATCGCGAAGATCTTCCTCGACCCGATCGCTCCCGACGCCTACGAGCCTGCGCTCGAGGCCATCCTGAACGCCGACCTGATCGTGCTGGGCCCGGGCAGCCTCTACACCAGCGTCCTCCCGAACCTGCTGGTCGACGGCATCAACGAGGCGATCCGCTGGTCGAGCGGCGCGACCGTCTACGTCTGCAACGTGGCGACGCAGCACGGCGAGACGGATCACTTCTCGTACGAGGATCACATCAACGAGGTCGCCACCTATCTCGGAGACGCGCCGCTCGACATGGCCATCGTGAACGACAACCCGGCCGCGATGGCCGCCATCACCGAGGACCTTGGCGTCGAGGCCGTCGTCTACGACGGCGCGACAGAGACCGAGAACGGCGTGCGCATCCTCGCGCACGATGTGGTCAGCGATCGCAATCCGCTGCGCCACGATCCGGACAAGCTCGCGAAGATCCTCCTCGAGATCGCCCGCGAGAATCGCAAGAAGACGCGCCTCGCCGCGCGCCCCAGCGTGCAGGTCCTCACCGAGCTGACCGAAGCCGCCTGATGCAAACCGGCGCCCGATTTGGGCGCCGGGCATAATCCCCCGTACACACACATCCGATGTCATCCGTCAATACTTGGTACTCTTGCAGGTGCATGGCCAGGGGCTCTTCCCGGTCAGGCAGGGGCTTGCGCTCGGCAGAAGATGGCTTTCCATTCTCCCGGAGAGAACACGAATGGCGTACAAGGTTGGTATCAACGGCTTCGGCCGCATCGGTCGTCAGGTCTTCAAGGCGATCCACGAGGGTGGATTCAGCGATCTCTTCGAGGTAGTCGCTGTCAATGACCTCACCGATAACGCGACGCTCGCGCATCTGCTCAAGTACGACTCGACCTACGGTCGATTCGATGCGGAGATCACGTCCGATGACGAGGGCATCGTCGTCAATGGCCACCAGGTCAAGGTCCTTGCGGAGCGCGATCCCGCCAACCTGCCGTGGGGCGACCTCGGCGTCGATCTCGTGATCGAGTCGACCGGGCGCTTCACCGACGCCGAGAAGGCGAAGGCGCACATCGAGGCGGGCGCGAAGAAGGTCATCATCTCGGCGCCGGCGAAGGGTGAGGATCTCACCGTCGTCCTCGGCGTGAACGAGGAAGCCTACGATCCCGCCACGCATCACATCCTGTCGAACGCCTCCTGCACCACGAACTGCCTCGCGCCGGTCGCGAAGGTCGTGCTCGAGAACTTCGGCATCCAGCACGGCCTCATGACCACCGTCCACTCCTACACCGCCGATCAGGTGCTGCAGGATGGCCCGCACAGCGACCTCCGCCGCGCCCGCTCCGCCGCGCAGAACATCGTGCCGACGACCACCGGCGCCGCCAAGGCGGTCGCCCTGGTGATCCCGGAGCTGAAGGGCAAGTTCGACGGCTTCTCCCTGCGCGTCCCGACGCCGACCGTCTCGATCATCGATTTCGTCGCGGTGACGGAGAAGCCGGTCACGGTCGAGGCCGTCAACGCGGCGTTCAAGGCCGCTGCCGAGTCCGATGTCTTCGCCGGCATCCTCGGCTACTCGGACGAGCCGCTCGTGTCGAGCGACTATCGTCAGGATTCGCGCTCCTCGATCGTCGACAGCCTGTCGACGCAGGTGCAGGGCGACAACCTCCTGAAGGTCATCTCCTGGTACGACAACGAGTGGGGCTACTCCTGCCGCGTCGCCGATCTCGCGGCGCTGGTGTGCGAGAAGGGCTTCGCCTAGTCGCACGGCAGAAACGCCTCCCCCAATCGGCTAGCCACACGGATGGCAGACGACTGCGCTCAGCCTCGTACACTGAGCGTAGATCGCCCACGACGAACGATGCCTCGGCGGTGATCACCCACAGCCGGGGCATCATGCTGTTTGAGAAAGGACCTCACCATGACCAAACGATCGGTGACCGCCGCTGAGGTGTCCGGCAAGCGCGTCTTCCTGCGCGTCGACCTCAACGTCCCCCTGCGTGACGGTCAGGTCGATGACGACACCCGCATCCGCGCCGCCATCCCGACCATCACCTGGCTCCGCGAGCACGGTGCCCGCATCATCCTCGCCAGCCATCTCGGCCGCCCGAAAGGCAAGGTCGATGACGCGCTGCGCCTCGCTCCCGTCGGCGCGCGCCTCGCCGAGCTGATCGATGCCCCGGTGACCGTCGCCACCGACGTCGTCGGTCCAGACGCGACCGCCAAGGTGAACGCGCTGCAGGATGGTGAGATCGTCCTCCTGGAGAACGTCCGCTTCGAGCCGGGCGAGGAACAGAACGATCCCGCCTTTGCGCAGCAGCTCGCCAACCTCGCCGAGCTCTACGTGAACGACGCCTTCGGGGCTGCGCACCGCGCGCACGCCTCCACCGAGGGCATCGCGCATCTCCTGCCGAGCTATCTTGGCCTGCTCATGCAGCGCGAAGTCGATGCCCTCTCCTCGGTGTTGACGCATCCGGTACCGCCATTCGTCGCGATCATTGGCGGGGCCAAGGTCTCCGACAAGATCCAGGTACTCGAACATCTCGTCGACAAGGTCAGCGTCCTGCTGATCGGTGGCGGCATGGCAAACACGTTCCTCCTTGCCACCGGTCATGACATCGGTCGCTCACTCGCCGAGCCCGATCAGGTCGATCGCGCCCGCCGCATCCTCGAGACCGCCCAGACCTCCGGCGTCGAGATCGGCCTCCCGATCGATGTGGTCGTGGCCGAGAACATCTCGGACGACGAGGGCGTTGTCGTGGACATCGACAACATCGGTGAGAAGGCCGTCTTCGACATCGGCCCCGACACCGCACGCGCCTACGCCGAGCACATCGCCCGCGCGAAGACGATCCTCTGGAACGGACCGCTCGGCGTCGCGGAGAATCCCGCCTTCGCGAACGGCACCCGGGATGTGGCCGAAGCCGTCGCCGCCGCAGCCGGCTACACCGTGATCGGCGGGGGCGATTCGATCGCCGCGATCGAGCGCCTCGGTCTCGCCGATCAGATCGATCATGTCTCCACCGGCGGTGGCGCCTCGCTCGAGTTCCTTGAAGGAAAGACGCTGCCTGGCATCGCGATCATCCCCGAGGTCGACGCGGAGGGATCGGTATGACCCGCACCCCCCTCTTCGTTGCCAACTGGAAGATGAACACCGATCTCCCCCAGGCGCTCACCCTCGCGGAGGCCGCGGCCGCCTTCACACCGCCCCTCACCGCCGAACTCGACATCGTGCTCGCGCCGCCGTTCCCGTGGATCGTGCCGGTCGCGAACGCGCTCGGATCGTCGCACGTACGCGTCGGGGCGCAGGATGTCTCGCCGGAGGATCACGGCGCCTTCACCGGTGACGTCTCCGCCGAGATGCTCTCCGACTGGGCGAGCCTCGTCATCGTCGGCCACTCCGAGCGTCGCGCCGGTCATGGCGAGACCGACGAGCTGATCGCGCGCAAGACGCACCAGATCGTCGCCCATGGCATGACGCCCCTCCTGTGCGTCGGCGAGACGCTCGCCGAACGCGAGGCCGGGCAGGCGGAAGCGGCGATCTCGCGGCAGATCCGCACCGCGCTCGGCGGCTGCACCGCGACGCAGCTGGACGGTCTCGTCATCGCGTACGAGCCTGTCTGGGCGATCGGTACCGGGCACGCGGCCACACCGGATGACGCGCAGGCCATCGCCGCCATGATCCGCCGACAGCTCGACGCATCCACCGCCGCGAACGCGAGAATCCTTTACGGCGGCAGCGTCACGCCCGAGAATGTCGCCGAGCTCACCAGCGGCGAGGACGTCGACGGAACGCTCGTCGGCAGCGCGAGTCTGACGGTCGAGGGGTTCCTTGGCATCGCATCCGCACTGACACCGCCCAGGGAGCTGTTTTGAATTGAAACGGACGGGAGCGGAGTGGTACGCTCTCCGATGACGACGTCAGGGTGATGGATCCCATCAGATCTGGCATGTCCTAGTACCAAGGATCATCCAACCGGTGGAAATTGCACTCAATCTTGCGACCATCATCGTGGCCATCGTGCTCGTGGTGACGATTCTGCTCCAGAGCAAGTCGTCGGCGTTCGGGGGTGGAATGGGCAGCGATGCCGGCTCCATCGCCAAGACCCGTCGAGGGTTTGAAAAGACGCTGTTCCAGTTCACGGTCGGTACGGCGGTCGTCTTTGTTATCCTGTGCGTGCTGAGCGGTCTGGCCCTCTAATCCAGATCGACAGAGCGAGTAGAGCTTCGACGCAATCCTATAGGGGTGAATTCCTGGCACATAACACCCCTCATGTGTGTACGTCGTTGATTGATGGGAAGAAACGTCCCGCGCGTTGAATCCCGTCGGAACGAGGAATACAATGTGCCTAACGCCCGACAGAACAGCCTGAAGTGCCACTGGAAGGGCCTTCGCCTCGATCAATTGTCGGCGTCCATGGAGGATTTACGTCATGCCTTTCGGGATCGGTGCCCCTGAGCTCGCAATCATTCTGGTGATCGTCGTGATCATCTTTGGCGTTGGCAAGCTGCCGGAAATCGGCGGCGCGCTCGGCAAGGGTATTCGCGAATTCAAGACGGAAACCGGCATCGGTGATGAAGATGCCAAGGACGGCAAGGGCAAGAAGGGTGAGGCTGCCAAGCTCGACAAGGGCACGACCGTGACCGCGTCCACGCTGACTGCCGAAGCCTCCGCCAAGGACCGCGAGCCGGTCGTGGCGGGCAGCCGTCCTGACGAGATCTAGCAGATCGCCTTCGTTTCGCGGGAACAGAAGACAAACGGAATCGGCTGGTGGTGGAGACTTCCACCGCCAGCCGTTTTCGTTCCCTCTCCCCCACAGCCGCGACGAATAGCGTATGATCTTCCCGGCATTCTGACGCGCCGTCCGCGATCGCACTGAGGATAGTTCCGCTCATGACCGATACATCATCGTCGGCAACGCCCCAGCTCCCGGAGACCGACGAGTTCTCGTCCTCACCCGCCCTGCCCGCCACGGACACCACCACCGAGGCACCCACCCGTAAGCGCCCATCCATGATCCGCGAGGTCATCGAGACCCTGGTCCTCGCCGCGGTGATCTTCGTCCTCGTGCGCGCCGTCGTTCTCAACTTCAAGGTCGATGGGCACAGTATGGATCCGAGCTTCGACAACGGCGAGCTCCTCCTCGTCAATCGCAACGCCTATCTCGATCTCGGCGACTTCTGGCTCACTGAGTGGATTCCGGGCATCGATGACGACACCTACCTCTTCCACGCCCCCCAGCGCGGCGACGTGATCGTCTTCACGCCCCCGATCGAGAACAACGACAAGCCGTTCATCAAGCGCATCATTGGCCTCCCGGGGGACACCGTGGAGACGCGCGACGGCAAGGTCTACGTCAACGGCGTCCAGCTCGACGAGCCGTACATCGACGGCAAGCAGTCGCTCTGCAACAGCAACACCGTCGACTGCGCCCCGTACGTCGTGCCGGAGGGGCAAGTCTTCGTGATGGGCGACAACCGCACCAACAGCGAGGATTCACGCGTCTTCGGCGGGGTGCCGATCGGCAACATCATCGGCAAGGCGTGGGTCACCTACTGGCCGACCGACGACATCGGCGTCGTGCCGCATTACGACTACCCCGACGTCCCGTAGCGTCGATTCCCGAAGCGAACCTCCCTGCAAGGCGACATCCGGCCCGACGGCACGATGTCGCCTTGCCGCATCCCCCCTGAATGGCTATCTTTCGGCTGACTGGGACCGGGTGTAGAATGAACATCGTGAAACTCACTCAGCAATGAGTTTCGTTTCGCATCCCGGCGCGCCGTCCGGTTGCTCCGCACGAGCGCGGCACGCGAGACCATACCGATACGGGATGCCGGAGAAAGGGCTGATGATGATCGAGACGACGGTTGAAAGTATCCGCGTGAGCCTGGTGACACAGCACCGGGTCGTCATCCTGAAGGAAGTCGATGGCGAGCGCCACCTTCCCATCTGGATCGGCGTCTACGAAGCGGAAGCAATCGCCATGGAGCTGCAGGGCATCACCCCCACGCGCCCCCTGCCTTACGATCTCATGCAGACCATGATCGGGGAACTCGATGCCATCGTCGATCGCATCCTGATCACCGATCTGCACAGCCAGGTCTACTTCGCGCGCATCGTGCTCACACACCAGGGGCGCACGATCGAGATCGACAGCCGCCCGAGCGACGCCATCGCGATCGCGGTGCGCGCCGGCTGCCCGATCCTCGTCGACGAGCGCGTGATGAGCAGCGCCGGAGTCAGCGTCGACAGTGACGACGATGCCTTCGAGATCGAGGACACTGCCGAACCTGAGGCCACACCGGCCGAACCCGCCGCCGCGAGGACCGCACCTGCGGACACCGCCGCGCCGGAGTACGACGAGAAGCTCTCCGTCTTCCGCGACTTCATCAACTCACTGGATCTCGAGGGTCTTGACGATTCCGATCGCAAGCGCTCCAATTAGACCGCGAACGACGCACGACGCGTCTCGGGCACCCATCTTCGTTCACGACACGCACGATCCCGAGCATTCAGAGGCATCATGGATTCAGAAGTTCACATCAAGAAAATCGTTCTCGACCGGATCGAGCGGTGCGCCGTCTGCCATCGCGAGTTCGGCACACAGGACATCCACGTCATCTCGCGTCGCCCAGAAATGTGGACGATGCTTGTCGAGTGCGAGGATTGCCACTCCCGCAACTTCGTCGCGGCCGTGATGAATGATGGCGATCCGCAGGAGGCGCAGCTCGCCCTGCGTCGTCTCACCGAGGAAGCCGTCGGCAAGATCCCGACCTTTGAGAAGGAGCCGATCGCCGAACTCGTGGAGGTCCCGGAAGGCCCCACGGTGAATGCCGGCGATGTCGTGGACATGCATCAGTTCCTCGACGAGTTCGACGGCGACTTCCAGCGCCTCTTCCGCGGGCGCTAGGCACCTTACTCCCCCAACGATCCCGACCATCACCCCCGGGCGATCCACGCGTCCGGGGGTTGCTGCATCCCCTGGTACGAAATCGTCATACCCATAGGATTCATTCGCAATCATGCGGCGCTATACTTGATCCCGGTATATGATCGTGTCACATCGACGTGCCACGATCAGCATTGCGCTGTTGCACCAGGGAGGGTCGCCAAGTGTCCCACGCGGAACCCGTTCAAGTACCGCTGCCAGTTCCCGCGCCGTTCACCGGACGTCAGGAGATCGATCCCGATGTCGTTCGGGAACTCGTGTCGCATTTCACCTACAGCGACTTCGAGGAAGCGCAGGAGCTGATTCTCTCCGCCCTGCAGGAAGTCAACGAACACTTCGGCTGGGTCTCGCCAGAAGCCGCGCAGATCGTTGCCGATCATCTCGGCACGACCATCAACCGCGTCTACGGGCTCCTCACCTTCTACGCCGACTTCCGCACCGAACCACGCGGACACCATCACCTGCTCGTCTGTCACGGCATGTCCTGTTATGTCCAGGGATCGCAGCAGCTGATCCAGACGCTGCAGGATCGCCTCGGCATCGCCGATGGTGACACCACCCCCGACCAGCAGCTGAGCGTCCAGGTCGTCAACGGCTGCCTCGGCGTCTGCGATCGCTCGCCGGTGGTCAAGCTCGACGACACCTATCACGGCCCGGTCGACAGCGGTGAGCTCACCGATCTCATCCAGCGCGCACTCGCCGTTCATCGAGAGGAGGCGCAGCATGGCGCATCCGCAGCCGAGTAGTCACCTCCCCCACCTCACCAGCAAGGACGAGTTCCTCGCCTTCCAGCAGCAGGCCACGGCCCGCTGGGATGCCATGTGGTCCGGAGATCGGATCGTCGCGAGCGTCGGTGTCGGCAGCAGCTCGATCGCCAAGGGCGCGCTCGACGTCCTGGATCGCGCGCGGCAGGAGCTTGGCGAGAATGGCATCGTCCGCGAAGTCAGCGGCAACGGCGCGTTCTGGATGGAGCCGTGGATCGAGGTGAAGCGCCCCGACGCACCACCGATCGTCTACGGACCCATCACGCCTGACGACGTGCCGGCGGTGATCGCCGGCACGCGCGAGGATCTCGCGATCGGCGTGCGCGGCGATGAGGCGTTCGGCACGATCCCTCCGCTCAGCGCGCATCCCTTCTTCGCGAAGCAGACGCCACTCCTGATGCGCAACTCCGGCGTCATCGAGCCGGATTCGATCGAGGACGCCATCGCGCGCGGGGCCTACGCAGGGTACTTCAAGATCCTCTTCGAGATGTCGGAGGAAGATGCCATCGCCGAGGTGACGACGGCCCAGGTGCGCGGACGTGGGGGCGGAGGTTTCCCGGCCGGCATCAAGTGGGAGAGCGGTCGCAAGGCACGCAACCACCCGAAGTTCGTGGTGTGCAACAGCCACGAGGGCGAACCGAATGTCTACAAGGATCGTCATCTGCACGAGAGCGATCCGCACCGCATCCTCGAGGGCATCCTCATCGCGTGCATCGCCTGCGGTGCCGAGCGTGGGTACAACTACATCGGCGGTGAGTATCCGCTCGCGATCAAGCGCTTCCGCCAGGCGGTCGCCGATGCCGAGCGCCTCGGGCTGATCGGGCACGACATCCTCGGCACCGGCAAGAACGTCGCGTTCCGCGTCCGCACCGGCGGCGGCGCCTACGTCTGCGGCGAGGCCTCCGCGCTGATGTACTCCGTGATGGGCGTCCGAGGGCAACCGCGCACGAAGCCGCCCCGCTCCGTCGAGGAGGGCCTCTGGAAGCGCCCGACCGTCGCGAACAACACGGAGACGCTCGCGAACATCCCGGACATCATCGTCAACGGCGGCGAGTGGTATGCCGCGATGGGCACGGAAGGCAGCAAGGGCACCAAGCTCATGACGGTGCAGGGGCCGATGCAGCGCCTCGGCGTCGTCGAGGTGGAGATGGGCATCACGCTCAACACCCTCTTCAACGACATCTACGGCGGCATGAAGGAGGGGCACGTCTTCAAGGGCGTGCAGACCGGCGGCGTCTCGGCCGGTCCGCTGACGGAGGAGCACCTCGACATCCCGGTCGATTTCGATTCGCTCGGCAAGGTCGGCGGGATGCTCGGGTCCGGCGGCTGGGTCGTCTTCGATCAGAACGTCTGCGTCGTCGACTTCGCGCGCTACCTGACCGCCTTCAACCGCTACGAGTCGTGCTCGAAGTGCGTCCCCTGTCGCCTCGGCAACCCGGCGCTCGTCGAGATCCTCGACCGCATCCGGCTCGGGCGCGGCACGCTGGACGACCTCGCGCTCATCAAGCGCACGAGCAAGCACATCATCGAGCTCTCGCTCTGCGGCCTCGGCCAGGTCGCGCCGGTCCCGCTGCTCGGCATGATCGATCGCTACGAGGACGAGTTCCGGCGGCACATCGTGGATCACGAGTGCCCCACCGGCTCCTGCCCGATCCACGCGCCCCAGCGCGAGCTCGTCGCCGCGGACTGATCTCTCACCTACGATCTTCACGAAACGGGTACGGGGTTGCGCACATGCGTAATCCCGTACCCGTTCCCATCCCTCTTGCCGAGGCACGACATGCAGTCAGCGCCACAATCCCACAGGACGCGCTCGCCAGATCCGTAGCAGGTCAGCTGGTCTCACCTATCGGGGAAAGCCCGACCCCAAGGATCATCTTCCGCCTCGATCTGTACCTCGCGGATGAACCGCATGCACTCGACCTCAGTCGAGCGAGATCTCCTGCCCGATCCCCCGCTCCGTCGCGCGGTCGAGCGCGCGACGCGCCACGACGACATCCTGCACGGCATTGCCGACCGACTTGAAGAACGTGATGTCCTCGTCGTTCTGCCGTCCGACAATCTCCCCCGCGACCAGCTCACCAAGTTCCCCAATGATGTCGCTCTCGGAGAACTTGCCCTCATTGATCGGGATGATCAGATCGCCCGCCTCGCTGAATGTCGACTCACGATGATCAACCACCACGCGCCCCGTGAGGATGATCCCCTCCGGGATCTCGCGCGTCTCCGGCGTGAACGAGCCGACACCATTGATATGCGTACCCGGCTTCACCCACGCGGCCTCGAAGACCGGTGTCGCCGACGTCGTCGCGGCCGCAATGATGTCCGCCGCCCGCACCGCCGCCTCGACGTCGGTCGTGCCCTCGATGCGATCGCGCAGATGCGGCCAGTCGCGCTCCACAGTCTCGACGAAGCGCGTCCACGATGACTCGGAGCGGTAGACCACGATGATCCGCGTGAGGTCGCGCACCTCCGCGATCGCCGCGGCCTGCGTCACGCCCTGCACGCCCGCGCCGATCACGGTGAGCGTCGTCGCATCCGCGCGCGCCAGCAGATCCGTCGCCGCGCCGGAGACCGCCCCTGTGCGGAGCGCCGTCAGGTACGCACCGTTCAGTAGGGCCGCCGGCACGCCCGTCTCCTCGTCGAGCATGCAGACCGTCGCGTTCCCCGTCGGCAAGCCGCGCTGCGGATTCTTCGTGAAGATCGAGATCACCTTGAATCCGAGCGCCCCAAGCCCCGGCAGGTACGCCGGCATCACCAGCGTCGATGACGTCCCGGGCTCGACCTCAACGACCGTACGCAGCGGCACGATCGCCCGATCCGCCGACACCTCGCGGAACGCCTCCTTCATCAGGGAGATCGCTTCGCCCATCGACACCAGTTGCTGCAAGTCTCCACGCGTCAACACACGCATTCGTCCGAAACCTCCCACTCTTCGATCCAGCATCACTCCCGGTACGATACACCAGAATGCCCCAGGCACCAGCACCCGCGCAGATCGGCGACTCCCTGTCATCGCCTCGCACCGAACGCACGTCGCGAGGTCCCGCCCGGCACGGTCCCATCAATGGGCCAGGCAATGACAATCACCGTAAATCCCGGCCGTTTCGGGAAGATTTCGATCTGGCCATATTCATCCCATAACCTGCCCGTACACATCGTCCGGACAGTATCTCGCGGAAGTCGGTGTCGCGTAGACAAGACCATCCTCAGGCGCTACAATCGGGGCGAACGGGGTGGTTCCTCTCCATGTGCTTGCATGAAGGCCCACGGAACTTTGGGGAGTTCCATGAGGTCTGGAGAGTTGCGGCCCAAAAAAGACCCCATGTCATACGTCCCGTGGGGGAAGGTCTCAGTCCTCATGTCCGCAACCAAACGCAAGTGCGCCACATGCAGATTCTTCCAGACGTCGCCGATTTCCGGACAGGGATGGTGCACCCATCCACAGCGCCAGACATCCAGCGACGTCAAGATTCTCCTGCGCAAGGACGAACTCGCGTGCCGTGACTCGTGGGGAAGCGATCTCTGGGTCGATGCCAAGGCACCGGATTCCCAGCCCGCCCCACGCCCCGCGCAGCCCGTCGCGGACATCATCCTCCCCATCCAGAAGCTCTCGGATGAAGTGACGCACGTCACCACGAAGGACATGCCGATCGTGGCGCGTGATGCCGATCAGCCGGACGTGATCGTCCAGGAGGCGTCCCTCTTCCCGGAGGTCACGACGCCCAGCGAGCCGGCCACGCCAGACCGCGATACCAATGTTGCCGCATACGACGACCAGGCCGAACGCGCCCGCATCATGGCACGCGGGGAGAGCGATGCCGTGCAGCACGCACGATCGCGCATGGCCCAGCGTCAGCGACGCATGGTGCATCTGCAGCGCGATCCCAATCTCGGCACGCACAGCACACCGTCGCATGACATCACGGACATTGCGCCCGAGCGCGAGGCGACGAAGCCGGAGAAGCCCAGCCGCACTCCCATCGAGCCTGTGCCACCCGTGCCCACCGATCAGGTGATCGCCAGCACGTCACGCACCGATCGCGATCGCTTCGACTCGATTCCGGAGATCAAGCCGGACATCGAGCTGCCGCGCGTGGTCAAGACCGCGGCATCGACGCCGACCACGACGCCACCGACCGACGAGATCGTCACCGAGCAGCCATCCGCCGCCTCGACGATGTCGGCCTACGATGCCGTCTGGCAGCGCGCCCGTCAGATCCTTCGCGAGGGCAAGGTCACCGACGACATCGAGACGCCGGCCCCGGTGCCCGTCGCGAAGCCGCGTGCACGACGTCAGCCGGACCCGAGCGCTCGGCCTGAGGAGCTCCCGATCGCGACCGAGCCGGAGGTGCGGACCAACGAACGTGCGCGCATGCAGCGACCGGTCAAGCCGACGCCACCCGTGCGCCCGGCGATCCGTGCCAGCGAAGCGCCGATCGCGCCGATTGCCGAGCCCATCGTGGAGCGTCGTGCCGCCGAACCACGCGTGCAGGCAGCGACACCCGTCGACCAGCCGATCGCGCGTCGCGCCGTCGCGCAGCGTCGCCCGGCGCCAGTCGCCGCGCCCCCGAAGGTCACACCGCAGGCTCCCCTTCAGGCAGAGGCCCCACGGGCGTCCGTGAGCAGCGTGCTCGCGCGCGGCATCTCGTTCCAGCGCGCCCCGCGGGAGGACGACGCTCCCGTCACCCCGATCGTCGACGAGCCGCGAGAGGCGATGACCTTCGCCTCACCGGATGGACAGCCGTCGCGACGTGCTCAGCGCGTACGCCAGCAGGCCATCACTCCGGAGATCACCTCCGAGGAGCCGACGCCCGCCGCGCAGCTGCCGGACATCACCTTCGATGATCCGATCGACGAGCCGATCATGGGCGTTCCGGAGACCCCGGTGCCGCCGAAGCGATCGCTCTTCGGACGCCGCCGCGACGTGGAGCCCCCGCGCGAACCGATCGTTGCGCGCGAGGAGATCGCGCCGGCACGTCCGATCGTCCAGGCGACGCGGGCCGTCGCCCCGGAGCGTCCGGCCGAGCATCAGCCGATGCCCGCGACACCGACCGTGGCATCACGGCCTTCCATGCCGCCGACGCCACCAGTCATGCGCGCGGCTGCGCAGGTCGAGGCCGCGCTCCCGGCGGAGGACACGCGAACGTTCGATCTGCAGGACGAGGCCGAGTTCGCCGCGTATCGGCAGCGTCTCTTTGGCACAACGCGCCAGGAGCCGCGACGCCCGGTCATCACCGACCGCATCGTTCCGGATCAGCGCATGACCTCGCGCGACATCAACTCGCCGAAGACGTCGCCCTTCCGCGCCGGTGCGTTCCCCGAGGAGGCCCGTCAGCCCGCACCGGTCGACGAACCGACCCGCATGGAGGCCATGCTCGATGAGCCGGATGACGCCGATCTGGTCGAGATCGAGAACGACTTCGATCTCCGCGAGGTGATCGCGAACGACATCCCGGCCGCGACGCTCGCCTACCGGATCGCGCCGGATATCCCGCGTGCCTGCCGCACCTGCCGCGACTTCCGCGCGGCAGAGACACCGAATGGTGAAGCGCCATCCGGACGGGGCTGGTGCGTGAACTCGTGGGCCTTTGCGCATCGACAGATGGTGAATGCGGACGAACTTGCGTGCAAGTCAACGATCGGCGAATGGTGGCTCCCGAAGGACTCCATCTGGATTCCCGAGGAACCGCAGTACCAGCCGACGCCGCGCGTTGCCAAGCTGGTCACAGGTCGCGAAGAGCGCCGTCGAAGCGGCTGATCGGGGCCATCCCGGGGTGTACATACATGCACGAACATGTACGTACGGGAAATCCGGAGATTGCTCTCGAAAAAGGCGGTCAGGGACTCCCGCTTCGGGGTAGACTCTATTTCAGTCGTCGGTGACTGGACGCACGTCCACGCCTGCTGACGAAACACCTGTTTGACATTGAGGCAAGATCCGCCGACATCACCGGAAGATCCTCGGTTCCCGAGTGATCCCGTCACGGCGGATGCCATCGTCGTCGCATGCCACGCAACCTTGGGGGCTCCGTGCATGTGCGCACGACGACACACCGTTCCTCGTCCGTTCATTCGCGATGCAGTGGGGAGCCATCGGACAAGCCCATGGCCGGATTTGGAGAAACACTTCAGCAGGCGCGCGCCCACAAGGGCGTGACCCTCAAGGAAGTCGAACAATTCACACGTATCAGCCGCAAGTACCTGACGGCGCTCGAGGAGGAGAACTTCGAGGCGCTGCCGCCGCCGATCTATCAGCGCGGAATCGTCCGGAACTACGCGGTCTACCTGGAGCTCGATCCTGCGCGCGTGCTCACCCTGTTCGAGGAAGCACACGGGCAGACGTCGCCGACCCGTGCGGCGCAGGCCGGCGTGACGCCGATGCCGCCGGTCGACATGCCGAAGCACTGGTCGCCGAACTTCGCGATCATCGCGTTCGCGGTCGTGCTCGCGGGCATCGTCTCGGCCTGGTTCTACAGCGCGTACGTCGCCGAGAGTGACAACCAGACCACGGCGACCATCGTGGTGCCGACGATGACGCCCTATCAGAACGATCTCGCGATCGCGACCGATCCGCCGCTCACCCCGACCACGCAGCCGACCGTCAAGCCGACGGACGCCCCGACCCCGACCGCGGAAGTTCAGCCGACGGAGGTCCCGGTCGAGGATGCGCCGACCGATGGCGGTGACAACCAGCGCGCACAGCAGGCCGCCGCCGAGACGGAAGCCGCCGCCGCTCCGACCGAGGAGCCCGTGGTCGAGGAGCCGACGGAGGTCCCGGTCGAGGAGACCGAAGTTCCGGAGGACACCAGCGGTGACCTCGCGAGCAGCAATCAGGCGCGCTACGACAACGCGATGGCGAACGGCTCCAGCGTCGCGGGCATCACGATCACGGCGGAGCAGGGAATCCAGCTCACGGTTGTGGTAGATGGCGATGTGGTCTTCGACCAGTGGCTCGACGCCGGACAGTCGACCGGCGAGATCGTGGGATCGAGCTATGAGGTCACCACGTCGATCGGTGGCGCCACGCTCTTCACCGATGCCTGTGGCAACGCGTTCTACATGGGATACGAGGCCGGCGAAGCCTCCTATCCGCTGACGGCCAGCAGCGGTTCCTGCGCGCCAAGCCTCTAGATCCGCACATGAAAAGACACCCCGTCGGGACTCACGTCCTGACGGGGTGTCTTTTCATGTGCAACGAGTCCGGTTATCGCGGGGCGATGATGCCGATCGCCTGTGGCTGGATCCCGAACGCGACCGGCGTCTGCTCGACCACATCCCCATCCAGCTGCACCGGCATCGGGCGATCCGACGAGAACTTCACCTGCTTCACGCGCCGGTGGATCAGGTACCGCGAGCGATCAAGGCGGAGCGTCGCGATGCTCCCCAGCGTCCGCGCGAACTCGACCGGCTTCGTGGCCGTGATCACCATCAGGTCGAGCCAGCCGTCATCCGAGCGGATCTCGCGATGCAGGCGCAGGTGCGGATCGATGATCGACGCGCCATTCGCCACGAGCACCAGCGGCGACATCACATCGAAGGTTTCCTTCTCGGTCTCGATCTGATACCGCACCGGCTTCTCGGCGAGCGCGCGCATCGCCGCGGGCAGATAGGCCACCCACCCGACGCGTCGCTTCAGCGCGCGATCCGTGTTCGCGAAGAACGTGCTGTCGAACCCCGCGCCCGCCATGTGCAGGAACACGCGATCGCCAACAAGCCCCGCATCGACGCGATGCACGCGATGCGGTTTCCACAGCAGCTCGACCGCCTGACGGATATCTCCCGGCACCCCGAGCTCGCGCCCGGTGATGTTCGTCGACCCCGCCGGCACGATCCCGATCGGCACATCGCCGACCTGACCGGCCACATCCGCGACCGTGCCATCACCGCCGATCACGACAACCATCGCCGCGCCGACCACACGTCGACGGGCGATCTCCCGTGCCTCTCCCGCCGACCTGGTCACCTGCAATTCGAGTTCCACGCCATCGGGAACCGTTGCCTTGAGCAGATCGAAAATCGCCCCCACCGGACGATGTGTTGCGGGATTCGCGATCACGAGGACGCGATCGCCGGATTGCACTGGTGGCTTGATCTCCATTACCGCATTGTCCATGGAGCCACACCGGAACGAACGTACGCGATCCCGTGCAGTCATGCGCCTCGACCGGCGCCGTCAGGGACGGCGCTACGCCTTCTCTTCGTCCGGGCCGAAGATCCGATCGGCAATCGCCGCCGCCAACGCCGTCGCCGCCGCCGTCAGGACCAGTGCCAGCACTCCACGAAACGTATTCTTGACCATGATTGTCTCCTCATACGCATCCCACCCGTGGATGCCTTGCCGAAAGGTCGTGTGTCTTCAGTGTGCTATACCGAGCGGTATCCTGACAATCAACGGTACCTGCCACTCGTCGCGATCAGCCCCAGCGGGAACAGCACGACGGGCGTCAGCAACGTCAGGTCTGCCACCGACAGGTGGAAGAAGATCTCCCGACTCGCTCCCGGCACCGTGTCCAGCACATTCGTCACCGGGCGCAGCACACCGTACACGAACGTCCCGATCCACACGCGATCGGTCACCTCCAGGATCACGAGCAGCGTGCGCAGCAGGATCACGGCCGAGATCGCCGCGTAGCCGTTCAGCAGCAGATGCGTCGGCAGCTCCGGACGATCGGACCCCACCGCCTGTCGCGGGGAGCGGCGATCCATCATGATGCGACCTCCGTGCGCAGCAGCGCCACGATCTCGTCGAGGATCACCCCGGCGAGCTCCCCCTTCGCCATCGACGGCAGTGACCGCGCCGGACGCTCCGCGAAGATGAGCGTCGCCTCGCTGTCGGCACTGCCGATGGTCCGGGCCGCATCGTTCGCGACGATCATCGCGAGCCCCTTCGCGTCGAGCTTTGCGCGCGCGTACTGCTCCAGATGCTCGGTCTCCGCCGCGAAGCCAACCTTCAGCAACCCCGGCACCTGCGTCTCCGCGATGATGTCCGGATTGCGGACCAGGTCGAGCGTGAGATCATCCTGCCCCGGTTGCTTCTTGATCTTCTGTTCCGACTGCACCTTCGGGCGGAAGTCCGCCACGGCCGCCGCCATGATCAGCACATCTGCCGAGGTCGTCTCACGCCAGACGGCGTCCGCCATCTCCTGCGCCGATTCGATACGGATCACCTCGGCCGCCGACGCGATCGCGCCGACCGTCGGCCCGGCGATGAGCGTCACCTGCGCCCCACAGTCGATCGCGGCATCGACGAGCGCGAGGCCCATCGTGCCGGTCGATCCGTTCCCGAGATAGCGCACGGGGTCGAGCGCCTCGCGCGTGCCGCCCGCCGTGATCACGATCCGCCTCCCGGCGAGCGGACCGCCAGCCCCGAGCACGGCACGTGCCTGCGCCAGCACACGATCGGTCGCGGCGAGTCGCCCGTCACCGGAGGCACCCGATGCAAGGTATCCGCGTTCCGGCTCGATCACGATGACGCCACGCGCGCGAAGCGTCGCCAGATTCGCCTGCGTCGCGGGATGATGCCACATGTGATGCTCCATCGCCGGGGCGATCGCAATCGGGGCGGACGTCGCCAGGGCGACCGCCGTCAGCATGTCGTCGACGAAGCCCGCCGCGAGCCGCGCGATGATGTCCGCCGTCGCCGGAGCGATCAGCAGCAGATCCGCGGTCGCCGCCAGCGAGACGTGCCCGCGACCGCCGTCACTCCACCCCGCGAAGACATCCGTGAACACCGGCTGGTGCGTCAGGGCTTCGAACGTCAGGGGCTGAACGAACCTCGTGGCGGCATCCGTCATCACGACGTGAACGTCCGCGCCCGCCTGCACGAGCTTGCTGGTGAGGTCCGCCGCCTTGTAGGCCGCGATCCCACCCGTCACGCCCAGCACAATCGTCGCGCCGGAGAATCCTCGTCGTGGGAGGAGGGAATCAGGCAACGGTCGCTCCTCCGAGCACGTCGGTCAGGATCTCGAGCGCCCGCGCCACGGCCGCATCGTCGATCTGGTAGTGCGTCACCAGGCGCAGACCGCGCGTCCCGTAGTCCGACACGAGCAACCCGCGCTCCTTGAAGGCCGCGATCGTCGCCGCCTTGTCGAGCGTGGACGGGATGGTGAAGACGATGATGTTCGTCTGCACCGTCTCGAGGTCGATCGTCACGCCCGGGATCGCCGCGAGCCTCTCGGCCAGCGTGCGGGCGCGCGCATGATCCTCTGGCAGGCGATCGATCATCGTCTCGAACGCGACCAGACCCGCCGCCGCGATCACGCCGGACTGACGAAGCGCGCCGCCGAGGATCTTGCGCTGCTTGCGAACATTCGCCACGAACGGCGCATCACCGGTCACGAGCGTACCGACCGGCGCGCCAAGCCCCTTGCTGATGCAGAACTGGACGGAATCGACCTGCGCCGCCAGCTCCGATGCGGGCACACCCAGCGCCGCCGCCGCATTGAAAATGCGCGCCCCGTCCATGTGGATCGGCACATCGCGCTCCTGCGCGACCTCGCGCAGGCTCTTCAGATAATCGACGCTCAGGACGGTGCCGCCGCAACGATTGTGCGTGTTCTCGATGCAGATCACGCCGGTCTTCGGGAAGCCCGGCCCCTCGCTGCGGATCGACGCGCGCACCTGATCGAGATCGAGTTGCCCCCAGCGATCGTTCGGCAGCGTGAACATTGGCACGCCACCGAGTGCGGAGACGCCGCCCGCCTCGTACCACAGGATGTGGCACTCGCTGCCAACGATCGCTTCGACCCCGCGATCGCACCGCGCAAGCACGGACGCGAGATTGCCCATCACGCCACTCGGCATGAAGACGGCCGCTTCCTTGCCCATCAGCTCGGCGGCCTGCGCCTCGAGCTCATTGACCGTCGGATCCTCGCCATACTGATCGTCCCCGATCAGGGCATCGAACATCGCCTGGCGCATCGCCGGGGTCGGGTGCGTCACCGTATCCGATCGCAGGTCGATGTACGTGGCGGGAGTCGTTGCGGTCGACGTGGTCTGGTGATTCTGGGTATCGCTGCTCATGGAGTCCTCTGATGTCACGTCGAAACCGCTGCGGGGCCGTCCGCCCGCATGTCACCTTCAATCATCGCACGATGTCGCACGGGATGGGGCATTCGTCCCCACGATCACGTCTCGGGCGATCCCGACTCGATCGGCTCGATGATCTGGTCCGGCTCGTCCGTCGGCAGCGGCGGCTCCGTCGGTGGGATCTCGGTCGGGATGTCCGTGGGGATCGCCGTCGGCTCGAGCGTCGGTTCAGCGGTCGGCTCCTCGGTCGGGATCTCCGTGGGCACCTCCTCGACCCCACCACCGTCGGACGGCTCGATCAGCTGCACGTCGTCATCAACCGAAGGGTCCGTCGGCAGGGGCTCATCCGTCGGCGCGTCGGTGGGCGCGACCACCGCGCTCGTGGCCGTCGGGGCGACGCCGTTCGCATCATCCTCGCGCCCATTCCACCAGACATACGCCGTCAACGCGATCAGCACCACCAGCACGAACAGCAGCAACGTCCCGACCACGCTCCGCAATCCGGAGCCCTCGCGCTCCGCCGCTGCGATCCGCGAGGCATCCGTGAGCGAGGCTGATGGCTGCGATCGCGGGATCGACGCCTGTCGCGTGGATGGTCGCGTCGGCGCTGCCGTCGTCCGCGTGCCCGATGTCGTCGCTGCAGACCGTGGCGTCGCGACAGTGCGCTGCGCCGTCGTGCTCAGCGATGCGCTCTGCAGGGCCTTCGCCATCGCGGATGCCGAGCGGAAGCGATCGCGCGGGTCCTTGGCCATTGCCTGCAGCACGATCCCCTCGAGATCGGGCGGGACCGGTCGCCCATTGCTCCGCTGCGAAGGCGGCACGGGCGCCTGATTGATGTGCGCCATCATGATCGACACCGGCGTCGG
>Ga0164243_10002663_pt1 | contig 29262 bp, 19 predicted proteins | sample OricompcompostOP_FD_108781 | JGI IMG/M metagenome (GOLD analysis project Ga0164243, IMG submission 108781) | Organic Plus compost microbial communities from Emeryville, California, USA - Original compost - Organic plus compost (OP) | ecosystem: Engineered > Solid waste > Mixed feedstock >... | reverse complement strand
GTGCTGCGCACCCGGCACGCGGTCTCCGAGCTGGCGCTGCACGACCCGGTCACCGGCGAGCGGACCGAGCAGGTCCCGCTGCCGGGCACCGGCCAGATCACCGCGCTGACCGGGGTGGACGAGGAGACCGACGCCGACCAGGACCGGCTGTGGATCGGCTGGACCGACTTCACCACCCCGCCGTGCGTGTACGTCTACACGCGCGCGCTGGGCGAGACGATGCCGGTGCAGCGCGCGCCGGGGGCTCCGGAGTTGCCGGAGGTGCACGCCTCGCAGGTCACCTACACCTCCCGCGACGGCACCGAGGTGCGGATGTTCCTGCTGGCCCCGGCCGCGGAACCGGACCGGCCGCGGCCGGCGATGCTCACCGGCTACGGCGGGTTCTCGCTGTCGATGGAGCCCGGCTACGCCACGACCGCGCTGACCTGGGTCGCCGCCGGGGGCGTGTGGGCGCTGCCGTCGCTGCGCGGTGGCGGTGAGGAAGGCGAGCAGTGGCACCGCGCCGGGATGCGGGAGAGCAAGCAGCAGGTCTTCGACGACTTCCACGCCGCGGCCGAGCACCTGATCAGCACCGGCTGGACCGCGCCGGACAAGCTGGCGATCACCGGCGGCTCGAACGGCGGGCTGCTGGTGGGCGCGGCGCTCACGCAGCGCCCGGAGCTGTACCGGGCGGTGGTGTGCTCGGCGCCGCTGCTGGACATGGTGCGCTACGAGCGGTTCCTGCTCGGCCGGACCTGGAACGACGAGTACGGCACGGCCGAGGACCCGCAGGAGCTGGAATGGCTGCTGTCGTACTCGCCGTACCACCACGTCGCCGAGGGCACGGCCTACCCGTCGGTGCTGTTCACCGTGTACGAGTCGGACACCCGGGTGGACCCGAACCACGCGCGCAAGATGTGCGCGGCGCTGCAGCACGCGACGAGCTCCGACCCGGCGCAGCGGCCGATCTTGCTGCGACGGGAGACCGAGGTCGGACATTCCACCCGATCGGTGTCACGTACGGTTGGGTTGGCGACCGACCAGATCGCCTTCCTCGCGGAGGCCACCGGGCTCCCCCTCCGGTAGCGGTCGGCCGCGGACCACAACGAACGAGAGCGCGGTCGGTTCCGCGCGGTGATCGCCGAGTACCGTCACGGGCGGTGGCTCGCGGACGACGGGGCGTCCGCACCTCACCCGATCGGTAACGTGCGGGATCGGCGGAACGACCGAGCTTTCGGCGGACCGAGACGTTCGTTCGCGAACACCCCGAGCATGGAGACCCCCCGACCCATGACACCCCCGTTGCTGACCCAACCGAGCTGCGTCCAGGAAGACGGGAGCTGGTGCTCCGCGGTCTACGGCCTGACCGGCAACCAGTGGCTGGCGATGTACTCCGACCTGCTGATCGCGAAACCCCTGAACATCGCGCTGATCCTGGCGATCGCGTTCGCCGCCCGGTACTTCGTGCACCGCGCGATCAGCCGCCTCACCCGCGGCAACGGCGCCCGCACCCCGAAGCTGCTGACCCCGCTCAAGGAGCGGCGCACCGACGCGGCCAACGCCGCGGTGCTGTCCGAGCGGCGGGCGCAGCGGGCCCGCACGATCGGCTCGGTGCTGAAGTCGCTGACCTCGTTCGTGATCTTCGGCCTGGCCGTGATGTACGCGCTGAAGTCGCTGGGCATCGAACTCGCCCCGATCCTCGCCTCGGCCGGTGTGGTCGGTGTCGCGGTCGCGTTCGGCGCGCAGAACCTGGTGCGGGACTTCCTGTCCGGCATGTTCATGATGGTCGAGGACCAGTACGGGGTGGGCGACATCGTCGACCTCGGCGAGGCCATCGGCACGGTCGAGGCCGTGGGGCTGCGGGTCACCACGCTGCGCGACCTCAACGGAACGGTCTGGTACGTGCGCAACGGCGAGATCCTGCGCGTCGGCAACTCCAGCCAGGGCTTCGCGGTCGCCGTCGTCGACTTCCCCATCGCGCACGCCAGCGACGTGGAGCGGGCCATCGAGGTCGCCCGCGACGTCGCCACCGACGCCGCCTCCCGCGAGCCGCTGTCCAAGGACGTGCTGGAGCCGCCGGAGATGCTCGGTGTGGACCAGATCACCTCGGACACGATCACGCTGCGGCTGACCGTCAAGGTCCGGCCCAGCAAGCAGTGGTCGGTGCAGCGCAGGCTGCGCGCGGCGATCAAGCGCGCCTACGACGACGAGGACATCCACCCGCCCTACCCGAACGGCCGGCCGCTGGCGACGAACTCGACCGAGGTATGAGATCGACCTGCCGGGAGGCAGGATGGAGGGCGTGAGCGCACCGGAGACCTTCTACGAGCAAGTCGGCGGCGAACCGACCTTCCGCTTCATCGTCCGCCGGTTCTACGAGCAGGTGGCCGAGGACGAGCTGCTGCGGCCGCTGTACCCGGAGGAGGACCTCGGCCCCGCCGAGGAGCGGCTGCGGCTGTTCCTCATGCAGTACTGGGGCGGCCCGCACACCTACTCGGACCGGCGCGGGCACCCCAGGCTGCGGATGCGGCACGCGCCGTTCAAGGTGGGCCCGGCCGAGCGGGACGCCTGGCTGCGCTGCATGCGGGTCGCCGTGGACGAGGCCCAGCTGCGGCCGGAGCACCGCGAACAGCTGTGGCAGTACCTGGAGATGGCCGCGCACAGCATGATGAACTCCTGGTTCTAGGGAGTTTGGGGGTTCACCGGGCATGGAGGCGTCCGCCGCGAACCCGGGACCGCCGCAGGCGGCCCCGTGGTGGCGCGGTGCGGTCTTCTACCGGGTGGACCTGCGGTCGTTCGCCGACTCCAGCGGGGACGGGGTCGGCGACCTCGACGGGGCGCGGCAGCGGCTCGGGTACCTGGAGCTGCTCGGCGTCGACGCGCTGTGGCTGACCGCGCTGGTGGCCGCGCCGATCACCGAACCCGGGCACGGGCGTGCGGTCGACCCGGTGCTCGGCGAGGTGGCCTCGTTCGACCGGCTCGTCGAGGAGGCGCACGCCGCGGGGCTGCGGGTGGCGCTGGACGTGGCGGTGCAGCACTCGGCGCTCGGCTCCCCCGGTGATCAGCGGCGGGAGCGGTTCGCCGAGGCGGTGCGGTTCTGGCTGGACCGGGACGTCGACGGGCTGCGGGTCGCCGCCGCGCCGGGCGTGGTCGAACCGGCCGGGGCCGCGGTGCGGGAGGTGCTGCGGGAGCTGCGGCCGATCGTGGCCGACTACCCGGGCCGCAGCACCGGGGTGCTCATCGACGAGTCCTCGTTCGCCGACGGGCCGCACGAGGTGGACTGGGACATCGGCATCGACCTGCGCCTCGGCGACACCCCGTTCGACGCGGAGGCGATGCAGGACACCATCACCCGGATCCTGGAGACCGCCCGCACCGCCGGCGTCGAACCGGTGTGGACGGCCACCAGCCGCTCCCAGGTGCAGCCGGTGGCCCGGTTCGGCGGCGGGGCCGAGGGGCGGGCGAAGGCGCGGGCGCTGGCGCTGGTCGTGCTCGGGCTGCCCGGGATCGTCGGGCTGGACAACGGCGAGGAGCTGGCGCTGCCGCACGGCGCACCTCGCGGGCTCGGCGCGGACGTGCCGGTGCGCGGGCCGATGCCGTGGGAGGGCGCCGAGCCGCCGTTCGGGTTCTCCGCGGCGCCCGGCGGCTGGTGGCCGATGACCGACGAGTGGGCCCCGTTCACCGTCGAGGCCCAGCTCGAAGATCCGGACTCCACGCTGTCGCTGCACCGGAAGGCGCTGGAACTGCGCGCCGAGCACCCCGCGCTGCGCGGCGACCAGATCGACTGGTTCGGCGCCCCGTCCGGCTGCTTCGCGTTCCGCCGCTCCCCGGGCGGGCTCGCGTGCGCGCTGAACGCCTCGGCCGCGTCGGTGTCGCTGCCGCCCGGCGAGGTGCTGCTGGCGAGCGGGCCGCTGGACGGCGAGCGGCTGCCGCCGAACACCTCGGTGTGGCTGGTGTGATCACGGCGAGTGCCCGAGGTGTGACGACCGACTCCCCCGGGCCACCGTCGATCAGGGAACCGATTTCCGGCCGGTAACTTGTGGCTCGTTCGAGTCCCGACCCCGGCAGCAGGACGGCCATGACCGCAGTGAGCCCGCACGAGGCGACCGGAGCCGTCGGCGCACCCGAGCGCCCCGCCCCTGAGCGTCCTGCTCGCGGGCCGCGGCTGATCGGGATCGACCTGGCCCGGTTCGTCGCCGTCGTCGGCATGTTCGTGATCCACTTCGGGGCGCCGTTCGCGACCGGGGACGTCGAGGTCGCGATGGCGCAGGCGTGCAGCGGGCGCTCCACCGCGCTGTTCACCTTCCTCGCCGGGGTGTCGCTGGCGATGCTCACCGGCCGCAGCACCCCGCCGACCGGGGCGAAGCTGCGCGAGGCGCGAGCGCGGATCGCCGTGCGCGCGGTGGTGCTGATCCTGGTGGGGCTGGTGCTGGCGGCCTGCACCCAGGCCACCGGGTTCCTGCTCACCGTGATCATCCCGTTCTACGGGGCCTACTTCCTGCTGGCGATCCCGTTCGCCGGGATGCGCACCCGCGGGCTGGCGATCGCCGCGGCCATCGCGGCGGTGGTGGGACCGCAGCTGTCCTACGTGCTGCGGGCGACGATCACCCCGGACTCGTGGCTGGGCGCGCTCGCGATGGCGATCAACTCGGTCGATCCCGGACACCGGATCGCGCACCTCGGGGTGCTGGACGTGCTGGTGCTGGACTTCTACCCGGCCCTGTCGTACCTGGCGCTCGTGCTGGCGGGGATGGCCGTGGGGCGGCTGGACCTGCGGTCCCGGGCGGTGCGGCTGCGGCTCGCGCTGGTCGGGATCGGACTCGCGGCGCTCACCTACACCACGTCGGCGCTGCTCGTGGGGCCGCTGCCGGACATGATGCTGGAGGGCACGGTCCCGGTCGAGCACCCGGAATTCCTGCTGTCGTCCATCGCGCACAGCGGCTCCTCGTTCGAGCTCGTCGGCTCGCTGGGGGTGGCGATGGCGGTGCTGGCCGGGTGCCTGCAGCTCGCCGACGTCGCCGGGCGGGCGATCTCCCCGCTGGTCAAGGCCGGGTCGATGGCGCTGACCCTGTACGCGCTGCACGCGCTGGTGATGGCCTGGCAGATCGTCGTCGGCGGCTGGCCGATGAGCGGGGTGCCGGAGACCCTCGACGAGCTCGCGCACATGGGGCCGGCCGCGGCCGGGGTGCCGGACCTGCCCTGGTTCCCGCCGGACGGGCACCAGCCCACCGGCTTCGTCGGGTGGGTCAACACCTACATGCCCGAGGTGTTCCTGGTGCTGTCGGTGGTGTTCGCGGTGGTCTGGAAGCGGTTCTTCCGGCGCGGGCCGCTGGAAGAGCTCGTCAGCGCGGCCGTGGACAAGGCCACCGGGCGGCTCGCGAACCGCTGAGCGCGCCGGGGCATCCCCGCACGTGGAGTTCGGCGGCGTTCGAGCTGCTGAGCGGATCGGCGCGGCTCCGGGCGGCGTGGCCTCGGAACGGCGGATGCCCTGGTGCGAGTGGCGGAGCGCGGTCGACAGCTCAGCGCCGACCGCGGATCACATCAGCAGCGGCAGCAGCGCGTGCCTGCGGCGAACGACCGCGCCGTAGCGGGAATCCAGGCGCATCCAGGAATCCGTCGCGCTGACCCGCACGATCTCCGACTCGGCCGGCTCGGACACCAGGAACCCCATGCCGGACAGCACGAACAGGCAGCGCAGCGGCACCTTCACCGACAGCCCCGAGCCCTCGACCGTGAACACCTCCTGGTCCAGCAGCGACGCCGGCGGAGTGCCCTTCGGCCCCACGTTCTCCCGGGCCACCGCCACGCCCCGATCGGCGACCTCCCCCACCAGTTTCGCCGGCAGGTCGTCCACCCGGTGCCAGCCGCCCGCCGGCGGCAGCTCCGAGCGCCACATCAGGTCCCGCGGCGGTCCCGGATCCATCCGCGGGCCGCCCGCCACGGTCAGCGCCGCCAGCAGCTCGTTGCCGTAGACCGACAGGTCCGCCGGGTCCACCTCGCCCTCGACCGCGCGGGTGCACAGCGCGTCGAACGGGGTCGCCGCCCACACGTCGATGCGCCCCGAATCGCCGCGGTTGCGCAGCCGCAGCACCGCGCCGGAATCGAGCCGCACCGCGCGGGCCACGAAAGCACCGAGGTCGTCGCGCTCGACCCGGTCCGGAATGCGCAGCTCAGGCACGGCCCAGCCCCGCTTCCGCCGCCTCGGCGGTCAGCTGCCACTCGGCGAGGAACTCCTTCTCGTCGGCGGTGAGCCGCCGCGGGCGACCGGCCTTGAGGTCGTAGGGCACCATCACCGTCTCGGCCGTGGCCACCGACGCCGACCCGTGCGCGAACGCCGCGTAGTCCAGCACGAACGACGCCGCCTTCAGCTCCCGCACCGAGATGTGCACCTGCAGCGAACCGGCCGTGTAGGCGACCGGGGTGTGGTAGTCGACCGCGACCCGCGCCACGACCATGCCCTCGGCCATGCCGAGCAGACCGCGCCTGCCGCCCTCGGCGAACAGCAGCTCCGCGCGGGCCTCTTCCAGGAGGGTCACCGTCCTCGCGTGGTTCACGTGCCCGAACGCGTCCATGTCGGACCAGCGCAGCGGTACTTCGGTCACGAATGCGGCCACTCTCGGCGTCCTTCCCGGTCGGTTCGGAGGGGCTGCCCCTGATCGTAGTGGTGCGCGGCGCAGCACCCCGCCGCCGCGGGCGGCGCCGGTGACCGGAGGAACCGCGGGCTCGGCCACCGGCGCCCGCGGATCACCGGACCATGCTGCGCAGCTGCCGGGTCGCCACCGACAGCGTGGCCAGGTCCAGCCCGCCGGAGTGCTTGATCTCCTCCAGCGCCGAGCGGGACCGCTCGATGCGGGAGGCGTTGGTGGCCTCCCACTGGGCGATCTTGTCCGCCGCGCTGTCCTCCGGGTCGCTGGTGCGCAGCACGTCGATCGTCAACGCCCGCAGCGAGGCGTACAGGTCGTCGCGCAGCGCCAGCCGGGCCAGCGAGTGCCAGCGGTTGCCCCGCTCCAGCTGGTTGACCGCCTGCAGCAGCCGCTCGATGTCCAGGTGCTCCAGCAGCAGGTAGTACAGCTCGGCGCTCTCCCGCGGGCTGCGCTCGGCGCTGATGCCCGCATCCCGCTCGGCCAGTTCGGCGACCTCGGTGATGTCCAGCAGCGCGTAGGTGTCCAGCAGCACCCCCACCCGCTCGGCCAGGTCCGCGGGCACGCCCTCGCCGATCCACCGGCGGGTCTTGGCCTCCGCGCCCTCGGCGGCTCGGCCGGACAGCAGGCTGCGCACGCTGCCGGACAGGTCCTGCACCACCGGCCGGAACCGGCTGATCTCCGCCCCGATCGCCAGCGGCTGCGGCCGGTTCTGCAGCAGCCAGCGGGACGCCCGGTCCAGCAGCCGCCGCACCTCCAGCACCAGGTCGTCGGCGACCTCGGTGGGCACCTGGTTGTCCAGCGCGTCGATCCGCCGCCACAGCTCCGGCAGGTCGAACACCCCGGTGACCACGGCGAACGCGCGGACCGCGTCGGTGGCCCCGGCCGAGATCTCCTCGGCCAGCCGGTAGGCGTAGGAGACCCCGCCGCCGTCGACGACCTCGTTGACCAGCAGCGTCGCGGTGATCTGGCGGCGCAGCGGGTGCTGCGGGACCGCGTCGCCGTAGCGCTCCCGCAGCGGGGCCGGGAAGTAGTCCGGCAGCCGGCGGCTGAACGCGTCCGCCTCCGGCAGGTCGCTGTCCAGCACCTGGTGCTTGAGGTGCAGCTTCACGTGCGCCAGCAGCGTGGCCAGCTCCGGCGAGGTCAGGCCGAGGCCGTTCTTCTCCCGCTCGCGGCACTCCTTCTTGCTCGGCAGCGCCTCCAGCTCGCGGTCCAGCGTCGTCTGCTCCTCCAGCGAGCTGATCTGCCGGGCGTGCACCGACATCATCTGCGCCGCGTGCGCCCGCGAGATCCCCAGCACCGCGTTCTGCCGGTAGTTGTCCGCCAGCACCAGGTCGGAGACCTCGTCGGTCATCTCCGCCAGCAGCTCGTTGCGCTGCGCGGCGTCCAGCCGGCCCGCCGCGACCAGGTGGTCCAGCAGCACCTTGATGTTGACCTCGTGGTCCGAGCAGTCCACCCCGGCCGAGTTGTCCAGCGCATCGGTGTTGACCTTGCCGCCGGCGCGGGCGAACTCGATCCGGCCCAGCTGGGTCAGGCCCAGGTTGCCGCCCTCGCCGACGACCTTCACCCGCAGCTGCCCGCCGTCCACCCGGACCGCGTCGTTGGCCTTGTCCCCGACGTCGGCGTGCGTCTCGGTGCCCGCCTTGACGTAGGTGCCGATGCCGCCGTTCCACAGCAGGTCGGCCGGGGCCTGCAGGATCGCCTTGATCAACTCCGCGGGCGCGAGCTCGCGCACCGACGCGGGCAGGCCCAGCGCGGCGCGGATCTGGTCGTTCAGCGGGATCGACTTCAGCGAGCGGGACCACACCCCGCCGCCCTCGCTGATCTTCGAGCGGTCGTAGTCGTCCCACGTGGACCGCGGCAGCTCGAACAGCCGCCGCCGCTCCGCGTACGACACCGCCGGGTCCGGGCTCGGGTCGATGAACACGTGCAGGTGGTTGAACGCGGCCACCAGCTTGATGTGCTCGGACAGCAGCATCCCGTTGCCGAACACGTCCCCGGCCATGTCGCCGACGCCGACGACGGTGAAGTCCTGCCGCTGGGTGTCCACGCCCAGCTCGCGGAAGTGCCGCTTGACGCTCTCCCACGCGCCCTTGGCGGTGATGCCCATCGCCTTGTGGTCGTAGCCCACCGAGCCGCCGGAGGCGAACGCGTCGCCCAGCCAGAAGCCGTACGACTTCGCCACCTCGTTCGCGATGTCCGAGAACGTCGCCGTGCCCTTGTCCGCCGCGACCACCAGGTAGGTGTCGTCTCCGTCGTGGCGCACCACGTCCCGCGGCGGATCCACCTCGCCGCCGACCAGGTTGTCGGTCAGGTCCAGCAGGCCCGAGATGAACATGCGGTAGCAGGCGATGCCCTCCTGCAGGCTCGCCTCCCGGTCCGCGGCCGGGTCACCGGTCGGCTTCGGCGGGCGCTTGACCACGAAACCGCCCTTCGCGCCCACCGGCACGATCACCGCGTTCTTCACCGCCTGCGCCTTGACCAGGCCGAGGATCTCGGTGCGGAAGTCCTCGTGCCGGTCCGACCAGCGCAGCCCGCCGCGCGCGACGGAACCGAAGCGCAGGTGCACGCCCTCCACCCGCGGCGAGTACACAAAGATCTCGTACTGCGGGCGCGGCTCCGGCAGGCCCGGGATCTCCTGCGGCTCCAGCTTCATCGACAGGAACGGGCGGTCGGCCAGGAAGTGGTTGGTGCGCAGCGTCGCCCGGATCAGGCTCAGGTAGCTGCGCAGGATGCGGTCCGCGTTCAAGCTGGTCACGTCGTCGATCAGCGCGCTGATCCGGTCCACCAGCTCGGCCTCCCGCGCGTCCCGGTCGGCACCGGCGCGCTTCGGGTCGAAGCGGGTCTCGAACAGCTCCACCAGCGCCACCGTCGTCGCGCGGTGCGTGAGGATCACGTCGGCGATGAACTCCTGGCCCCAGGACACCCCGGTCTGGCGCAGGTACTTGCCGTAGGCGCGCAGCACCGCCGCCTGCCGCCAGCTCAACCCGGCGCGCAGCACCAGCGAGTTGAACCGGTCCACCTCGGCCTCGCCGAGCCAGGCCGCGCGGAACGCGTCCTCGAACCGCTCCCGCAGCGTGTCCAGCCGCTCGCCGCCACCGCCGGACAGCAGGCCCGGCTCCACCCGCAGGCCGAAGTCGTAGATCCAGTAGCGGCGGCCGTCCTCCGGCACCACCTCGTACGGGCGCTCGTCGACGACCTCCACGCCCATGCTCTGCAGCACCGGCAGCACCCGGGACAGGGTGACCCGCTCCCCGGCGACGTAGATCTTGAAGCGGCGCTCCCCGGGCGGGGCCTCCGGCGGGGTGTAGAAGGACATCCGCAGGTCCTGCTCGCCGGACAGCGACTCCAGGCGGCGCAGGTCCTGCAGGCCCTCCGCGGCGCTGAAGTCCTCCTTGTAGGCCTCCGGGAACGCCGCGGCGTACTGCTGCGCGGCCTCGCTCGCCGCCTCCGAGCGGCGCGCCCGGTGCGGCTTCGGACCGGCCTCCGGGGCGACCTCCAGCTCATCCACCATCTGGTCCTCCCAGGTGTGGATGGCCTCGGACAGCCGCCGCTGGATGCGGCCCAGGTCCGGCTCGGCCAGCGACCCCCGCGTGGCCGTGTGCACCACGAAGTGCACCCGCGCCAGCGCCGACTCGCCGACCCTGGTGCTGTACTCGACACCGGCGCCGCCGAGCTCGTCGAGCAGCACCTCCTGCATCGCCAGCCGGGACCGCGTCGTGTACCGGTCCCGCGGCAGGTAGACCAGGCAGGAGAAGAAGCGGCCGAACGAATCCCGCCGCACGAACGGCTTGAGCTTGCGGCGCTCGGCCAGCGCCAGCACCCCGGTCACCGTCTCGCGCAGCGTCTCCAGGTCGGTGGAGAACAGCTCGGTGCGCGGGTAGTTCTGGATCTCCTCCAGCATCCGCTGCCCGGAGAACGACTCCATCGGGAACCCGGCGCCGTGGATCGCCTGCCGCACCCGGCGCTCGATCAGCGGGATGTCCAGCACGTTCTCGTGCAGCGCGGTGGTGGTGAACAGGCCCAGGAAGCGGTGCTCACCGGTCGCGGCCCCGTCCGGGCCGAACGTCTTCACGCCCACGTAGTACGGGTGCACCGAGCGGTGCACTGTGGACGGTGCGCTGGCCTGGGTGAGCACCAGCAGCTCGTCGGCGCGCTCGCCGGCCAGCACGTCCGGGCCCTGGCGCACGTCCTGCTCGGCGGCGTCCTCGCTGCGCAGCACGCCCAGGCCGGAGGCCAGCACCGGCCGCAGCCGGCCGTCGGCGACCTCGTTGTGCCGGTAGCCGAGGAACGTGAAGTGCCCGTCGGCCAGCCAGCGCAGCAGCTGCGCCACGTCGCGGCCCTGCTGGTCCGAGCGCTCCTGCTCCAGCGAATCCGCCAGCAGGCGCGCCTGCTGCAGCATCCGCTCGGTGTCCTCCACGACGCCGCGGACGTCGCCGAGCACCGTCAGCAGGCTCTGCTCCAGCTGCCGCAGCCGCTCGTCGTCGGTGATCCGGTCCAGCTCCACCTGCATCCAGGACTCGGCCAGCGCGTCCTGCGGCGGCGAACCCGGATCCGCCTGCGGGCGCACCTCCAGCAGCGCGCCCGCGGCGTCGCGGCGCACCACGACGATCGGGTGGATGATCCGCTGCACCTCCGCGCCCTGCCGGGTCAGCTCCGCGATCACGCTGTCCACCAGGTACGGCATGTCGTCGGTGACCAGCTGCAACACCGTCGCCGCCGCGGCCCGGCCCGCCGGGTCGTCGCCGGAGTCGAGCACCTGCACCACCGGGCGGCCCGCGGGGCGCTCGGCGGCCAGCTCGCGGTGCGCGCGCAGCGCGGACACCAGGTCGGCGGGATCCTCCCCGGCCAGCTCCTCGGCCGGGACGTGGCGGAAGTAGGTGCGCAGCAGCTCACCGAGGTCGGGCGCGGACTCCGCGGCGCGGTCCAGCAACCACGCCTTGGCGGCATCCGGGTTCTCCGCCCCGCCCGGCTCCCCCGGCGCGGCGGTTGTGGTCGAGGAACGGTTCGAAGTCATCTGCAGGCTGCTCCACGCTCGACGGCACCACGTTGTGCCAACACGGATTCCACCCTAAGCCTGCCGGATGCGGGCTCGGTTCGGAGGGAGCAGCGCTGCTCCCCGGGAAAACCGGCACAACGTCTTCAATGACCCCGGGGCGTCCAGGAATCGTGCTGCGGTGCGGGATCCGCGGACCGGCGGTGCCGCGCGCCGGGCGCAGAGGAGTCCGATGTGGACTCGTGGGAGCGGGGGACGCTGACGGGGCCGCCGCGGTGCCTGCTCGCGGTGTCCGCACCGTCGGCGCCCTGGCCGCGCCTGCCGTTCTCGTAGGCCAGCAGCGCCTCGGCGAGCAGGTCCGCCAGGCCGACCTCGCCGCCGGCGTCCTGGACGGCGGCCTGCGCCGCCTGCGCTGCCTGTTCGGCCGTGGGGTCGCCGGCGCCGCGGTAGCGGGCCAGCAGGTCGGCGGCCGATTCCGACTGGTCCGAGGAACCGTGCGCGGGCTCGGGGGCGCGGCGGCGGCCGGAACCGTTCGCCTGCTCCGGCTCGGCGCCCGGCAGGCCCCAGGACGACTGCTGCGACGAATCCCGTTGCGGCGCGGCGGTCTCCGCGGGATCCGGGTCCGCGTGCCGCGCGCGCCGACCGGTTGAGACCGGCTCGTCGGAGGCGCGTTCCTCCCCGACGTAGGCGCTCAGGTAGCGGTCCGCCCACGAGCCGCCGGAACGCGGCGGATCGTCCACGCCCCAGGAATCCGCGGCCCGCGGGTAGTCCTCCGCGGCGCGGCGGCCGGAGCCGTGGCGGGCATCCTCGTCCTGGCCCTGCGCCTGCTGCATGGCCAGGCTCTCGCGGATCTCGGAGAGCGAGCGGCCGCGGGTCCGGCGGCCCTCGTCCTCCGGTTCCTCGGCGCGCGGCGGGTCGTGCGGCAGCTCCGGGGCCCGGTGCGGCGGTTCGTCCCCTGTGGACGGGAGGACCGCGCCGACCTGGCCGGAGGTTTCGCCGCGGTGGTCCGGCTCCTCGTCCGGGACCGCGATGACCGGCATGATCGCGGTGACGTCCGGCGGGGCGGGCTCCGCGGCGGCGGTGTCGCGGGACTGCCACGGCGGCACCTGCGGGTCGTGCCGGGAATCCTGCCGCGGGGCGGCGAAATCGGCGGGGCTGGCGTAGTCGGCGGGGCTGGCGTAGTCGCCGGAGGCCGCGTGATCGCCGGGCTCCGAGGTCCAGGACGTCCACGAGCTCTCGGCGGGCTCGCCGTCCTCGCCCCGGGAGGTCTGCGAGCGCAGCGGAGTGGCCGGGTCCAGCGGATCGCCGTCGCCCAGGACGGCGTCGGGCAGCGGGGAACCCCCGGAGCCGCCGGGAAAACCGCTGCCGGAGGACCCGGCGGGCTCGCCGGGATCCGGCTGCTGCGAGCCGAAGTCGTAGACCGGGAAGCCCTCGCTGAACGGCGCCGAGGTCACGTGCCCCACCGGCAGGTCGTAGCCGCCGTGGTGGCCGGGGGCGTCCTCGTCGGGCTCGGGCGCGCGGCGGCGGCCACCGCCGGAATCGGACGACTCCGGGACGCGCGGGCTGGGCATGGCGCGGTCGGCGGAGGACTCGGCGGGCTGGTCGGCGCGGGCGTTGCGGTCCTCGTCGACCCGGCTGGTCAGCGTCTCCATCAGGCGGCGCGCGGCATCGCGGACGCTGGCCTCGCCGGGGCGGCGGTACTCGTCCAGCGGGTCCTGGCCGTCGGCGGGGTCGAGCGCCGATTCCGCCGCGACGCCCGGAATTCCGGTGTCCGCGGGGTGGTTCGGTTCGGGGTCGTCGCGCCGGGGTTGCTCGTGTGCGAGGGGATTCTCCTTGCGCGGCAAGGGGAACTCGGCGTCGGTCGGCGTCGGCTCCGCGCTGCCGGCGGCCGCCGCAGTACCGGCGGCACCGGTCGCGGGCTCGGCCGGTTCCGGAGCGCGCCGGCGGCCACCGCCGCTGCCGTCCGCGCGGCGGCGCCCGCCGCCCTGCGCGAGCTGCTGCGCGACGAGCTCCTGCCACGTCGTGCCGGACTGCCCGGCGTGCGCGGCGCGCGTCGACGCTTCGGCGGAGTGGCCGGTGTGCGCGCCGGAACCCGGGTGAGCAGCCGACTCGGCGTGGGTGGGCGACTCGGCGGGCGCGGCGGCCTGCTCGGCGGGGTCCGCGTGCGCGGCGGATGCCGGGTCGGCGTGGGCCCCGGCGGTCGGTTCGGCCTGCACGGGCTCGGCGTGCGTGCCGCGGGAAACCACGTCGGAATGCGCCGCGTGGCCCGGCGAATCGGCGTAGGTGGCGCCGGAATCGGAATGCGCGGCGCGCCCGGCCGGATCGGCGTGGGCGGCGGCCGCGGCCGAGTCGGAATGCGCAGTGCGGTCTGCCGGGTCGGCATGCGCAGCCGAGTCGGCGTAGCCAGTGGCGCCCGCCGAGTGGGCGGCACGAGCGGCCGAATCGGCGTAGGTGGCGGCCGGATCAGCGTGCGCGGCGCGAGGCGCATCGCCGCGGGCGGCGTACGGATCGGCATGTGCGGCCGGGTCGGCGTGGGCCGAGCGGGCCGCCGACTCGGCGTAGGTCGTGGCCGGAGCCGGGTCGGCGTGGGCGGCCCGGGTGGTCGGCTCGCCGCGAGGCGCGCGGGGGGTCTCCTCCGCCGGGTTCTCCCCCGCACCACCCCGGATCCGGCCGTGCTCGGCCGCCCGCCGCACGCTCGCCGGAACCGGCGCGGACCCGTCCGCCAGCGCCGGGAACTCCTCCAGCAGCCGCACCCGCGCCGCGTTCACCGCCGCCCGCCACCGGCGGTCCGCGGCATAGGCCCGGCGCAGGCAGGCCAGCGCCTCGGCGAACTCCTCGGCCCGCTCGTGCACCTGCGAGGTCATGCTCAGCGACTCGGCCAGCAGGCAGTCCAGCCGGTGCCGCTCCGCGTTCGCCGCCGCGTCGTTGAGCAGCCGCACCGCGGCGGTGTGCTCCCCGGACGGCAGGTGCACCCGGGTGGCCAGCGCCAGCCGCAGCCAGCCGGACGGCCCGGCCGCGGCCGCGCGCACCGGCGTGCGGATCACCTGCACGGCCGCGTCCACGGCCTCCGAGCGGCGGCCCAGGTCCAGCAGCGAGTGCACCCGCTCCAGCACCAGGCGGGCCTGGATCTCGCCGCTCTCGGCGGCCGGGTCGCCCAGCCGCTCGAGCAGCGCGAGCCCGGTCTCGGCGGTGTTCGCCGCACCCTCGAAATCACCGTTGCGGCGCAGGTGCCCGGCGCGGGCGGTGCGCACCCGGGCCAGCATCACGCGGCTGGTGTCCCGGTTGAGCTCCCCGGCCGAGCTGTAGAGCCGCTCGGCCTCGTCCAGCGCCTCGGCCCGCTCCCCGTCCTGGCGCCTGCCGGGCAGCGAGGCGGCCAGCTCGATCAAGGCGTGCGCGCGCAGCGTCGGCTCGATCCGCTCCTGCTCGAGCACCGGCTGCAGGATGCGCAGCGCGGTGTCGTGCCCGCCGGCGGTGCGGGCGCAGCAGGCCAGCTCCACCCGCAGCTCGGCGGCGATGTCGTGCTCCCCGGCCGCTTCGGCGTCGCGGACCGCCGCGATGGCGCGGCCGGTGACCGCGACGCCCTGGCCGAGGCGGTTGGACGCGAACAGCGCCAGCGCCTCGGCCCGCAGCCGCAGTGATCGATCACCCAGGCGTCTGGCCTGCGCCACGGCGCGGTCGCCGAGCATCAGGGCGAGCTCGGGCACCCGCCATCGCATCTGCCACGCAGGCTCGAACAGTTCCTGCGTGGCAGCGTTCGGCGGAGCCCCGTGCACGCTGGCCAACACGCCTCCCGTCTCAGTCCCGGGTCAGCTTCCGGTGCGTGACGCGGTGCGGCCGGGCGGCCTCCGCGCCCAGGCGCTCGATCTTGTTCTTCTCGTAGCCCTCGAAGTTGCCCTCGAACCAGAACCACTTCGCCGGGTTCTCGTCGTCGCCCTCCCAGGCCAGGATGTGCGTGGCCACGCGGTCCAGGAACCAGCGGTCGTGGGAGATGACCACGGCGCAGCCGGGGAAGTTCTCCAGCGCGTTCTCCAGCGAGCTCAGCGTCTCGACGTCGAGGTCGTTCGTGGGCTCGTCCAGCAGGATCAGGTTGCCGCCCTCCTTGAGGGTCAGCGCCAGGTTGAGCCGGTTGCGCTCACCGCCGGACAGCACCCCGGCCGGCTTCTGCTGGTCCGGGCCCTTGAACCCGAACGCGCTCACGTACGCGCGGGACGGCATCTCGACCTGGCCGACCTGGATGTGGTCGAGACCGTCGGAGACCACCTCCCACACGTTCTTGTTCGGGTCGATGTTGGACCGGTTCTGGTCGACGTAGGACAGCTTGACCGTGTCGCCGACCTTGACCTCGCCGCTGTCCGGCTCCTCCAGCCCGACGATGGTCTTGAACAGCGTGGTCTTGCCGACGCCGTTCGGGCCGATGACGCCGACGATGCCGTTGCGCGGCAGGCTGAACGACAGGTCGTCGATCAGCAGGTTGTCGCCGAAGCCCTTCTTGAGGTGCTCGACCTCGACGACCTGGTTGCCCAGCCGCGGGCCCGGCGGGATCTGGATCTCCTCGAAGTCGAGCTTGCGGGTCTTCTCCGCCTCGGCGGCCATCTCCTCGTAGCGCTCGAGGCGGGACCGCGACTTGGTCTGGCGCGCCTTGGCGTTGGAGCGCACCCACTCCAGCTCGTCCTTGAGGCGCTTCTGCAGCTTCTGGTCGCGCTTGCCCTGCACGGCCAGCCGTTCCTGCTTCTTCTCCAGGTAGGTGGAGTAGTTGCCCTCGTACGGGTAGGTCCGGCCGCGGTCCAGCTCCAGGATCCAGCCGGCGACGTTGTCCAGGAAGTACCTGTCGTGGGTCACGGCGAGCACGGCGCCGTGGTAGTTCGCGAGGAACTGCTCCAGCCAGTTCACGCTCTCGGCGTCGAGGTGGTTGGTGGGCTCGTCCAGCAGCAGCAGGTCGGGCTTGCTCAGCAGCAGCTTGCACAGCGCGACCCGGCGGCGCTCACCCCCGGAGAGGTGCTTGACCTCCGCATCCCGCGGCGGGCAGCGCAGCGCGTCCATCGCCTGCTCGAGCTGGGAGTCGATCTCCCACGCGTCGGCGTGGTCGAGCTCCTCCTGGAGGCGGCCCATCTCCTCCATCAGCTCGTCGGTGTAGTCGGTGGCGAGCTGCTCGGCGATCGCGTTGAAGCGGTGCAGCTTCTCCATGATCTCGCCGACGCCCTCTTCGACGTTGCCGAGGACGGTCTTCTCCTCGTTCAGCGGCGGCTCCTGCTGCATGATCCCGACGGTGTAGCCGGGCGAGAGGAACGCCTCGCCGTTGTTCGGCTGTTCGAGTCCGGCCATGATCTTGAGCACGGTCGACTTGCCGGCGCCGTTGGGGCCGACCACGCCGATCTTGGCGCCGGGGTAGAACTGCAGGGTCGCGTCTTCGAGGATGACCTTGTCCCCGTGCGCCTTCCGCACCTTCTTCATGGTGTAAATGAACTCGGCCATGCCTTGAATCGTAGTTGCGAGCCGTGGCGGCCCGTGCACCGCCGTCGGTTGCACCGCCGACCCCTGCGCACCGGCTCCTCACCAGCCACGGCAGCGCACCCCGGCACCGCCCGCGCCCAGCGGAGATCGGTTCAGCCGGAGCGGGCCGCGGGCTCCGCGCGAGCCCCGCCGGGCCCGGTGGCCGCGGCCTCCCGGACGAGCTCGGCGAAGCCCGCGCGGGCGGCCGCGGTGCGATCCTGCCGCGCCAGGTCGACGCCCACGGCGGTCGCCTCCACCTCGACCGCGGTGCGCCACCGGCCGTGCTGCTCGTAGTCGCGGGTGCGCAGCCGCCCGGAGACGACCACCGGCGAGCCCTTGCCGATCGCGCCGGACACCCCGTCGGCCACCCGGCGGCGGCAGTAGATCGTGGCGACGAGGCGATCGCCGTCGACCCACTGCTCCCCGGAGCGGTCGTAGCGCCGGGAGTTGCTGGCCACCACGAAGCTGATCACCCGGTTGCCGCCGACCTCCCGGTCCCGCGGTTCGGTCAGGACGGTGCCCGCCACGGCCACGCTGGTCTCGAACATCTCGCCTCCACTGGGATCGGCGCCCCGCGGCGGAGCGCCCGGCCGTCCGTCGGCCCGAACCCAGCTTGCGGCGCGGCGATCACGCACCGCCAGGCCGATCTCACGATCTGTGGATCACCCCGGCGGCTGTGGACAACTCAGCGGTTCGAGGAGGTGTCGCCCTGCGACAGCCGCCGCAGCATCTCGTTGTAGGCGGCCAGATCCGCGTCCCCGTCGGCATCGGCCTTGCGGTCGATCCGCCGCGCGGCCCGGTCGTCGGCCCGGGACCACTGGATCAGCAGCGCCAGCATCACCACCACCAGCGGGATCTCCCCGGACGCCCAGGCGAGCCCGCCGCCGAGCTGCTGGTCCCCCAGCAGGTCCGGCACCCACGGCAGCGCCAGGCTGCGGTAGAAGTCCGAGCCGATCACCGTCTTCGACATCATCAGCGTGATGCCGAAGAACGCGTGGAACGGCATCGAGGCGAACACCATGCCCACCTTCGCCAGCGCGGGCAGCGGCCGCGGCGCCGGGTCGATCCCGATCACCGGCCAGTAGAAGACGTAGCCGACCAGCAGGAAGTGCGCGTTCATCGCCAGGTGCGCCCAGTGCTCGTACAGCGCCGCGTCGAACAGCCCGGAGAAGTACAGCGCCCAGAACGAGCCCACGAACAGCGCCAGCGCCACCAGCGGGTTGGTCAGCACCCGGGTCAGCGGCGAGTGCAGGAACGCCAGCAGCCACTCGCGCATCCCCGGCGGCTGCCCCTTCGGCGCCGGCCGCAGCACGCGCAGCGCCAGCGACGTCGGCCCCGCCAGCACCAGCAGCACCGGCGAGAGCATGTTCAGCACCATGTGCTGTCCCATGTGGACGCTGAACATGGCGGGCGCGTACCGCCCCAGCCCGGCCGAGGTGGCGACCAGGATGGACGCGCAGCCCAGCAGCCACGCCACCGTCCGCCCGACCGGCCAGCGGTCCCCGCGCCGCCGCAGCCGCACCACGCCCCACACGTAGAGCGCGGCCAAGGCGATCGACAGCGTCCCGTAGACCAGGTCGAACCGGAAGTCGAACAGCAGCCGCAGCGCGGTCGGCGCCTCCAGCGGGTAGCCGATCAACAGCTCGGTGCGCCCGGGCAGCGGCCCCAGGTCGGCCGGTGGCGGGGTGCGCCCGAGCGCGACGGCGATGCCGAGCGTGGCGAACATGACCAGCACCTCGACCGCGCCGAACCGCAGCAGCGCGTTGCGGCCGGCGCCTTCGTCGATGCGCGCGATCGCCTTCGCGCGCTGGAAGTAGGCGAGCACGCCGAGCAGCGCCAGGCACAGCACCTTGACCCCGACCAGCGCGCCGTAGGTGGTGCTGAACACCTGCCCCAGCGGCACCCGCACCAGGGCGTTGACCACCCCGGAGGCGGCCATCGCGATCCAGCACACCAGCGCGATCTTGGAGAACCGCCGCGCCACCAGCCCCGGGTGCGCGCCCTTGCGCGCCAGGTGCGCCAGCAGCGCGACCAGCCCGCCGACCCACAGGGAGGCGCCGAACAGGTGGAACAGCAGGCTGTTGGTGGCCAGGTCGTGCGCGCCGCCGCTGGCCGAGTGCCCGGTGGCGATCACCGGGAACAGCCCGAACAGCGAGCCGGCGAACAGCACCACGGTCCAGCCCCAGGACAGCACCACCCGCGCGGCGACGGCGAGCACCAGCGCGACGACCGCGGTCAGCAGCCAGGCCTTCGCCTCCTCCAGCGCGTCCAGCAGCCCGGGCAGCACGGCGGGGTCGAGCACCTCGGCCACCGGCCGCCCGGTCGCGTCCGCCGCGGTGAACGGCACCATCAGCGCCGCGCCGACGAACCACGCCCCGGCGGCCCAGGACGCCGCCCGCACCGCGGCGTAGCCGTCGGCGAGCAGTTCGCCGGTGCGGCGCGCGGGGATCCCGAACGCGGCCAGCAGCAGCGAGCCGATGCACACGACCGCTCCCGACTCGGCGAGCACGCGCACCACCGGCAGCCCGAAGCGGGTGCTCGCCCCGGGATCGGGCAGCCCGTAGGCGGAATACGCGTCGGCGGCGGACAACGCGGTGAGCGCGGCGGCGACCACCGCGGCCAGAACCCCGGCCGTGCCGACGAGCACGCCCACCGCGCTCGACCTGCGACGATCGGTCGAAACGGTCTCAGAAGCCACGGACCGAGCCTATCCGAGACGTGCTGACCTGCGGTTTCGGGTGGTCGCAGGAGGCCGGTGCGCTGCTGCGGGGGCGGCGGGGAGAGGAATGTCTCGCGGGGTCGACGCCCCCGCACCGGTCGGTTACGCTACCGGAAAGTTGATCTTGTCCGAGTCGTCGGGTGCACCGCCGGGAGGGGATGTGGCGCCCCCGGCAGGATTCGAACCTGCGACCTAAGGATTAGAAGTCCTTTGCTCTGTCCAGCTGAGCTACGAGGGCCCGTGCGCGGCTGTGGCGAACCGCACGGAGCAGGGTAACGGGCCGTCGTCCCGCCGGAGGTACCGGCGCGTCCGGCGTTGCAGAGCCGTCATCGAACGGCAAGCTGATCGACAGCCGCATCGCGCCGTTCCCCGGTCGCGCGCGGTGTTGCGGGGACGTGGCGGGAGATTCCGCACCACCGCGCGGCCGAGCCTCAGTGGACCGTCAGGAGCAGGTCGCCGGATCGACGTGCAGCACCGGATCGTCCTGCGGCACGCCCTGGAACGGGTATTCGTCGATCTGCGCGGCGACTCCGTCGCGCACGTCCCACCCGATGCGCGAGCCGTCGTAGGCCGGGGTGGGCGTGGGGCTCTCGTTGGTGGCACCGAGCGTGATCAGCATCCGCCCCTGCCCCGCGGGCGCGCACTCGTAGCCGGAGCGCGCGGCGATCCCGCCGCCCTCGTGCAGCGGCATCGGCTGTCCGTCCGATGTGGTCATGAGCCGCACGCCGCCGTCCGGGCCCAGATCGGCCAGTTCGAAGGTGAGCGTGTTGGCCCCGACGGATTCGGTGACCAGCACCTCCTGCTTGCCGTCGCCGTTGACGTCGGTGATGCGCATCGGCTGCACCCCGGCGTAGGCGTCACCGGGCAGCACCCGCTCGGTGGTTCGACCGTCCACAGTGAACGTGAGCCGCTGCTGCGACCCGTCGCCGACCGGTTCCAGCGCCGCCGAGTCCGGCCTGCCGTCCCCGTTGAGGTCCGGTGCGGCCTGTTCCGCGGGCGCGGCTGCGGCGGTGGCAGGCAGCAGCCCCAGTCCGAACGCGATCGCTCCGGCGCACGCGGCGGCGATCCGGCGCTGCGCGGTTGTGCTCTTCGGATTCCCCACAGTTCCCTCCAGTCTCGGGCAGCGGTCCCCTACCGCCGCCTCCGGTGGACGCGCGACGCGCCCGCCCCCGAGTGTGCGCGGCACGCGCAATTCCGCGCGGTGAGCGGGAAATCGCGCGAAGCAGGACTTAGGACTCTGGTGCCGGCGCGGTGGCGCGGCGAGGCTGGCGCACCACCGCGCCGCCCGGGTCAGGCGCAGGTGGCCGGAGCGGCCTGCAGGACCGGGTCGTTCTCGGGCGCACCGCTGAACGGCTGCGCGTGCTCCTTGACCGCCACCCCGTCCTGGACGCGGAAGGTCGCGCGCTCACCGTTGTAGACCATGTTCCCGGTGTCGTCGGTGCCGTCCACAGTGATCAGCCTGCGCTGCCCGCCCGAATCCCGGCACTCGTAGCCGCTGACGGCCGAGGCCCCGCCGCCCTCGTAGAGCTCCGCGGGCTTGCCGTCCTGCCAGGTCATCGTGCGGACCTCGTGGTCCGGGGCGAGGTCCACGCGCAGGTAGGTGGTGGTGTTGGCACCGAGGCTGGTGGTCACGAGCACTTCCTGCGCCCCGTCGCCGTCCAGGTTGACGACCTTCAGCGGCTGCACCCCGGTGTCCTCGTCGGTCGGCAGCAGCGCCTCGGTGGTCTCGCCGTCCGCGGTGAACCGCAGCCGCTGCCGCTCCGGCCCGGCCGGGTCGAGCCCGGCCGCGTCCAGCGAGCCGTCGCCGTCGAGGTCCAGCGCGACCTGCTGGGCCGCCGGCGTCGGCAGGTGGCTCGGGCCGCCGCCGAGCCCCAGCGCGTCGAGCCTGCTCAGCGCCGTCGCCCCCAGCGAGGTCGTCCCCAGCGCGAACGTGCCTGCGCCGACCACGACGACGCCGATGAACGCGGTGGCACCGAGCTTCTTGATCTTCCCCACAGTGATTCCTCCCCAGTTGGTGCGGCAGCGGCACGCACCCGCTGCCGATCACAGGGACGCTCCGGCGGCGGGCCGGGTTCCGCGCGATTCCGCCGCTGTGCCGCCGAAATCCCTCAAGATCTGGGAAACCCCAGGTCAACGTGGCAGATTCGGTGGTGCTCGAGCGCCTTCCGGGACTTCGGGCCCTTGTCAACGGCCGCGGAGCAAGTAGCCTCGCCGGTGCTGGTGGTTCGCCCGCCCGGCTCCGGCCGGTGGGCGAGGCAAGAGGGAACCCGGTGCGAATCCGGGACTGCCCCGCAGCGGTGAGCGGGAACGACCGCCGTCACCGGTGTCCTCGACACCGGTCCAGGCACTGAGCGCAGCTCGGGAAGCCGACGGCCAGTAGGCCGCCCCCGGCCCGTCCGGGGGGAAGCGCCCGCGAGTCCGAAGACCTGCCACCGGTGCGCGCGCCGACCGCGCGCGCTACGGCCGAGGTCTCGCGGGAGGACCGGTGCACGTGACCATTCCGGCGGCGACGCCGCCCGATCCGCCCTCGCCCGACCTCGGCGCCTCTGCAGTCGACCTCGCGAGGAGAGGGCGTTGACCAGCAACATCGGATCCACCGCGCTCGGGTGGCCGCGCATCGGCCCGGACCGGGAGCTCAAGCGCGCGTTGGAGGACCACTGGAAATCCCGCACCGGGGAGGCGCAGCTGCGCGAGGTGGCGCGCTCGCTGCGGGTGCGGACCTGGCGCGAACTGCGCGCGGCGGGCCTGAACTCGGTGCCCGGCAACACCTTCTCCTACTACGACCACGTGCTGGACACCGCGGTCACGTTCGGCGCGGTGCCCCGCCGGTACGCCGAGCTGGGGCTGAGCTCGCTGGGAACCTACTTCGCGATGGCGCGCGGGGTGGAGTCCACGCCGCCGCTGGAGATGACGAAGTGGTTCGACACGAACTACCACTACCTGGTGCCGGAGATCGGCCCGGACACCGAGTTCCGGCTGGCCGACCGCACCCCGGTGGAGGACTACCTGGAGGCCGCCGAGCAGGGCGTGCCGACCCGGCCGGTGGTGCTGGGGCCGCTGACGTTCCTGCTGCTGGCGAAGGCCTCGGCGGACGCGCCGGAGTCGTTCCGGCCGTTGGAGAGGCTGGGCGATCTGCTCGGCGCCTACGAGGAGCTGCTCGGTGAGCTGCACCGCTGCGGGGCGGAGTGGGTGCAGCTGGACGAGCCCGCGTTCGCCGCGGACCGCTCGGAGGAGGAGCTGGCCGCGCTGCGCGAGACCTACGCCCGGCTCGGCGGCCTGCGGGAGCGGCCGAAGATCTTCGCCGCGTCGTACTTCGGCGATCTCGGCCCGGCGCTGGGCGTGCTGGCCGCCGCACCGGTGGAGGCGATCGGCGCCGACCTCGCCACCGCTCCGTCCTCAGTGGACGAATTGGCCGGAACCCCGGGCCTGCGGGGGAAAACGCTCGTGGCCGGGCTGGTCGACGGCCGCAACGTGTGGCGAACCGACCTGGACGCGGCGCTGGGCAAGGCGGCCACGCTGCTCGGCGCGGCCGGCGAGGTGGCGGTGAGCACCTCGTGCTCGCTGCTGCACGTGCCCTACGACGTCGAGGCCGAAACCGACCTCGATCCGCAGGTCAAGAGCTGGCTGGCGTTCGCCCGGCAGAAGCTGCGCGAGGTCGTGGTGCTGGACCGCGCGCTGCACGAGGGCCGCGAGGCCGTCGCCGACGAGCTCGCCGAGTCCCGCCGCGCGGTGACCGACCGCGCGACCGCCGCGCGGGTCCGCGACGACCGGGTCCGGTCCAGAGCGGACGCTCTGCGGCCGGCGGACGCGCGCCGCTCCGACTACGCCGAACGCGTTGCCGCGCAACGGGAATCGCTGCAGCTGCCGCCGCTGCCGACCACGACCATCGGCTCCTTCCCGCAGACGACCGACGTGCGCAAGGCCCGCGCGGCGCTGCGCTCCGGCAGCATCGACAAGGCCACCTACAAGCAGCGGATGCGCGACGAGATCGAGCGCGTCGTGCGGCTGCAGGAGGACCTGGGCCTGGACGTGCTGGTGCACGGCGAACCCGAGCGCAACGACATGGTGCAGTACTTCGCCGAGTACCTGGAGGGTTTCGCCAGCACGCGGCACGGCTGGGTGCAGTCCTACGGCTCCCGCTGCGTGCGCCCGCCGATCCTGTTCGGCGACGTCTCCCGGCCCGCGCCGATGACCGTCGAGTGGTCGCGCTACGCCCAGCAGCTCACCGGCAGGCCGGTCAAGGGAATGCTGACCGGCCCGGTCACCGTGCTGGCCTGGTCGTTCGTCCGCGACGACCAGCCGCTGCCGGACACCGCGCGGCAGGTCGCGCTGGCCATCCGCGACGAGGTCGCCGACCTGGAGGCCGCCGGGATCCGCGTCGTGCAGGTCGACGAGCCCGCGCTGCGCGAACTGCTGCCGCTGCGGGCCGCGCAGCACCGCGCTTACCTGGACTGGGCGGTGGAGGCGTTCCGGCTGGCCACCGCCGGGGCCGCGGACGCCACGCAGATCCACACGCACCTGTGCTACTCCGAGTTCGGCGACGTCATCGACGCGATCGTGGCCCTGGACGCGGACGTGACCAGCATCGAGGCCGCCCGCTCCCGGATGGAGGTGCTGGACGACCTCAACGCGGTCGGGTTCGCCCACGGCGTCGGGCCCGGGGTCTACGACATCCACTCCCCGCGGGTGCCGGACCGCGCCGAGATCGCCGACCTGCTCGAGGCCGCGCTCGCCGCGGTGCCGGCGGAACGGCTGTGGGTCAACCCGGATTGCGGGCTCAAGACCCGCGGGTACGCCGAGGTGGAGCAGGCCCTGCAGAACGTGGTCAGCGCAACCGAATCCGTGCGTCCGGAGGTGAGCTGATCCACCGCCGGAGGCGCCCGGGCGGTCCCCTTCCCACCACCGCCCGGCCCTCCGGCGCTTCGCGGGGAGGGCGCGTCAAGTCCGGGGCGCGCCCTCCCCGCACCCCTCCCCGGCACCGCCGCGACAAGGGCATTCGCCGAGCGCGAACAGCAGTCGCGGCACCACCACCGGCACTCGGCGGCTTGTAGCTTGGGGCGCGTGGGTGATCACTGGAACCACAACGCGCACCACCACCCGCTCGTGCTCGCGGAGGTTCCGGAGGGCTGCGGGTCGGCCCTGGACGTCGCGTGCGGGGACGGGCAGCTGGCCGGTCGCCTGGCCGCGCACGTGCCGCAGGTGACCGGCGTGGACCGCAGCCCGGAGATGATCCGGCTCGCGCGGGAGCGGCACGGCGGGGCGGGCGTGCGCTTCGTGGAGGCCGATTTCCTGGAGTTCCACGACGAATCCCGGTCCGGCGGCTACGACCTGATCACCTGCGTGGCCGGGGTGCACCACATGGACTTCGCGGCCGCGATCGGCAGCATGGTGCGGCTGCTGGCCCCCGGCGGGAAGCTGGTGATCATCGGCGTGGCGCGCAGCCGCAACCCGCTCGACCTCGCCCGCAGCGCCGCGGCCGTGCCCGCCCACCTGGTGCTGTCCCGCCGGCACGGCGGGGCGCGCGTTCCGCCCGGGATGCCGACCACCGAGCCGACGATGAGCTGGGGGCAGGTGCGGCGGGCGGCCGAGCGGCTGCTGCCGGGCAGCGCGTTCCGCAGGCACCTGCTCTGGCGCTACTCGCTGATCTGGACCAAGCCGGGGGCGTGATCAGCGGCCGGAGACCCGGTGGAAGGCCTCGACGAGCTCGCTGAGCTCCGGGACCTGCTCGGCCTCGGCGAGGGTGCGCTCCAGCGCGGCGTCGTGCGTCGGGCGGGCCTGCTGCAGCAGGGCGCGGCCCTCGTCGGTGAGCTCGGTGTAGATCCCGCGCCGGTCGTCCTTGCACAGCACCCGCGTGAGCAGGCCGCGGTCTTCGAGCCGGGTGACCAGGCGGGTGGTGGCGCTGCCGCTGAGCGCGGCGGCGCGGCCGAGCTGCTGCATCCGCATGTGCCAGCCGTCCTGCCTGCTCAGCGCTTCCAGGACGGTGTACTCGACGACCGAGAGCCCGTGATCGGCCTGCAGCGCCTTCTCCAGGGCGGTCTCCAGCATCCCGTGCAGCGCGGCGAGCGTGCGCCAGCCCTGCGCACGGATCTCGACCGCATCATCGGCGATCCCCACCGCACCTCCCACAGGTGTGCCCCTTCTCGCCGCCCATTCTAGCAGCTTGCGCAGTTATCGAGCGCGTGCAAGTATTTAGCCAGCGCGTGCAACTATCCGCTTGAGCGGGGTACCTGCTCGCGCACCGCGCGGGCATTCCGGGCAGGCCGCCCGGGAACCCCCGCGGCCGAGACCCACCCACCGGAAAGCGAGCACCCATGAACACCGACCTGACCGGACGCACCGCCCTGGTCACCGGCTCGACCAGCGGCATCGGCCGGGCCATCGCCGCCACCTTCGCCCGCGCCGGCGCCGACGTCGTCGTCAACGGCCGCAGCGCCGACCGCGTCACCAGCACCGCCGAGGAGCTGGCCGCCGAGACCGGCGGCCAGGTGCGCGGCATCGCCGCCGACATCAGCACCGCCGAGGGCGCCGACCGGCTCACCACCGAGCTGCCGGACGTGGACGTGCTGGTCAACAACGCGGGGATCTTCTCGGCCACCCCGGTGTTCGAGATCAGCGACGCGGAGTGGAACCGCTTCTTCGAGGTCAACGTGCTGTCCGGGATCCGGATGGCGCGGCACTACACGCCGCGGATGGTGCAGCGCGGCTGGGGCCGCGTGGTGTTCATCAGCAGCGAGTCCTCGATCTTCATCCCGACCGAGATGGTGCACTACGGGATGACCAAGACCGCGCAGCTGTCCGTCGCGCGCGGCATGGCCCAGGAAGTCAAGGGCACCGGCGTCACGGTGAACAGCGTGCTGCCCGGCCCGACGCTCACGCCCGGCGTGGAGGAGTTCATCCGCGACCGCGTCGGCCCGGACGTGCCGTTCGAAGAGGCCGAGCGGCGGTTCATCGCCGAGGAGCGGCCGAGCTCGCTGCTGGGCCGGCTGATCCGGCCGGAGGAGGTGGCGAACCTGGTGCTCTACGCCGGTTCCGACGCCGGCTCGGCCACCACCGGCGCCGCCCTCCGCGCCGACGGCGGCGTCGCCCCCTCCCTCACCTGACCCCCACGGGCCTGCGGGGCCCGCCCCCCGCACCGCGCAGGCCCCGCTCCTCAGCCGAACCAGGTCGGGGATTCCCAGGTGGTTTCGCCCCAGGCGAGGCGTTCGGCGCGGCGGGGGTCGAGCTCCAGGTGCGGGTCGTGGTCGAAGACGAACACCGGGCGGGACTCCGGGTCGTAGCGGCGCCAGCCCGGTTCGGCCTCGTGCGCGAAGCCGAGCCAGCTGCGGTGCAGCGCCTCGGCGGTGCGCGCGGGCTCCGGGCGGTCCGGGGTGCCGGGCATCCGCACCTGCCAGACCATCCCCACCTCCGAGCCGTGCGCACCGTCCAACGTGGACGGAAGCGCCGGGGAGGCCACGTCGACGCGGTAGCGGTGCACCGGCGCGTGCGCGCTGTGCGCGTCGGCGAGCCGCTGGGTGGGCACGCCGTAGCGCTCGTCGCCCATCACCGCCAGCGCCGCGGCGACCCGGTCCGGCCGGGTGCGCCGGTAGACCTCCAGCACCTCCTCGGCGTGCTCGGCGCCGACGATGCCCGCCAGCACCTGCTCGGCGCGCCGGGCCAGCGGCTCGCGGCCGAGCGCCTGCGCGAACAGGGCGGCCTCGTTCCCGTTGTGCCCCACCAGCAGCGGAACCCCCGCCGCGCTGCCGCGGGCGATGAGGTCCAGCGGCAGCCCCGGCAGCACCTCCACGTGCATCGTCGGCCGCCACAGCCAGGTCGCCGCCACCCCGCCGAGCACCCGCTCCTGCGCGGCCAGCACCTCCCGGGCCGGGATCGCCCGCAGCCGCTCCCGATCCGGATCGCCCAGCTCGGCCAGCAGCCGCCGCGCCACCGCGGTGCCCGCCTCCGGAGTCGCCACGTGGTCCGCGCCCCCGCTGCTGGAGATCGCCTGCGCGAACATGCCCGCCGAAACCGGGCTGGCCAGCAGGTTCGCCGTGCTCTTCGCGCCCGCGGAGACGCCGTAGACGGTGATGCGCTCCGGATCCCCGCCGAACGCGGCGATGTTGCGGCGCACCCAGCGCAGCGCGGCGATCTGGTCCAGCAGCCCGCACACCCCCGCGTCCGCCTCCGCCTCGCCGAAGATCCCCGCCAGGTGGGCGAAGCCGAGCGCGCCGAGCCGGTAGTTCGCGCTCACCACCACGATCCCGGCCCGGGCGAACGCCCGGCCGTCACCGACCTGCGTCGCGCTGCCGGTGCGGAAACCCCCGCCGTGCAGGAAGAACAGCACCGGGTAGCCGCCCTCCGGCGGCGGGCCGGACGGGGCGCACACGTTCAAGTACAGGCAGTCCTCGCCGGACACCGCGGCCGGCGGGGCCGTGCCGTCGTCCGGCTGCACCGCCTGCGGGCCGGGGCGGGTCGCCGCGCGCACCCCGCTCCACGGGCGCGGCGGGCGGGGAGCGCGCCAGCGCCACTCCCCCACCGGCGGGCTCGCGTACGGGATGCCGCGCCACACCACGTGGTCCGCGCGCCGAGCGCCGCCCAGCGCGCCCTGCTCGACGGTCACGACGTCCTGCTGTGCCACCGGTCGGCGGCCTCCTTCCCGGGCTGGTGGGGGGGCACCTCCCGCGCACCGCGCACGTCCGCGAGCTGCCGGAGCTCATCCTGCCCGGCCGCGCACCACCGGGCGGCGAGCTGTGCGCGACGGCACGATCGCTGTCCGCGAACCGGACACGAGCTCGCCCCGCGCGTGGTCCAATCGCGCCCGGGGGAAGGAGGGGTCGACGATGATCCTCGATGCGTTGGGGCAGGCGTGGCGCGCGTGGGCGCACCTGGGGGCGGCGCTGGACGAGGAGCAGTGGCAGTGCCCGACCCGGCTCGACGGCTGGCAGGTCCGGCACGTGTTCGCGCACTGCGCGCCCGCGCCCGGGATGCTGCGGACCCTGCCGGAGGGCGAGCGCGGCACCCCCGACTTCACCGACGCCGAGTCGCTGCTGGCGCACCTGCAGCGGCCCGGCGGGATCGCCCACCAGCGGGCCGGCGACATCCGGCAGGAGGCGATCACCAGCGCCGACGGGCAGGCGCACGCCGAACTCGTCGCGCAGTTCGACGTCGTGGCCCCGGACGTGCTGGCCGAGCTGCGCACCCGCGACCTGACCAGGCACATCGACTACGGCGGGCTCGGCACCGTCCCGATCGCCGAGGCGCTGCGCATCGCGCTCATGGAGGCGGTGGTGCACTACCTCGACATGGCCGCCGCGCTGGAGCTGGAGGTGCCGGGGCCGCTGGCGGGCCTGCCGGTGCGGGACACCGCGACGCTGCTGGCCGGCACCGCCGACCCCGTCGGGTTCATCGAACTCGCCGCCGGGCGCGGCAGCGCGGAGGTCTTCCCCGTGCTGCGGTGATCC
>Ga0164243_10002662_pt1 | contig 29264 bp, 29 predicted proteins | sample OricompcompostOP_FD_108781 | JGI IMG/M metagenome (GOLD analysis project Ga0164243, IMG submission 108781) | Organic Plus compost microbial communities from Emeryville, California, USA - Original compost - Organic plus compost (OP) | ecosystem: Engineered > Solid waste > Mixed feedstock >... | reverse complement strand
CCGGTGCGGAAGACGCCATGATCGAGCATCCGCAGAGCGACCGCGAGGGACCGGGTCCGTGGCCAGCCCCGCCCGGACAGCTGCTGCTCGACGTGCCGGCGGAAACCCGGCAGTCCGGGCGCGAGCTCCAGCACCCGGTCGTACTTCTGCTCGTCGCGCTGCCGGCGCCATTCGTCGTGGTAGAGGTACTGCCGCCGACCGGCGTCGTCGATCCCCGTCGCCTGGATGTGCCCGTTCGGCCACGGGCAGATCCAGACCTCCTTCCAGGCCGGCGGGATGACCAGCGCACGAATCCTGGCGAGGTCCTCCTCCCCGACCGCCGAGCCGTCCGGGCCCCGATAGCTGAAACCCCTGCCGCGGCGGCGACGGACGATGCCCGGGCCGGAGACATCACTGCGCCGCAGTCTCATCCGACACCTCCACCGCTCAGCTCCGTCCCAAGGTCCATACGGACGGGTGCCGCGATGATGCCCGGTCGACGGTGGGATCAAACGCCCTGACACCATGCCCGGCTAGGTTCCCAGCCATGTCCATCAGCAAAGAGTCGGCGGTCCGCAGGGTTTCGACGTTCCTCGCCGGAGTCGCGATCGCCAACAGCAGCCCGCATCTGGCAACACTGGTCACCGGGCGCGAGCACCTGACACCGCTTGGTGGGCGCAGCTCCGGACCACTGGTCAACGGCGCCTGGGCCTTACTCAACCTCGCGGCCGGAGTCGCCCTGCTGCAGCCGTCCCGCCGGCGCGGCGGTCGGCGCTGGGACGCGGATCTGCCGGCCTTCGGGCTGGGCTGCCTGTGTCTCGCGGCGTGGATGTGGGCCAGCGAGACCTTCCTGCCGGACGCGCTGGGCAATCACCGGCGTGGCTGACGGCCCGCCCCGCCGTCGTCCGGGCGTCAGTCCTCGGGCAGCCGGCTGAGCACCCCGTCGACAAGGCGCCGCAGATCGGTCTTCGTCCGCCGGACACCGAGACCGTCGAGGTGGCGCAGCTGGTGCCAGGTGGCGACGTCGAGGACGACCGCCAGAAGGCCGGCGATGACCGGAGCCTCCTCGGCGCCGGCGCGGCCCAGTTGCGGCGCGAAGACCTGCTCGATCCACGCCCGGTGGAATCGCCGGCCGTACCGGACCGCCTCGGCCACCCCGGCCGAACGTTCGGCCTGGGCACGCATCCGCATCGCCCCCAGGCCGGTCTGCTCGTAGTCGCCGACCGTGACGTTGATGATCGAGGTCACGTCGCCCGACCGGGCCCGCGATCGATAGCTCTCGATCTCCGGACCGATCAGCTCCACGATACCGGCCAGATACAGGCCCTCCTTGGAACCGAAGTGGTTGATCACCGTCTGCTGGGACACGCCGGCCGCCTTGGCAACGTCGGCCAGGCTCACCTCGTCGTACCAGCGGACGTTGAAGAGTTCCTCGGCCGCCACCTGGAGGATCCTCCGCCTGGTCTGCTGCACCGCCTCCGCCCTGGCGCCGAGTCGGTAGCTGCGCCGCCGCCGGGATTCTTTTTCGTTTGGGCTTGACACAAATCAATTTTAACATGCACCATTGAAGTTGTCAGCCTCACCACCCACTCATCACATCGGGGGAACTCTCATGACGCGCATCCTCGCCTACACACCACCGGCCACCGGACATGTCTTTCCACTGGTCCCCGGCCTGCTCGGACTGCAAGATCGCGGGCACCACGTCCATGTCCGGACGTCACCGCGAGTCCTCGACGTCCTGCGCCGCTCCGGACTGGACGCCTCACCCGTCACACCGGCCGTCCTGGAGACGGCGCCGACGGATCACGGATCGGCCGGCAAGTCGGGTCAGTTGGCCACCGGGCTCGCCGACGTGCTCCGTCGGGGCGCCGCCGAAGGAGCCGACCTCGACGCGGCGATCGAGGACGTAGGACCGGACGTACTGCTCGTCGACGGCATGGCCTACGGTGCCGCGGCCCATGCCGAGGCCAGCGCACTGCCCTGGGCATTGACCATGCCGTCGCTGCTGCCGCTCCGGGAGCCCGGCATTCCGCCGTACAGCCTCGGCCTGCCGCCGGCCCGGTCACCACTGGGGCGGCTCCGCGACGCGGTGTTGTGGCCGGTGGTCGAACGTGCCTTCGGCAAGGCCCTGCTGCCCGGCGTGAACGCGCTGCGCCGCGATGTCGGACTCCCCGACTTCACCTCACCGTTGGACGCCTTTCGGACGCCGGACCTGGTGATCGCGATGACCGGAGAACCGATCGAGTATCCGCGGCAGCAGCTCCCGGACAACGTCCGGATGGTCGGCTTCCAGCCCTGGGATCCGCCGGCCGCGGCTCCCGACTATCTGCTGGAGCCCGGGGATCCGTGGATCCTGGTCACCTGTTCGACCGACTACCAGCACGACGAGTCGCTGGCCGCCGTCGTCGCCACGGCGCTGGCCGGCGAGCCCTATCGGGTGTTGATCACACTGGCCGACAGCTACGACAAGATCGATCTGCGCCCGCTGGCACCCAATATCGTCGTCGAACGGTTCGTCCCGCACGCCGCCGCACTGCAGCACGCGGCCGCCGTGGTCACCCACGCGGGCATGGGCATCGTCGGCAAGGCGACGCGGGCCGGTGTCCCGGTCGTCGCGGTGCCCTTCGGACGTGACCAACCCGAGATCGCCCGACGGGTGGTCGAGGCAGGAACCGGAGTCCGGGTGCAGGCCGACAGGATGACTCCCGAACGGATTCTGGGCGCGGTCCGCCGGGCCGTGAGGATGCGGCCCCGGGCGGACGAGGTGGCAGCCGGGCTGGCCGGCACCGATCCGGTCACCGACTTCGCCGACGCTGTCCTGCAACTCACCGGTCGGACGGTCGACCTGCGATAGAACAGGACGATGCCGAGAACAACTGATCTGAACGTTGCGGTCATCGGGTTGGGCGCCATGGGCGGCCGGGCAGCTGCCGCGCTGGCCGCGGTCCGGCCGACCCACGGCTACGACCCGATGGCCGCGACGCGCGACCGGGCGGCTGCTGCCGGGGTCACGGTGCACGACTCCGCCGCTGGAACAGCAATGCCGGCCGACCTGATCTTCCTCTCCCTGCCCACTCCCGATGTCGTCCACGCGGTGATCACCGATCTCGGTGACACGGTTCGGGACAAGACCATCGGGGACCTGTCGACGATCGACCCGGGCACCGCCCGGGAGGTGTCGGCGGTCGTCGCCGATCATGGTGGCCACTACGTCGACTGCCCGATCCTCGGCCGGCCGACCGCCTGCGGCAACTGGACCTTGGTCTGTGGCGGAACGGATTCCGATGTCTCCATGATCACCGACATCGCTGTCGGCACCATCGCCAAGGCGAGCCACCGGCTGGGCGACGTCGGTTCCGGCGCGACGCTGAAGTTGTTGAACAACCTGATGTTCGGTGCGATCAACACGGTCACCGCCGAAGTTGTTTCCCTTGCAGAGCAAGCAGGGATCGATGCCGATCGGTTCGCCCGGGTGATCTCCGATTCGGGTGCGGCCAGCGTGTCCGGGCTGTTCCGCGACATCACTCCGAGGATGGCCACGCACACCTACGATCCGGCTTTCGCGATCAACCTGCTCGCCAAGGACGTACGGCTGGGCAGCGAACTCGCCCGGAGCCTGGGTCGGTCCGCGCCGATGGCCGATCTGGTGCGTAGCATCACCGAACGTGCGGTGGCCGACGGCCTCGGTGATCTTGATACGGCAGCGGTGGTCGAGGTCTACCGCAAGCAAGCGAACCGACCCGACTGACAGGAGCTGATCCGGATGTCGTCCCCCACGATCATCGTCCGAACGCCCCGGGACATCATCGACTACGTCAACAACCATCCGACCGGTACCGGCCGGACCCGGCTCCTGGCGTTCATCGCATTGGGCGGGGTCTTCGTCGATGCGTACGACTTCACCAGCCTGGGCATCGGCATCGGCAGTCTGACCGAACAGTGGCAGCTGAGTGCGGTGCAGGTCGGCCTGCTGACCTCGGTGATGGCGTTCGGCGCCCTGGTCGGCGCCCTGGTCGGCGGTCCGCTGGTCGACCGGCTCGGCCGCTACAAGATGTTCGTCCTCGACCTGATCCTCTTCGTGGTCGCGGCGATCGCTGCGGGGCTCTCGCCCAACTACGGGTTCCTGGTCGTCTGCCGGTTCTTCCTCGGCTTCGGCGTCGGCATCGACATGCCGGCCTCGTTCAGTTTGGTCGCCGAGTTCACTGATCGGAAACGGAAGGGCGGCTTCGTCAACTTCTGGCAGGCGATGTGGTACATCGCCGTCTGCTCCGCGGCGGCGATCGCGTTGCCGATCTTCCTCGCCGGCGGCAGCGAGAACCTGTGGCGGTGGATGGTCGGCCTCGGCGCGGTTCCAGCGCTGATCGTGCTGTTGCTGCGGCTGCGGTTCACCGAGGAGAGCCCGATGTGGGCGGCACAGAATCTCGGCATGACCGAGGCAGCACGCATCCTGGAGAGCAGTTACCGCATCCGGGTCGCGGTCGACGAGGACACCGGACCTGATTCGGCCCTGCGCAGGGAATCGGCGTGGCGGCGCACCAAGGAGCTCTTCAAACCCGACTATCGGGTGCGGACCGCATTGGCGTCGATCATCTCCGGCACCCAGTCCGCTCAGTACTTCGCGGTTGGCTTCTACATCCCGACCATCGCCGCGGTACTGTTCGGCGACGACCTGACCGACACCATCCTGGCGACCTTGATCATCAATCTGTTCGGCATCGTCGGCGGTGTGCTGCAGTCGCTGGTCACCGCACGGCTGGGCATGCGGCTGTTGGCCGGCATCGGCTACTCGTTGATCATCGTCTGCACCCTGGGCCTGGCGATCGGCAGCAACTCGATCAGTGTCTGGATCTCCACCGGCCTGGTCGCGCTGTTCGTCTTCGGCCAGTCCTTCGGTCCCGGCCCGCAGGGCAAGACGATGGCTGCGCTCTCCTACCCGACCCGGCTTCGCGGCACCGGCACCGGCTGGGCGGAGAGCATGTCCCGCGTGGGCAGCATCCTGGGCTTCTACATCTTCCCGCTGCTACTCGCCTCGCTCGGCCTGGCCGGCACCATGGGCTGGTTGACGTTGATCCCGGCAGTCGGCCTGGTCGCCGTCGTGATGATCAAGTGGAATCCGCTCGGCGCCGAGGTCGAGGACGAACAGCAGGAGATGGTGACCCGATGAGAACCGTTCGGCTGGAATACGGCGACGGCACGATCGACGCGCAGGTTCCTGACACAGCGACCGAGGTCGTCGCCGGCCGGATGCACGATGAACCGGCACCGCTGGCGGACCCGGTCGCCGCCACCCGCGACGCCCTGCGGTCGCCATTGGGCATGCCGCCGATCAGCGAACAGGTCGGACCCGGTTCGAAGATCACCATCGCCTTCCCCGACCGGGTCAAGGGCGGCGTCCAGGCCACCGCCCACCGCAAGGTGACGATCCCCCTGGTTCTCGACGAGCTGGAGCGGGCCGGGGTCCGGATGTCCGATGTCACCCTGGTCTGCGCCATCGGCCTGCACCGCAAGAACACCGCCGAGGAGTTCCGATCGCTGCTGGGCGAGGTGGTGCTTGATCGACTCGACCTGTCCCGGATCGTCAACCACGATGCGGAGGATCCCGACATCGCCGACCTGGGCACCTCCCCGCACGGCGACCCGGTCCAGGTGAACCGACGGCTGGTCGAATCCGATCTGACCATCCTGCTGGGTCACACCTCCGGGAATCCGTACGGCGGCTTCAGCGGCGGATACAAGATGCCGGCCACCGGATTGACGACCTGGCGATCGATCCGGGCCCATCACTCCCCCGCCACCATGCACCGCTCGGACTTCGTCCCGGCCTCGACGCACAGCCACTTCCGCCATCAGTTGCGGGCCATCGGTAAGGCGATGGAGGCGGCCATGCCACGGCCGTTCTTCAGCATCGATGCTGTCCTGGACTCCCAGTCCCGCCAGCTGCTGGTCGCTGCCGGCGCGATCGCTGATGTGGAGCAAGCGACCTGGCCGGTCGCCCGGCAGCGTACCGAGGTCAGTCTGGACGGGCCGCCGGCCGACGTGTTGATCATCGGCATGCCGCGCAAGTTCCACTACGGCAACGGGATGGGATCGAACCCGATCTTGCTGACCCAGGCGATCGGGTCCTCGATCACTCGTGCCGGGTCGGCGCTGCGTCCCGATCCGGTGATCATCGCAGCCTCGATCTGTGACGGGTACTTCAACGAGTCGGAGTTTCCCGCAACGGTCGCGGTGTACGAAGCCCTGCAGGGCGTTGATTCTGCCGCTGATCTTGTCGGCTTCGAGGAAGAGTTCGCGACCCGCACGCACTGGGTCGACGCGTATCGGTCCGGGACGGCCTACCACCCGTTCCACGCCTTCTCGATGGCCTACATGGGCGGCGTCGCCACGAACCGGGCGGCGGCGATCTTCATCGCCGGAGCGCGCGACGGCCACTACGCCGAGGGCATGGGTTGCATTCCGGTCGACACAGTCGAGGACGCGCTGGCCGCGGCCGAAGCCTACGTCAGCAGCGATCCGAAGGTCGTGGTCGTACCGGAGTTGTCCAAGCCGGCCTACCACCTGGTGGCCGGCTGACCCGACCGGCTGACCCGACCGGCTGACCCGACCGGCTGACCCGACCGGCTGACCCGACCGGCTGACCCGACCGACTGACCCGACCGACTGGCCGGACCGACTGGCCGGACCGGCGGCCGAGTCCTCTTGATCAGACCGCCACGAAATCCGCGACCGCCTCGGTGATCAGATCCCGCAGCTCCGCCGGGCTGATCGGGCCCGTCTTGGCTGTCCTCATCGAGTGATCCGCACCAGGCACCGGAACGACCGACACCGCCTCGCCCGGCGGAAGCACCGCTTCGATCTCCGCCGCGGTGCCAAAGCTGTCCCGCTCGCCCTGAACGACCAGCCGGGGCACGCCGGCGCCGAGCAGTTCACCGGCCCGGCTGCGGTCCGGTCGGCCCGGTGGATGCAGCGGGAACGCACAGCACACCACCCCGCGCACCTCGGGGAACGTCGGCGCCGTCCGGCAGGCCACCCGGGCGCCGGCACTGCGGCCGCCCAAGAAGTACGGCAGTCCGGACAGTTCGGCAAGCAGCGCGGGCACGGCGGCGTTCCAGGCGATGTCCAGGCGGGGTGGCGGGCCGGCCGCCTTCTTTCCGGCCAGCCGCCAGGGTTGTTCGAACCGGGCGACCAAGACCCCGCGCTCCGGCAACCTGCTGGCCAGCACCGACAGGTCGACGGCATCCACTCCGCCGCCGGCACCGTGGCCCATGATCAAAAGGGCGGTCGGCGAATCGGCGTCGGCGATCCAGAATCTGCCCGGGCCCTCGGGAGTCTCCACCTCGAGGGTGCGGTTGGGAGTCCGCGGAGTCATCAGAACAAGGTCCCCTCGGCCGGCTGGTCCTCTTCGGCGAGTGGCTTCAGCAGCTCCGGCCCGTTGTTCTTCACATTGCTCACCAACGGGGAGACGGCGTACGCCTCCAGCAGCGCGGGCTCGGGCACCGCCAGCAGCTGCCGCGCCGCATCGGGGTCGGTCTGTCGAGGATCCAGCCAGGCGTCCCAACGTTCCGGTGTGATCACCATCGGCATCCGGTCGTGGATGTGCCCGACAGCGTCGGTGGCCTGGGTGGTGATCACCGTGCAGGTCCGCAGCCAGGCCGAGTCGTCGTCGGGATCCTTCGTCGGATCCCGCCAGATCTCGTACAGACCGGCCATGGCCAGGCGCTGCCCGTCGGCACGGTGGATGAAGAACGGCTGTTTGCGTGGCCTGGCGCCGTTGGGCCCCGGCGTCTTGAGTTCGTACCACTCGTAGTAGCCGTCGGCGGGCAGCAGGCAGCGGCGTACCGCACAGGCCCGCTTGAAGGCCGGTTTGGCGGCGACGGTCTCCACCCGTGCGTTGATCATCTTGGCGCCGGTGTTGCGGGACTTGGCCCACGACGGCACCAGGCCCCAGGTCAGCGGAGTCAGCCGACGCCGCACCTCCCCGGTGTCCCGGCCGTCGGTCTTCACGGTCCGTTCCAAGATCGCCGGCACCTCGACCGTCGGAGCCACGTTGTAATCGGCACCCGGGAGATCACCGACGATGTCGTCGACCTCGTACTCCTCGGCCAACTCGTCGGGGGAAGCCGATGACGCGTATCTACCGCACATATTGGGTACGGTAGTCGAGCGTTCCCACTGTCCAAGGTGTTAGGAATGAGGATATGACTCTTCTGCGGGCCTTCGGCCGAACCATGATGTCCAGCTACTTCGTGTACAGCGGCATCCGAGCCATACGCAAGCCCGAGGAGTTCGTCGCCGACGCTCAGCCCCTGACCGACCGCCTGGTGCCTGCTGCAAAGCGATACGCACCCGACGAGGTGGCCGACTTCATCCCGGAGGACACCGCCACGCTGGTCCGGATCAACGGCGCGGTCCAGGTGGCCGGCGGACTAGCTCTGGCCACCGGCAAGGGTCGCCGGCTGGGAGCAGGGCTGCTGGCCCTGTCGTTGGTTCCGACGACGATCGCCCGCCATCCGTTCTGGAGCAAGACGGACCCGGACGAGCGGGTGCACGAGCGTCAGCAGTTCGTCAAGAACATCGGCCTGCTCGGCGGCGTGATCATCGCCTCCCGGGACACCGAGGGCAAGCCGGGACTGGTCTGGCGGGCGAACGAAGGACGCGAGCTGGCCGCCAAGCGGACCCGCAAGGCGAAGAAGGCTGCCAAGAAGGCGCTCAAGCAGAACCGGGGCAAGGACACCGCCGCGGCGATCGGGACCGGCCTGTCCGCGGTGAGCGGGGTGCTCGGCGAGGCGGTCGAGGAGGTCGTCGCCGAGGGCCGGAAGGCGCGGAAACAGGCTGCCAAGCGCGCCAAGGAGGCCCGACGCGAGGCGGCCAAACGCGCCGAGGAGGCGCAGAAGGCGGCCCGCAAGTCGGCCAAGAAGAACTCCAAGAAGCTGCGCAAGTCGACCGGCGACGTCCAGAAGAAGGCACTCAGTGCGGCCGGTGACGCGGGTAAGAACGTCCGCAAGGTCACCGAGGAAGCCAAGGCCCAACTCGGCGAGCACATCCACCTCGGGCAGAATTGATCGACCACACCGATCGATCAGACGAGATATTTGGAGCCATGCCCGAACCCCAACCCTGGACCGCGCCACTGGCTCCGGTCCCGCTGAACGCCACCGTCACCATCCCCGGGTCGAAGTCGGAGACCAATCGAGCCCTGATCCTGGCCGCGCTGGCCGACGGGCCGTCGGTGATCATCGGCGGCCTCGATGCCCGCGACACGCAACTGATGCGCGACGCGCTGCGAACGCTGGGCGTACGGATCGAGGAGAACGGGGACCGCTGGGAGGTCTTCCCGCCCGAGGTGTTCGCGGCCACCGGCGACATCGACTGCGGGTTGGCCGGGACCGTGATGCGGTTCGTTCCGCCGGTGGCCGCCCTGGCCGCCGGCGCGACCCGGTTCGACGGCGACGAGGGTGCTCGGATCCGACCGATGGCCGGTCTGCTCGACGGCCTGGTGGCCGCCGGTGCGAGCGTCGACCGCGGCGCCAACGGACTGCCGTTCACCATCACCGGTCGGCCCGACCTGCCGGGCGGACCGGTGGTCATCGACTCCTCGGCGTCCAGCCAATTCGTCTCCGGGCTGTTGCTGGCCGGTGCGCGGTTCGCCAACGGTCTCGACCTGCGGCACGAAGGTCCGTCGGTGCCCAGCCGTCCGAACATCGACATGACGGTGCAGATGCTCCGTGACCGTGGTGTCCGGATCGATGAGCCGGAACCCGACCACTGGATCGTTGCTCCCGGTTCGATCACCGGCGGCGAGTTCGTGATCGAACCTGATCTTGCCAATGCCGCGCCCTTCCTGGCCGCTGCCGCGGTGACCGGTGGAACCGTCAGCGTGCCGCGGTGGCCGCAGAAATCCCATCAACCGGGCGCCGCGATCGCCGACGTCCTGGCCCTCTTCGGCGCGGAGGTCGACCTGGACGGCGACGTGCTCACCGTCCAGGGCACCGACAAGCTCGAAGCAGTCGATCTTGATCTGCACGACGCCTCGGAGTTGACCACGGTCGCCGCGGTGCTCGCCGCGCTTGCCGATCACACCAGCCATATCCACGGTGTGGCACACATCCGCGGACACGAGACCGATCGCCTGGCCGCTCTGGAGACCGACCTCACCGGGGTCGGCGCCGACGTCCGCCAGACCGACGACGGCCTGGTGATCCACCCGAAGCTGCTGCGCAGCAACACCTGGCTGACGTTCGCCGACCACCGAATGGTCACCGCCGGTGCCCTGCTCGGCCTGGTGATCGACGACATCGAGTTGGATGACGTCGGCTGCGTGTCCAAGACGATGCCCGACTTCGTCGATCTCTGGACCACCATGCTCGCCGACAGCGTCGCCGCCGAGGAGGAGGCTGGTCGGGCGTGACGCCGCGCGTGATCGGCGAAGATGATCATGCCCGTTTCGAGCGACCGAAACGCCGCAGCCGACCACGCACCAAGATAAGGCCCGACTACTCCGATGCCGAGGTGGGCATGGTGATCACCATCGACCGCGGCCGGTACACCTGCCTCGTCGGGGAGGGCGAGGACACCCGCGAGGTGATCGCCGCCAAGGCCCGGCAACTGGGCCGCAAGGGTGTCATCGTCGGCGACCGCGCCCGACTGGTCGGCGACACCTCCGGCGCCGAGGGCACGCTGGCCCGGATCGTTGAAGTCCTGGACCGCGACACGGTGCTGCGCCGGACCGCCGACGACGACGATCCGTACGAGCGACCGATCGTCGCCAACGCCACCCAGCTGGTGATCGTCAGCGCGCTGGCAGACGCGCCACCGCGTACCGGCATGATCGATCGCTGCCTGGTGGCTGGATACGACGCCGGTCTGCAGCCGTTGCTGTGCCTGACCAAGGCCGATCTCGGTTCGCCCGACGAATTGGTGGCGATGTACGGGCCGTTGGACGTACCGATCGAGATCACCCGACCGGGCGCGGATCTCACCGGACTCCGCCGCCGGCTGGCGGGCCACCGCAGCGTGTTCATCGGGCACTCCGGGGTCGGGAAGTCCACTCTGGTCAACGCCCTCATCCCCGACGCCAACCGGAGCACCGGCGACGTCAACGAGGTCACCGGCAAGGGTCGGCACACCTCGACGGCGGCGTACGCGATGCGGTTGCCGCAGGTGCCGGGGATCGACGGTGACCCGGGATGGGTGATCGACACGCCAGGTGTCCGCTCGTTCGGTCTGAGCCATGTGTCCCGGGACCGGATCGTTGCCGCCTTCGACGATCTGGCGCAGTACGTCGCCGACTGTCCCCGGGGCTGTACCCACGAGGAGGGCGCGGTGGACTGCGGGCTGGACGCTGCGGCGGCCCGCGGTGACCTGCCCGCCGAGCGGTTGGCGTCCTTCCGCCGGATGCTGGTCGGCGAACGTGGGGCACCCGGCTCGTGACCGACCCGGTGGGTCGTCCGGTCTCCCCCGCCGTCCGGCCAGTAATCTCAGCGCTATGCCTGCTGTGTCCACCGACAAGTTGACCGACGATCTGAGGCTTGCCCATCTGCTGGCCGACGATGCGGACTCGATCACGATGAGCCGGTTCAAGGCACTCGACCTGCACGTCACCGCCAAACCCGATCTGACGCCGGTCACCGATGCCGACACGTCGGTGGAGGAGGCATTGCGGCGGACCCTCGGCCGGGCCAGGCCACGGGACGCCGTCCACGGTGAGGAGATGGACGACACCGGCTGGGGCCCGCGGCGCTGGGTGATCGACCCGATCGACGGGACCAAGAACTTCGTCCGCGGTGTACCGGTGTGGGCGACGTTGATCGCGCTGATGATCGAGGACCAGCCGGTGGTCGGCGTGGTCAGTGCACCCGCACTGGGCCGGCGCTGGTGGGCCAGCCTGGACGGGGGCGCGTACATGGGCAAATCGCTGATGTCGGCAAGCCCGATCCACGTCTCCGACGTCGCCAAGATCTCCGATGCGTCGTTGAGCTATTCGTCGTTGGACGGCTGGATCACCTCGGGCATCGGGCAGGGGTTCGTCGACCTGCTCCGGGACTGCTGGCGGACCCGGGCGTTCGGTGACTTCTGGTCCTACATGTTGCTCGCCGAGGGCGCCGTTGATCTTGCCTGTGAACCGCAGCTGGCGCTGCACGACATGGCGGCCTGCTCGATCATCGTCACCGAGGCCGGCGGCAGGTTCACCGATCTGGAAGGAAACCCGGGGCCGAACGGCACCGGAGCGTACGCCTCCAACGGGCGGCTGCACGAAGAACTGCTGAGCCGGTTGGCACCCGAAGCCGAGGACTGAGATGGCCGACACCGTCGATCTGACCGGACGGACCGCCCTGGTCACCGGTGGTGCAGCCGGAATCGGTGAGGCCTGCGCCCGCGCGTTGGCCGAAGCCGGAGCAACCGTGACGATCGCCGACCGGGACGTGGACAGCGCGACCCAGGTCGCCGAGGCGATCAACGGAAGGATCTGGCAGGTCGACCTGTCCGATACCGGATCCTTGGAGTCGCTGGAACTGGACTGCGACATCCTGATCAACAACGCCGGCATCCAGACGGTGGCCCCGATCGAGGAGTTCGAGCCCGCCGCGTTCCGGCGGATCCTGACGATCATGCTCGAGGCACCGTTCCTGTTGATCAGAGCCGCCCTGCCGCGCATGTACCGGAACCGGTGGGGCCGGGTGATCAACATCTCCTCGGTGCACGGGCTGCGCGCGTCGGCGTACAAGAGCGCCTATGTCGCGGCCAAACACGGACTCGAGGGTTTGTCCAAGGTCACCGCAACCGAAGGCGGCCCGCACGGGGTGAGCAGCAACTGCATCAACCCCGGCTACGTCCGGACCGCGCTGGTCGAGGGTCAGATCGCCGACCAGGCACGGATCCACGGGATCAGCGAGCAGGAGGTCGTGGAGAAGGTGATGTTGAGTCACTCCTCGATCAAGAAGTTGATCGATCCGGCAGACGTCGGCGCGCTGGCGCTGTGGCTGTGCAGCGACTCCGCCGCAATGATCACCGGCGCCTCGTACACCATGGACGGCGGCTGGTCGGCCACCTGAGCCGCGCCGTCTTCCGAGAAGGCACTTTCGCTGCTCCGCCCGCAGCGGCGTCGAATCGGTAACACGCGCTACCGAATCCCGCCCGGACGGCCGGACCGCGCAACGAACCCGTACCCCGTGTTACCAATTCTCCGGGGCCGGGCAGTCGACCCATTCGCGATGCACCACAATGATCGTCATGGTGATCACTGGGCTGGAAACGTTCATCGTCGAACCCCGCTGGCTGTTCCTGGCGATCCGCACCGATGAGGGCATCACCGGATGGGGTGAGCCGATCGTCGAGGGGAAAGCGGCAACCGTCGCCGCGGCGATCCAGGAGATGTCGGGATCGTTGATCGGCAAGGATCCCGGCCCGATCGAAGATCATTGGCAGACGTTGATCAAGGGCGGCTTCTACCGCGGCGGGCCGGTGCTGTCCAGTGCGGTGGCCGGCATCGACCAGGCGCTGTGGGACATCAAGGGCAAGGCTCTCGGCGTACCGATCCACGAGCTGCTCGGCGGCCCGGTCCGGCACAGCCAGCGGGTCTACGGCTGGATCGGCGGCGATGAACCGGGTCAACTCGCCGAGTCCGCCCTCCAGCGGGTCGAACAGGGCTACAACGCCGTCAAGATGAACGGCGGCGGCGCGATGCGGGCGCTGGAGTCCCGGGCCGAGATCAAGGGAATCGTGGAACGGGTGGCGGCGGTCCGGGAGGCGGTCGGGGACGCCGTCGACATCGGCATCGACTTCCACGGCCGGTTCTCCCCCGCCCTGGCGCGGGTTGCCTGCCGGGCGCTGGAACCGCTGAACCCGCTCTTCGTCGAGGAGCCGGTGGTTCCGGAGCTGCAGCTCGACCTGGCCAAGATCACCGAGGCGACCACGATCCCGGTCGCCACGGGTGAACGCCTCTACTCCCGGTGGGATTTCCGGGAGGTGCTGCGGACCGGTATCGCGGTCGTCCAACCCGATCTCTCTCACGCCGGCGGCATCTCCGAATGCCGCCGGATCGCCGCGGCGGCCGAGACGTACGGGGTGTCCCTCGCGCCGCACTGCCCGCTCGGGCCGATCGCCTTCGCCGCCTGCCTACAGGTCGACTTCGCCAGCCCGAACGCGATCATCCAGGAGACCAGCCTCGGCATCCACTACAACTCCGGCAGCTCCGAACTGCTGGACTACCTGGTCGATCCCGGCGTCTTCGACTTCGCCGACAGTTCGATCGCCCGGCTGACCGGCCCGGGGTTGGGCATCAAGATCGACGAGGCTGCGGTTCGCCGGGCTGCCAAGGCCAGCCACGACTGGCACAACCCGGTCTGGCGACACGCGGACGGGTCCTTTGCCGAGTGGTGAACCAGCAGAACCCGCACCGGGTCAGCGCTGGTTCGGTAGTACCCGCAGCGAGACGGTTTCCGGCAGCTGGCGGAGCTTTTCGATCAACTCGTCGGACAGCTCCGAGCCCACATCGGTGACCACGACGCCGAGGTTGCCGCGGGTGCTGAGTGTCTGGCTCTCGATGTTCGCACCGAAGTCGGCCAGGATGCCGTTGGTGGTGGCCAGCACGCCGGGAACGTTCTGGTGGACGTGCAGGATCCTGGCCTTGGCCTGACATTCGGTGACCGCCACCTGCGGCAGGTTCACCGACATCGTGGTGTTGGCGTCGATGATGTAGTCGCGGAGCTTGCCGGCGACGTACTGGCCGATGTCGGTCTGTGCCTCCTCGGTCGACCCGCCGACGTGCGGGGTGAGGATGACGTTCGGAATCCCCTGCAGCAATGACACGAACGGATCGCCGGCCGTCTTCGGCTCCTCGGGGAAGACGTCGATCGCCGCACCGGCAAGATGACCGCTGAGCAGCGCATCACGAAGAGCTTCATGGTCAACGACGAAGCCGCGGCACAGGTTCAGGAACAGGCTGCGGGGCCGCATTTTGGCGAACTGCTCGGCGCCGAACAGGCCGGCGTTCCCTGCCCGGCCGTCGACGTGCAGGCTGATCGTCTCGGCCGTCTCCAGCAGTTCGTCCAGGCTGTTGCAGCGGCGGGCGTTGCCGAGCGCGAGCTTGTCGGCGATGTCGTAGAAGTAGACCTGCATGCCCAGCGCCTCGGCGATCACCGACAGCTGGCTGCCGATGTTGCCGTAGCCGACGATGCCCAGGGTGCGGCCGCGTACCTCATGGGCGCCCTTGGCGGACTTGTCCCAGATCCCGGCGTGCAACGCAGCGTTCTTGTCGGTGAGATGTCGGGCCATTGCGATGATCTCGGCGATGGCCAACTCGACCACACTGCGGGTGTTGGAGAACGGCGCGTTGAAGACCGCCACTCCCCGTTCGGCAGCGGCGGTCAGGTCGATCTGGTTGGTTCCGATGCAGAATGCACCGATGGCCAGCAGCTGCGGAGCCTGCTCCAGCACCTCGCGGGTCACCTGGGTCTTGGAGCGGATGCCGAGCAGGTCCACGCCCTGCAGGGCACTGACCAGTTCGGCACCGTCGAGTGCGCCTTTGGCCGTCTCGACCTCGAACCCGCGCTCGGTCAGCAACCGACGGGCTTCGGAATGGATGTTCTCCAGGAGCAGCGCCTTCACGGTCGCCATCCTATTTGCTCCGGGTGTCGCCGCCGATCGGGTCTTGGCTGGTGGCCGCGCCACCCGGGAGGCCAGGTGACGCGGCCGTTGCCGACCGGTTCGGCGTATTCGTCAGACCGACGAGCCCGGCTCAAGCCGGATCTCGGCGGAATCGTCGGCCGACCGGTAGGCGGCGTCGACGATGAGCGCACGGGTCAATGCCTCGTCACCCTGGTGTCCGTCCAGCTGTCCGGCCCGGACGGCGGCGACGAAGTCGGCGATCGCCTCGGCGTGCCCGCCGTTGCCGCGGATCTGCGGTTCCAGCTGAGCGTCGACGCCGTCGATCTGGGTCCAGGCCTTGATCTGCGGGCCGCTGCCGCGGTTCCAGCTCAGTTCGGCGCCGCCCTCGGTGCCGAACAGGGTGACGTACATGTCGTCGTGGCCGATGCCCTGGGCCCAGCTGCTCTCCAGCAGCAGGGTGGCGCCGTCGGTCATCCGGACGAACGCGGTGGCCAGGTCCTCGACCTCGTACGACGGGGTGCCGTCGCCACCGGTCTTGGCGCTGATGCCCCAGTTCGAACCGCCCCGGCCGCGCGGGCCGAATTCGGCGTAGGTGCTGGCGCTGACGGTCTGCACGCTGGGCTCACCCATCAGGTAGAGCGCCATGTCCAGCATGTGTACGCCGATGTCCATCATCGGTCCGCCACCCGCGGTGGCCTTCCGGGTGAACCAGCTGCCCAGGCCGGGGATGCCGGAGTGCCGCATCCAGCCGGCCTTGGCGTAGTAGATCCGGCCGAGCAGGCCGCGATCGATCAGGTCCTTGGCCGCCGTCACCTCCGCCTTGCGGCGATGGTTGAAAGAGACGTCGAGGATCCGGCCGTTGGCCTTCGCCGCGTCGACCATCTGACGGGCGGACACCGCATCCAGGGCCATCGGCTTCTCCGACAGCACGTGGATCCCGGCCTCGAGGGCGGCGATCGAGATCGGCGCATGGAGCGACGGCGGCGTGCACACGCTGACGACGTCGAGCTCGGTCCCGGCGAACAGGTCGGCCCAGTCGGCGTACCGGTACTCGATGGCGTACTGGTCACCGAGCCGCTGGAGGTGTTCGGTCTCCAGCCCGGCCAGGCCGACAAGATCGACGCCGCTCGCCCGGCTGTAGCCGTCCAGATGCTGCTGTCCGGCCCAGCCGAGACCGATCACGCCGGCGCGAAGGTTCGGCCCGCTGATCGGGTTTGTGGTGATCGGGTTGTTCATGAACGAAACGGTCCTACTCTGCGTTGAGCTTCGCGTCGACGAATTTCGGCGGCGCCATGTTCACCACCGACGGCGGCTGCTGGGTCGCCGCCGGGATGGGCGCCGCCCACTGTACGGCGTTGGCCAGCACCTGCTGGACGTCGGGATGGTGGTACACGGGGTATTCCTGGTCGCCCGGGGAGAAGTAGAAAACCTTCCCCTTGCCCCGCTTCCAGGTGCAGCCGGAGCGGAACACCTCGCCGCCGGAGAACGAGGAGATGAAGATCAGCTCGTCGGGCTGCGGGATGTCGAAGTACTCGCCGTACATCTCCTGGCCCTCGATGACGATCGGGCTCGGAACGCCCGCCGCGATCGGGTGGTCGGGCGAGGTCGTCCAGACCAGTTCGGTGTCGTTGCTGTTCCGCCAGGCCAGCGAGCAGGTGGTGCCCATCAGCTTCTTGAAGATCTTGGAGAAGTGCGCGGAATGCAGACAGAGGATGCCCATCCCGCTGAGCACCCGCTGGTGGACCTTCTCGACGATGGCGTCGTCGATCTCGTCGTGGCGGGCGTGTCCCCACCAGGTCAGGACGTCGGTGTTGGCCAGCACCTCGTCGGTGAGGCCGTGCTCGGGTTGGTCGCGGGTTGCGGTGCGTACCTCAACGGCATCGCCCAGCAGTTTGGTCAGTCCGGCGGCGATGGCGCCGTGCATTCCATCGGGATACCGCTCGGCCATGCCCTCGCGGTCATGATCGCTGTTTTCATGGTAGTTCTCGCCCCATACGGTGACGCGGATCGGATTGTTCACAACCACCCATCCGATCACTGCCGGACCGGATTCGTGGGTAACCGTCGCGGCGATTCCGGTATTCGGACGATTCGCTCACCTTCGGAGGTCGGACATGATGGGCACGGAGGTGGTCCCCGATGGATGCGCCACGGTTCTCGATCCAACGAGTGACTCTGCAGGCGTACGACCTGAGCGAGCGAACCGCCCGGGCCGGTAAGGACTCGGCCGAGCGGCGGCTGCGGCGGCTGCGGTCGCGCTCGTTCATGATCATCCAGTGCGCGGTCACCGCCGGGCTGGCCTGGCTGCTGGCCGACTGGTTGATCGGTCCGCGGCCGTTCTTCGCGGCGGTGGCGGCGATCATCACGCTCGGCTTCAGCTTCGGGCAGCGGTGGCGGCGGGCGCTCGAGGTGTCGGTCGGCGTGGCGGTCGGGGTCGGCATCGGCGATCTGTTCGTCCGCTTCTTCGGCACCGGACACTGGCAGATCGTGCTGGTCTGTCTGATCGCGATGAGCATCGCGGTGCTGCTCGGTGCCGGGACGCTGATGACAACCCAGGCGGGCGTCCAGGCGATCATCGCGATCACCTTGTTCCCCGACCCGGCAGCCGGCCTGTCCCGCTGGCTGGACGCCGTGGTCGGCTGTGTGTTGGCGCTTCTCGTTGCGACGATCGTTCCGGCCGGGCCGATCCACAAACCGAGCCGGCTGGCGGCGGCGATGCTGCGGGACATCGCTGCGACACTGCGCGAAGCGGCCGGCGCACTGCGGGCGGGCGACGTGGAGGCCGCGGACACGGTGTTGGACCGCGCCCGTCGCAGTGAGGACCAACTGGAGGACCTCGAGGAGGCCTCGCGGGAGGGGGTCGCCGTGGTTCGCGGCTCGCCGTTCCTGCGGCACCGATTGCAGTCGGTGAAGGCGTTCGCCGAGCTGTATCCCGGCCTGGACCGGGTCTGCCGGAATCTTCGGGTCCTGGCGAGGCGAACGGCGATCGCCCTGTGGCGGTCGGAATCGGTGCCGGCTGCCTACGTCGACCTGCTGGAGCAGCTGGCCGACGCAGCCGCCTTCATGTCGGACGAAATGGACCAACAGCGGTTGCCGGCGCGGGCCAAGGACCTGCTGGCCGAGGTCGGCGCCGCCACCTCCCGGTTGCCGATCCACGAGTCTCTCTCGGCGGTCGTCATCCTCGCCCAGATCCGCTCGATGACCGTCGACCTCCTCGAGCTCACCGGACTGAGCCCGGCCGAGGCGCGTCAGCTGATCCCGGAGATTCCCGATTGACGGGTCGATTTGAAACCAGTGGCGCTCTCGGCTAAGTTAATGGAACGCGACGCGGGGTGGAGCAGCTCGGTAGCTCGCTGGGCTCATAACCCAGAGGTCACAGGTTCAAATCCTGTCCCCGCTACCACGAACGAAGGCCCGGACCAGACGGTCCGGGCCTTCGTGTTTCCGCCAGGCGTTCCCTCCCCCGCTCGCCGCAGCGGCGCCAACCTCAAACCTTGACCGTGCGGCTCCGACACGCCGATCCGATTCGCCCCTGGGTCAAACTTTGATCTTCGGTGCAAGGCGGTGCCGCGGGTGGCCGCAGCGAGCCACGCGACCTCAAACCTTGACCGTGCGGCTCCGACACGCCGATCCGATTCGCCCCTGGGTCAAACCTTGACCTTCGGCCAACGGCGGCGGGGCCGACGTCAGGGAAGCGCGGTAGTCACCGGAAGCGGAGACTGGGTGGCCGACGTACTGCCGGATTCAGATTGGAGGTCAGGAGATCGTCCCATCGGCATGCTTCGTCACCAAGATCATCGCCGGTGAGGTAGCTGTTGAGATTTCGGCATGGATCTGCCGGCCCACGGCGTAGAACGCGATCTTGCCCCAACGGCATGCCCCGAGCCCGAGTACAAGGGTCGCCGTCCCTCCCCGCGCCGGTGAGCATGCCGGCCTCCACCCGACCAGCGCCGGCGTAATCACTTGGGACGGCGTCGCGCTGGCCGAACTCACCCAGGACGGCGGCCTGTCCGAGGTCGGCGTCGTCTTCCAGGAATTCGGCCACTATTGGTTCTCCGCTGCCGACAACATCGCCGTCGGCGCCGTTGGCCGACGTTCTGACGATCAGGCAATTCGAGCGGCGGCCGAGCGCGCGCGGGCGCAACCGAGTTCATCATCGCTCTACCCCACGGATTCGACACCCCGCTGGATGTGGAGGTCGACGGAGGCACCGACCTTTCGGGAGGACAATGGCAGCGGATCGCCATCGCCCGGGTACTGTTCCGCGACGCATCGTTCCTGATCATGGACGAACCCACAGCCGCGCTGGACGCCGAGGCAGAAGCCGCACTCTTCGGAACGATCACCGAGCTCGCGCAGGGCCGTACCGTGATCCTGATCTCCCACCGGTTCTCCACGGTTCGGTCGGCGGACCGCATCCTTGTTCTTGATCATGGAAAGCTGATCGAGGAGGGACCGCACACCCGCACCACGCCGCTCCGGCACCGTCGATGATTGATCTCCGTCAGTCGAATCATGCAGCCGCCCTCCGACAATCGTCGCACGGTCATGGCCGAACGCAGCAGGTCGAGCTTTGCCCATCCCGGCCCAGCCGCGTGATAGGAATCGCGTCGTCGTCGCCGGATTCGGCCAATTCAGGCTGCTGCGACGCTACGACGACGTGATTCCCCTCGTCCGGCGACGCGCCCGCCTACAACAGTGTGGTCCAACTTCAGCGCCGGGTCGCTGACGAAGTTGAACACCGCCTTGACAAGATCATCTGGCACAGTGCACCGTTTCTATCACGTTCACCTCTGAGCCAGAGCCAGGAGCAAGGTCGTGGCTTCCAACACTGCCAGTTTCAAGCGGGATTACCGTGCCCGGATCGATGCCTGCATTGCCGAGGGTCCGTTCGATGCGACCTGGGACTCCTTACGGGCGCGCCGGATACCGGACTGGTACGTGGACGGAAAGTTCGGGATCTTCATCCACTGGGGCGCCTACGCGGTGCCGGCGTTCGGCAATGAGTGGTACCCGCGGAACATGTACATCGAGGGCTCTCCGGAGTTCGATCACCACCGGCAGCAGTTCGGCGATCACTCCCGGATCGGCTACAAGGATCTGATCGCGCGGTTCCGGGCCGAGGCGTTCGATCCGGGTGCCTGGGCGGAACTGTTCCGCGACGCCGGCGCCCAGTTCGTCGTCCCGGTCGCCGAACACCATGACGGTTTCGCGATGTACCAGACCGACCTGTCCGAGTGGAACGCTGCCCGCAGGGGTCCCCGGCGGGACGTCATCGCCGAGCTCGCCGAGTCGGTCCGCGCGGCGTCGATGGTCTTCGGAGTCTCCAGCCATCGGGCCGAACATTGGTGGTTCCAGAACCCCGGTCGGCACTTCGACTCCGACGTCCGCGATCCGAAGTTCGCCGACCTGTACGGCCCGGCGATGCCGCAGGAGATGCCGCCCAACGAGGACTTCCTGGAAGACTGGTTGATCAGGACCGCCGAAGTGGTCGACCGGTTCCAACCGTCGTTGGTCTGGTTCGACTGGTGGATCGAGACGCCGGTCTTCGAGCCGTACCTGCGACAGTTCGCTGCCTACTACTACAACCGCGCCGCCCAGTGGCGCCGGAGCGTCGCGATCAATTACAAGCACAACGCGTTCCCGCCGGGCACCGCGGTCTTCGACATCGAACGCGGCCAGCTCGCCGGGCTTCGCGAGGAGTTCTGGCAGACCGACACTGCCGTGCAGCGCAACTCCTGGGGGTACACCGAACATCAGCAGTACAAGGGCGTGGCCGACCTGATCGGCGACCTGGTCGACATCGTCAGCAAGAACGGTGCGCTGCTGCTCAACATCGGTCCGCGCGCCGACGGATCCATCCCGACTGAGGAGCAGGAGCTGCTGCGAGGCATCGGGTCCTGGCTGCAGGTCAACGGAGAAGCGATCTACGGAACCCGTCCGGCAGCCGTCTACGGCGAGGGTCCGACCGAGATCGTCGAAGGCTCCTTCAACGACACGGCCCGCCGGCAGTTCGGCGCGGCCGACATCCGCTTCACCACCCGTCAGTCCCCGGGGAGTGATGATCTCCTCTTCGCCATCCCACTCGCCTGGCCGGAGGACGATCTAGTACGCATCAGCAGCATCAGACCGGGCGGTCCGCTCGACCGGCAGGTGCACTCCGTCCAACTCCTCGGTCACGACGCCGATCTTTCCTATGAGCAAGCCGACGGTGGCCTGACGGTGATGTTGCCGGCGGGCGTCCGTCCGCACCCGGTGGCCCCGACGCTCCGGATCCGTACTGCACCGCCACGCGGCTACTGATGAGCTCGACAGCAACTACGACCTGGGCTGTCTTCACCAAACCGTGGCGGACCGTCCCAGCTGCCGACCTCGCCCGAACCGTCGTCCGGATGGGCTTCAACGCCGTCGAGTTCCCGCTCCGTCCCGGATATCAGGTTGATCTTGATCGGCTGGACAGGTCGCTGGCGGAGCTGGTGGCGATCTTCGCCGATCATGGAGTGAGGATCGCCAGTGTGGCCGGCAGCCCCGCCGACCGGGTGATGGCCGCCTGTGCCGCGCAAGGGATCGATTTGCTGCGGATCATGATTCCGCTGGAGCCGTCCGGCTATCTCGCCACTGCCGACAGCGTACGCCGCAGGCTCGACGACCTGGTGACGCTGAGCCGGCGGCACGGTGTCCGGATCGGCATCCAACCGCACCACGACGACTGCATCGCCGACTCATCAGAGCTCGCGGTGTTGATCAAGGACTACGACCCGGCGGCCATCGTGGCGATCTGGGACGCGGCGCATGACGGTCTGGCTCGCAAACACCCGGCCAACGCGCTTCGGTCGCTGTGGGACCGGCTGGCCATGGTCAACTTCAAGAACGCCTGCTATCAGCGCAAGTCGGTGGCGGGCCGACGGCGCCCCGATTGGTCGATCACCTTTGTCGAGGGTTGGGAAGGCCTCTCCTCGTGGCAGGAGGCGGCCGACGTACTTCGTGAAGGTCAGTATCCCGGGCCGATCTGCCTACCGGCCGAATACACCGACGAGCGCGATCTCGAGGCCAAGGTGGCTGCGGACCTGCATTACCTGCGCGGCCTGTTGGCGGATGCGGAGTCCCGATCGTGAGAGGCGATGCACCGGTCCGGGTCGCGGTCGTCGGTGCGGGCAACATGGCCAATCGGGTGCACTACCCCTCGCTGACGGACGAGCCGGACATCGAGATCGTCGGCATCTGTGATGTTGATGAGATCCGGATGGCCGAGACCGCCGACCGCTTCGGGATCGAGAACCGGTTCGCCGACTATCGGCGGATGGTCGACACGGTCGCGCCCGACGCGGTGTACGCCATCGGGCAACCGGAGTTCATGTATCCCATCTGGTGCTGGTGCCTCAGCCAGGGACTCGATCTGTTCGTGGAGAAACCCTTGGGTCTCACCCTGCACCAGGCGACCAACCTCGCCTATCTCGCGGAGACGAACAACTGCGTGACCCAGGTCGACTTCCAGAGGCGGGCAGCTCCGCTGCTCCGGTATGCGACCGAGCAGCTGTCCGATCGCGGTCCGACGACCCACGCCGTGTGCACGTTCTACAAGTTCCAGCCCACGCCGATGCTCGGCGCGCGTGATCACATGATGGACGACGGGGTCCACGCGATCGACACCCTGCGATCGATGTGTGGCGGCGGGATCACCCATCTGGACAGTGTGGTCCGCCGGGTCGGCACCCCGGACCTCAACTTCTTCTCCGCCCAGCTGGTGTTCGACACCGGCGCAACCGGGATTCTGATCAACAGTTGGACCAGCGGTCGACGTGCCTTCCAGGTACAGCTGCACGTGCCCGGTGGCTGCGCCGAACTTGATCTTGAAGGAACCGGTCGCATCTACACCGACGGCGACACCGAAGGCGTGACGACCTCAGCACAGGAGATCGCTGGGTCGGACGACTTCTACGTCTACGCGGGGTTTCGGCAGAAGACGACCGAGTTCATCGACGCCGTACGGACCCGGGTCCTGCCGCCCTCGCATTTCGGCGATGCGCTGGAGACGATGCGGATCGCCGAGAGCATCCTCCACCGGTCGGTGCTGATCGACAATTGACCCGATCAGAGCCGGAGCAACTCCGAGCTGGTGATCGTCGGACACCAGTACTGCTCGATGTGCTCGATGACCAGCTCCGTTCCCCGGCGATGGCTGACGTAAGGCGGCATCGCCGGGTTGTACATCGCATCGGTCAGGTCTCGAACCAACACAGTGTCGACTCCCCACCGGACGAGGTTCTTGATGCCGAAGGAGCGGTTGAGGACACACATGTTGGTGTGCACCCCGGTGATCGCAACCGTGTTGATCTTCGCGTCACAAATCGCCGAATAGATCTCCGCTCCGTCGTCGCTGATCAGGTCCTCGTCGGCGATCCGGATGTCCGGGTGTTGCCGGGTCCAGGCGGTGTACCAACCCGTCTCGCCGGTGTCCGATCCGCCGTCGGAGTCGTCGATGGGCAACGACGGGTCGACGTGCGGTGCCTTCTTCGGCGGCTCGACAGTCGGTATCCGCTTGACCCGTTGTCGCGCGGGATGATCTTGATAGAAGTCCAGCGTCTCGGACGGCGCATGGATGATCAAGGAGCCCCGCCGGCGGAGGTGGGACGCCAACTCGTCGATGCGTGGCGCCATCACCTCGACCCGCTCGGTAGCTCCCCGGCTCCAATGTCGGTCCCACATGTCGCAGATGATCAGCGCTGATCTCGCAGGATCGACATCGCGCTCGATGACATCAGCGTTCGGCTCATTCTGCTCGGATCCGCGGGACCGGGAACGCAGCTCCACTGTCGGCGACACGTCGTCGACCCTATCGCTGCTGGCCCCGTTCATCGCTAGGTTTGCGGCATGGCCGAGTTCACCATGTCTGATCTTGCCGCGGCGATGCGGACGACGGTCCGCGCCCTGCTCGATCGGCTGGACGACGACCAGCGTCGACTGGTCGTCTTTCCGTTCGACTCCGAACTGCATCGGCAGTGGACCTATCTGCCCGGTGACCGTCCCGGGTTCCGTCTCGGCGATCTCAGCGACGACCAGCTGGCGCCGGCACTGGATCTGTTGCAACTGGTGCACAGCGTGCGGGGGTGGTCCGACGCCCAGTTGGTGATCCGCATCGAGGCTGCCAGAAGGGCGCTTGCCCTTGAGCAGGCCGGTCGGTCCGACGTCGATCCGTACCGCGACCTGCCGTACTGGTTGGCCGTGCTGGGCGATCCCGCGGGCACAGCGCCCTGGGCATGGCGGATCAACGGACATCACCTGCTGGCCCAGGCGACGATCATCGGCGACCAGGTCCGCGGCGTGCCGCACTTCTTCGGGGCAGAGCCGGCCACGGTGCTGAGCGGACCACATGCCGGCCTGCGCGCCCTGCCCCGCGAGGAGGATCTGGCGCGGGAACTCATGCTGTCGCTGCAGGACGACCAACGGCGACTGGCGCAGATCGCGACCAGGGCCCCGTCCGACATCGCGTCGCGCTGGGACCCGGTGGCTGCGCTGCCGGAGCAGCCCCGCGGTATCGCCCATGCACGGCTGGACCGGTCGCAGCGTGAGCTGTTCGTTGCGCTCGTCCGCCAGTATGTCGATCAAGCCGCCCCGGCCGTGGCCAACCAAGCGTGGGCCGACCTCACCGACGCGGGTATCGACCAGGTGTGCTTCGGCTGGGCCGGTCCGGTCGAGCGCGGCGCCGGACACTACTACGCGATCAGCGGGCCCAGCCTGCTCATCGAGTACGACAACACGCAGGACGACGCGAACCACATCCACTCGGTCTGGCGTGATCTCCGCCGCGACTTCGCCGGAGACCTGCTGGCCCAGCACTACGCCGATGCACACCACTGATCGGAGGGGCAGGTCGTCCGACCCTCATGGATAGGGTGCAGTGATGACCGGCAATGGCGGGTACGCGATCTTCCTCAACGGGCCCTAGGGCGTCGGCAAGTCCACAGCGTTGGAGCACATCGGCGGTCTGTTGGCCGCCGCCGGCGCGAATCGGGATCGCTACGGCGACGCGCTCGGACTCCCGGTCCGTTCGGTCAGGCTTGTCGCCAGCCGGCGGGTCACCGAGGCCCAACTCCGCGGCCGGTACTCCGCGAGCCAGACCGCCCGGTACGACTGGCACGCGGCCCGACATCACGAACTCAGCGAGCGTCTTGCCCGTGCCGACCTCGATGAGGCGATCATCGACACCGACTCCAGGCGTCCGATCGATGTCGCTGCGGCCGTCCTGGACCATTTCGGCTACCCGACGGAGCCACGAGACCGGACCGCGTCGGCATAGGTCCGGCGCACCCAGTCGAGGCTCGCCTCGATCCTCACGGCGCAGGATGGTGTCCATGTGCCGGCCTCGTGTGGGATGGTTTGATCATGTCTGCCGACCTGTTCGCCGCTGCGGACCAGTACGTGCCACGCACAGAAGCCTCCGCTGCGGAAAGGGCTGAGTGGGCGCAGCGTCGGGCGGCGATCGGCGAGCGGGTTGCCGCTCTGACCGGGCAGGGCATCTGCTACCAGTGTCGGGAGTTGGCCGAAGGAGACGTGCTCGGCCCGCAGTACCTGATCGGCGACGAGGAAGACATCCGCGTCGTACTCGCGTCCGATCCGCGCGTGCCGGGCCACACGATCGTGGTGTGGAAGCCACATGCCCACGACTTCACCGAGCTGGATGATCAAGCAACCACTCGGTTGTTCACCGTGTGCCGCGATGTGGCTCGCGCTCTGCGTGGTGCATTGGCCGGTGTGGACCGGGTGTACCAGGTCACCATGTGCGACGGCCCGGTGAATCATCTCCACGTGCAACTGGTCCCGCGGTACGCCGGGACGCCAATCGGATCACGACGGTTGCTCGATGCGCGCGGTCCCGTACTGGACGGCGACGACCTGGCGGCGGCCGTCCGGGCGCTCTACGCGGGGCTGAGAGCCTTCTCTGCTGTTCGAATGCGCCCGCGACGCGGCCGCCGGTCACTTCTGGATCAGCTTGCCTGAGCCGCTGATGTCCTGGATGACCTGGGGACGGCCGGAGTAGGTGAGCGTGCCGCTGCCGCTGATCGTGACGTCGAGTTTGTCGCTGACATTGACGACCGCGTCGCCGCTGCCGGAGATCTTCGCGGTCGCCTCGCTACCCGTCAGCCCGCCGGCGTCGTAACGACCGGATCCGGACATGTCGAGCCGCTGCCGGTCGGCGGAGCCACCGATGGTGATCGTTCCCGAGCCGCTGATCGTCGAGCTGATCTCGCCGGTCGTGATCTTGGGGATGGTGACTTTCCCTGACCCGGAGAGGATCACGCCGCTGAGCTCCTTCACCGTCAGGTGGTATCGGATCGGTGCCTGCGAAAGCAGCATGGTGCGCGACCTGACACCCAGCTTCAGCGTGTCACCGGAGACGTCACTGGTCAGATACGGCAGCACGTTGGTGTCGGCCTCGATGGTCAGCGACTCCGTCCCGGTCTGCTCGATCGTGACCTCGCCGGAGCCACTGAGGTCGACCTTCGCTATGCCGCTCACCGGCCGCGACTCCTTGCCGGTCTTTCCGGCGCTCCTCACCGTGGTACAGGAGGTGACGGCGAGGAGGGTCAGCGCCGCCGCCAGCGCCAGGCATCTGGTCAGCATCGGACGCGATGGCAGGGTCGACGCGTGCCGACCCGCCGCAGTGCGGTTCATGGCTCCAGCCTGCGCTCATCGCCGACGCCGGTCCCGGGCCTTTGGCCCGTACAGAAAGGGTCCTCCGACCCGCGGCGGCCTCGGTGGGCCCTGATCAAGACCTACCTTCGTCCCTGACCACCCCGATGCTCACGGAGCGACAGTGATGTCATGGCCACCCAAGGAGGTGCGCGATGACTGGCACATCCACCATCAGGAGTCGCCGCCCGGCAACAGAGCGGCCGCGACCTGCTCGCCGTACGGGCTATCTCATCTCGATACTGCTCAACGTCGCCGGGCTGTTCCTCATCAACGTCGCGCCGGGTTGGCACGCCGTACCGTTCCTGTCCGACAACACTGCGCAGGTGCTCGGCATCGTCAACGCCATGCTGATCGCGACCGTGGCCGTCAACCTCGTTTACATGTTCGTCGACCCGCGGTGGCTGGTCGCTCTCGGCGGCCTCGGTACGACGGTGCTCGGGGTGATCGGGCTGGTCCAGATCTGGGCCGTGTTCCCCTTCGATTTCGGCGACAGCTCAGTTGATTGGCCGCTGCTGTTCCGCATCGCCCTGGTGATCGGCATCGCAGGGTGCGGTGTCGCCATCCCGGTGCAGATCGGCCAGTTGACCGCTGCGCTGGCACGGCTCCGGCAGCGCCGAACCTCCCGCCGAATCTGATGGTCCCGGCTACTCCTCACCGGCCGGTGACTGGGAATAAATAGCACCCAGTACGCGTTAGCGAAGCCGAAAAGAACATCGGGAAGCCTTAGCAAGGGAGGGGTGATGCCAATGGTGAGCAGCATGTTGACCAGAGTTGATCCGTTCACCTTCGTCGATGATGTTTTCCGTTCGTTCCGGCCGTTGTTCGACGACCGACTGAGCGTCGGATTTGTGCCCGCCGTGGAGACCCATCGTGACGGCGACGACTTGGTCGTGAGCGTCGACCTGCCGGGCATCGATCCGGCCAAGGACGTCGACGTAGAGCTGAACGGCAATGTGCTGACGGTGTCTGGTGAGCGGCGTTCGGAGCGGGACAGTGACGGATTCCGCGAAGTCCGCTACGGCAAGTTCTCCCGATCCATGACGGTACCCAGCGATGTCAACGCCGATTCCATCAGCGCCGAGTATGACGCCGGTGTGCTGACGGTACGGGTCGCCGGGGCCTATACGTCCGTGGCGCCGACCAAGATCAAGGTCCTCAACCGCGGTTCCAAGGCCGAACTCGAAGGGTGACGTCCACCCGACCGTGCGGCACACAACCGGCCCGCCCGAACAGGGCGGGCCGTTTTGCGTCCATCGGAGTGCTGGCAGGCCGGCCACGGGTTCCGATCTGATCTAGCCTGGTGGCTCGTTGGTCGCTGTCGACGATGGGAGATGCGACGTTGCTGTTCGAGATCGAGACGCTGCCCGGCCTCGAAGACTTCGCCGCCGCGGAGCTGAGGCAGACCCTCGGCATCCGGATGGCCCAGAACCGCGTCGACCACCGCGGACGACTCTCTCCCCTGCTCTCGTTGCGCACCGCGGTGGCGGTGCACCGCTACGAACGCTTCGCGGGGAGCCGACCCACCGTCATCCTCGGTGATCAACGGCTACCCGGGATGCTTGAGCTGGCGACGTCCACCGATGAGTTCACCGGGTTCCGGATCAGTTCTCCGGGCAAGGACTCCTCGGCCATGCGCCGCGTCCGGGACAGCATTGTGGGGTGGACCGGCCTGCCCGAGCGGCCCGACGGTGATCTTCTGATCCGCGTGCGCCGCGACCGTGATTCCTGGGAGGTCTTGGTACGGGTCACTGCGCGTTCACTGTCCGCCCGCCCGTGGCGGGTGGCCGACATGCCCGGGGCATTGCATGCCACCATGGCGGCGGCCATGGTCGATCTGGCGGCTCCGAACAAGGGTGATCGCGTTCTGAACGTCTGCTGCGGATCCGGCACGTTGATGGCGGAGTGCCGACGGGCCGTGCAGATGATCGGCATCGACAATATCGAGACGGCACTCAGCGCGGCCCGTGACAACCTGGCGGCGG
>Ga0164243_10002659_pt1 | contig 29282 bp, 8 predicted proteins | sample OricompcompostOP_FD_108781 | JGI IMG/M metagenome (GOLD analysis project Ga0164243, IMG submission 108781) | Organic Plus compost microbial communities from Emeryville, California, USA - Original compost - Organic plus compost (OP) | ecosystem: Engineered > Solid waste > Mixed feedstock >... | reverse complement strand
TGGTTCACCCTCGCTCAGCACGATTCGCGCCGCCACTTCCAGCAGGGCGAGATTTTCCCCGAAGTGCCGCGCGGCCTCGCCAAGGGCCATGTGCTCTGGCTATGGGATGAAGAACAGGACGGCGCATAGGCGCTTTCAACCACTTCTCAGGTCTGATGCAATCAGGCCCGCCGTGTCTTTCTGCGATCTACCCGCTCAGCGCTCCGCCAGCTTCAGGTTGCGCGCGTACCACGGCCGCCGCGGCGCGCGCTTGAGCCAGCCCTTGCGCTCGTCGTCCTCGGTGAGGATGACGCGCAGCGCCAGTTTCATGGTCTCCACGTCCAGGGCCAGGTCGCTGCTGCTCGCCTGCAGGTCGGAGAGGCCGCAGCCGTGGGTGGATGGGCCCAGCCAGGGGTCGTCGATCTCCACCCAGCGACCGCGGGCGAACCAGGGCATGCCCAGCACCTCGGCGCGGCGCACCTCGCCCGGGTGGAAGCGCTCGTGGGCGCGGAACCAGTCCTCGATGCGGTCGTCGATCCAGCCGTGGAAGCACCAGAACACCGGGTTCACGTGGGACGAGAAGGGGTCGCCGAGGAAGTCGTTCTCGCGCAGGAACCAGCGCGGCGCGAAGTCGGCGTAGTTGCGGTCGGTCATCAGCGGCGCGCCGTTGGACGGGTCGCGCGTCACGCTGGCCCAGCGCATGTGCAGCCAGTCGTGCAGGCCCAGTTCCAGCTCCGAGCCGAACTGGCCCAGGGTGAGCTTCGCCAGGTAGGCCGGGTCCTGGTACTGCGACTCCCAGACCTGGAAATTGCCGTGGTAGGCATCGGCGCTCTTCAGGCCGCGCAGCCACTGGCTGTATTCGTCATCGTCAATCGCCACCCAGGCCGGTGGTACCGAGCAGCCGTCGGCGTTCTCGAAGTAGCGGATGAAGCCGGCGCGGTCGTATTCCAGCGGCACCGCTGGCGGCGGCAGGCGCTGCCAGGACGGCAGGTTCTGCAGCGAGCGGGCCTTGGCCAGCATGCGGCGGTGCATGAAGAGGAAATCGATGCCCGAGGCGTTGCGGTCCTTGTGCCGGCCGCGCGCGTCGCGTTCGGCGTCCAGCGGCCCGGGCTGCCAGCCCACGCCGCGCAGGGCGTTGCGCTGGGCCTCGTCGAGGTGGTGCCACTTGTCCCGCGAGGCGTGCCAGAGCTGGTGGAACAGGCGGTGCTGCGGCGACACCAGCCAGGCCAGCAGCGCCTCGTTGAGCGGCAGGCGCTCGCGAGCCAGGGGAAAGGGACGCTTCCTGGCGACGAAGCGGCAGTCCTGCTGCGGCAGGGACAGGTCTCGGTCCAGGCGCTGGAGGCGGCCGCTGAGGGTGCCGTCGCCGGAGTTGGCGAAGTTGTCCCACACCTCGTCGAACACGGCGCTGCATTCGTGGCTGGGCGTGTTGTCTTCGCCCAGCAGGCGCCAGCGGATGTTCGCCGAGCTGGCGCCGACCAGGTCGCCGAGCACGCGGTAGCGCGGCTGTTCCGTGCCGCGCAGGCGCTCGGGGGTGTCCAGCCAGCCGATCAGCCCGCGTCCGCGGGGGCCACAGTCGAGGACCAGTTGCAGGCCTTCGGCGGGCAGGCCCGGCAGGCCGAGCCCGGCATCGAGCAGGCGCAGGTCCCAGATGCCGCGCAGGCGGTCGGCCAGGCGCAGCTCGGCGCCGGCGCTGGTTTCCAGGCTGGCTTCGCCGGGCGTCTCCGGCTCCCGCGCGTCCAGCTCGCGGCGCTGCAGTTCGCGGTAGCCGAAGTAAGCCGCCGTCGGCAACGCCGCCGCCCCCGTCACTGCCAGGGCCGCCATGAAACCGCGTCGAGAAACCGTCATCGTCCGTCCTGTGTCCGTCGCCAAGCAGGCTGTACCGAGGCTAGAACGGTCGGCCCGGCGGCAAATTTAGCGGCGCGCCGGCGCTAAATTTCCGCCCGCACGCCTCGTCCTCCCCCACAGGCGATGCCCTGCCCTGGGCTGCCATCCGACTCCAACGCTGACTGGGACGGCAATGACTAGCACCCGCACGAAAAAGATCCTCTGGCTCACCCTGCCCCTGCTCGTACTGGCCCTCGTGGCGGGCGCCGCGGCCTGGCTGCTGCTGGCCCGCGCCCAGCCCTACCCTCACGAGGTGATGGCCCACGCCGAGGCGCTGCACGAGCGCATCCTGTCCTTCGACAGCCGGGTGACCGTGCCCCTGGACTTCGGCACCGAAGGCCACGAGGCCGACCGCGACGGCCCCTCGCAGCTGGACCTGGTCAAGGCCGGGCGCGGCCGCCTGTCCGGCGCGGCCCTGGCGATCTTCGGCTGGCCGGAGATGTGGAGCGGCCCCGACGCCCCGCACAAGCCCACGCCGGGCTTCGTCGACGAGGCGCGGCACCAGCAGGAAATCCGCTACAGGATTCTCACCGGCATGGTCCGCGACTTCCCCGAGCGGGTGGGCATCGCCTACACGCCGGAGGACTTCCGCCGCCTGGCCATGGAAGGCAAGTTCGCCATCGTCATGAGCATGCTCAACGCCTACCCGCTGGGCGACGACCTCAACCAGCTCGATTTCTGGGCGGCCCGCGGCATGCGCATGTTCGGCTTCAACTACGTGGGCAACAACAGCTGGTCCGACTCCTCCCGCCCCCTGCCCTTCTTCAACGATTCGGCCGACGCCCTGGGCGGCCTCTCGCCCCTGGGCAAGCAGGCGGTGCAACGGCTCAATGACCTGGGGGTAATCATCGACGTCTCGCAGATGTCGACCAAGGCCCTGGAGCAGGTCGCCGCCCTCAGCCGCGCGCCCATCGTCGCCTCGCACTCGGCGCCGCGCGCGCTGGTGGACATCCGCCGCAACCTCAGCGACCACGAAATGCAGTTGATCAAGGACAGCGGCGGGGTCATCCAGGTGGTCGGCTTCCCGGCCTACCTGCGCCCGCTGAGCAAGCCCACCCTGGAGAAGCTCGACGCCCTGCGCGCGCGCTTCGACCTGCCGCCGCTGGCCGGCCTGGACTACGCCCTGATGCCCGGCGACCCGGTGATCGCCATCTGGCCGGAGAAGAAGTTCGGCGAATACGCCAGCAGCCTCTACGGCATCCTCGACGAGGAGCCCAAGGCCGGCCTGGCCGACTTCGTCAACGCCATCGACTACACGGTGAAGAAGGTCGGCATCGACCACGTCGGCATCAGCTCCGACTTCAACGACGGCGGCGGCCTGGACGGCTGGAAGGACGAGAGCGAAATCCGCAACGTCACCGCCGAGCTGATCACCCGCGGCTACTCCGACGCCGACATCGCCAAGCTCTGGGGCGGCAACTTCCTGCGCGTATGGGGCGAGGTGCAGAAGCGCGCCAAGCCGCCCGTCGCCACCCGCTGAACCGCGCCAAGGACATTCCATGAACGACCGCCGTACCTTCCTCAAGCAGGCCGGGCTGCTCGCCGCCAGCCTACCCCTGCTGCAGACTTCCGACCTGGCCCTGGCCGCCGCCGCGCCGGCCGGCGCGGACAAGTGGCAGGCCCTGCGCCGGCAATTCGACCTCGACCCGGACTACCTGCACTTCGCCAACTTCCTGCTGACCTCGCACCCGCGCCCGGTGCAGCAGGCCATAGACGCGCTGCGTGCGCGCTTCAACGCCAACCCCGGCGAGGCGGTGGACTGGGACCGCGAGGAGGTCTGGAAATACGAGGACGAGGCGCGTGCCTGGGCCGGCCGCTACTTCGGCGTCAAGCCGGCCCAGGTGGCCCTCACCGGCAGCACCACCGACGGCCTCGCGGCCATCTACGGTGGTCTGCTGGTGGCGCCGGGCAAGGAAATCCTCACCTCCAGCCACGAGCACTATTCCACCTACACCACCCTGGAATACCGCCACAAGCGCATGGGCACCCAGGTACGCGAATTTCCCCTGTTCAAGGACCCGCACCGGGCCTCGGCCGACGAAATCCTCGCCAATATCCACCGCAACATCCGCCCCGAGACGCGAGTGTTGGGCATGACCTGGGTGCAGTCGGGCAGCGGCGTGAAGCTGCCGGTGCGGCAGATCGGCCAATTGGTGGCCGAGGCCAACCGCAACCGCGACGCCGCCGAGCGGATCATCTACGTGGTCGACGGCGTGCACGGCTTCGGCGTGGAGGACGCGAACTTCGCCGACTTCGGCTGCGACTACTTCATCGCCGGCACCCACAAGTGGCTGTTCGGCCCGCGCGGCACCGGCGTCATCATCGCCCGCGAGGAGCAGTTGCAGGACCACCTGGTGCCGAGCATCCCCACCTTCACCCGTGCCGACAGCTTCGGCACCCTGATGACCCCCGGCGGCTACCACGCCTTCGAGCACCGCCTGGCGCTGGGCAAGGCCTTCGAGCTGCACCTGCAGCTGGGCAAGGCCGACGTCCAGGCGCGCATCCACCAGCTCAACGGCTACCTCAAGCAGCGCCTGGCCGAGCACGCGAAAGTGCGCCTGGTCACGCCGACCAGCCCGGAACTGTCCTCCGGCTTCACCTTCTTCCGCGTCGACGGCCGCGACTGCGACGCCGTGGCCCGGCACCTGATGGCGCACAAGGTGATCAGCGACGCCGTGGACCGCGACGTCGGCCCGGTGGTGCGCCTGGCGCCCAGCCTGCTCAACGACGAGGCGCAGATCGACCGGGTGCTGGACATTCTCGCTCCGCAGCTCGCCTGACCCGCTTCCCACTTCACGAGAACCGCCATGCACGCATTATCGCCCCTGGCCCTGGCCACCCTGCTCCTGGCCGCCCCGGCCGCCTTCGCCGCCGAGGCGCACAAGCCGGGCGCCGTATTCAAGGACTGCAAGGACTGCCCCGAGATGGTGGTGCTGCCCGCCGGCAGCTTCACCATGGGCACCCCGGACGACGAGACGGGCCGCCAGCCGGACGAAGGCCCATTGCACAGCGTGACCTTCGCCCAGCCCTTCGCCATCAGCCGCTACCAGGTCACCGCCGCCGAGCTGGACGCCTACCTGAAGGCCACAGGCGTGCGCCTGGCCAACGGCGACACCCGCCCCGGCCGCGAATGCATCGCCGGCAAGCCGCGCTACAGGCAGGGCCCGCGCCAGCCGGCGGTGTGCGTCGACTACGAGGACGTGAAGGGCTACGCGGCCTGGCTGTCGAAGAAGACCGGCCAGCATTACCGGATGATCAGCGAAGCCGAACGCGAATATGCCGCCCGCGCCGGCAGCGCCGGGCCCTTCCCGTTCCCCTTCGACGAAGGCAAGGAGTACAGCATCGCCAAGCACGCCAACACCTACGGCGCCGCCGACGGCTACAACTTCACCTCGCCGGCGGGCAGCTTCCCGCCCAACGCCTTCGGCGTGTACGACATGCACGGCAACGTCTACGAATGGGTCGCCGACTGCTGGCACGACAACTACGACGGCGCCCCCAGCGACGGCAGCGCCTGGATCGACAGCGACTGCAAGCTGGTGCAGATCCGCGGCAACGACTGGGGCGAGGCGCCGATCTTCTCCCGCTCGGGCAACCGCAACAACGCCTACAGGACCGACCGCGGCGACTGGATAGGTTTCCGCGTCGCCCGCGAACTCTGAGCGCGGCCTCGGCGGCCGACCGGCTAATTTTCCCGCGCCCGCGCTCGTTACCGGGGTGGGCGCCACTTCAACCTTCGCATCCCGTGCGTCGCGCCCCGACGCGCCGAGGTAACCCCATGTCCGCAACGCAGCGCAGCGCCACCCGGGAACTCCTGGGTATCCTCAAGCCCTTCTGGGCGACCCTCGCCCTGTCCATCGCACTGGGCGTGGTCGGCGGCATCAGCATCACCGCCCTGCTCACCGCCATCAATCGCGTGCTGAACGCCGAGGGCGGCATGACCCAGGGCATGATGTTCGCCTTCGCCGCCATCTGCGCCCTGGCCCTGCTCAGCTCGATCCTGTCGAACGTCGGCACCAACTACGTCGGCCAGAAGGTGATCGCGCGGCTGCGCAAGGACCTCGGCGGCCGGGTGCTCTCGGCGCCCATCGAGCAACTCGAACGCTACCGCAGCCACCGCCTGATCCCGGTGCTCACCCACGACATCGACACCGTCAGCGACCTGGCCTTCGGCCTGCCACAGCTGATCATCTCGCTGACCGTCACCCTAGGGTGCCTTGGCTACCTGGCGACCCTGTCCCTGCCGATGTTCCTTGTCGCCGCCGGCGCCGTGGTCCTCGGCACCATCGCCCAGTACATCGCCCGCGGCCGCGGCCTGGCCGGCTTCGAACAGGCGCGCGAGCAGGAAGACCTGCTGCAGAAGCACTACCGGGGCATGGCCGAAGGCGCCAAGGAACTGCGCATCCACCGCCCGCGCCGGCAACGCCTGCACCGCCACCAGCTGGGCGAGACCGCCGACAACATCTGCCGCCTGCAGGTACGCTCGGTGAACATCTTCCTCGCCGCCAGCACCTTCGGCTCGCTGCTGTTCTTCGTGGTGATAGGCGCCACCCTCGCCGTGCAGACCTGGTGGCCGACCAGCGATCGCAGCGTGCTCAGCGGCTTCATCATGACCCTGCTGTTCATGAAGGGCCCGCTGGAAAGCGTGCTCGGCCTGCTGCCGCTGCTCGGCCGCAACCGCATCGCCCTGCGCCGCATCGCCGAGCTCAACGAGCGCTTCTCCAACCCCGAGCCCTACCTGCTGCTGGAGGGCGACGCGCGGGAGCCGGCCATGGAGCCCCTGCGCACCCTGGAACTGCGCGACGTGCGCTACGCCTACCCGGCGGTGGGCGACGCCCCGCCCTTCGTCATGGGCCCGCTGAACCTGAAGATCGAGGCCGGCGAGCTGCTCTTCGTGGTCGGCGAGAACGGCGGCGGCAAGACCACCCTGATCAAGCTGCTGCTGGGCCTGTACACACCCCACAGCGGCGAGGTGCTGGTCAACGGCAAGGTGGTCGAGGCCAGCAGCCGCGACGATTACCGGCAACTGTTCACCACCATCTTCGCCGACTTCTTCCTCTTCGAGGAGCTGATGGACGGGCAGCGCGACATACCCGCCGAAGCCGCGCGCTACCTGGAACGCCTGGAAATCTCGCACAAGGTCGGGGTGGCCGACGGCGCCTTCACCACCACCGACCTCTCCACCGGCCAGCGCAAGCGCCTGGCCCTGGTGCATGCCTGGCTGGACCAGCGGCCGATCCTGGTGTTCGACGAATGGGCCGCCGACCAGGACCCGACCTTCCGCCGCATCTTCTACACCGAGCTGCTGCCCGACCTGAAGCGCCAGGGCCGGACACTCATCGTCATCTCCCACGACGACCGCTATTTCGACGTTGCCGACCAGTTGGTGCGCATGGAGCAGGGGCAACTGGTCAGCGAGCGGGCCCTGGCCTGAGGGCCGGGCCACAGCCCTCCCCGGCCGAATGCCTCGGGCGCCAAGGCGGCTCCCGAGGCAGACGATAGCAGAGCGCCACTTTTTTCTAAATTCCGCTGCGCCTGGTTCGTTATCAGGGCAAATGCCGTCAGAGCAACTGCATCTTCATAAAAATAATGCTTCTCATCAGCATATAGATTCTGCATCTACCATAAGGAGTCCGTCCCCCATGTCCCGCCCCCGCATCAGCCGAAGCCGGCTGGCCAAGGCCATCCACCCCGTTGCCCCCCAGCGCCGGCTGTTGCCCGGCGCCCTGCTCGCCGCCCTGCTGAGCGCCGGCGTGGCCCACGCCGAGCCGGTGAAGCTGGACATTCCCGCCCAGTCGCTGGCCAGCGCCCTGCGCGAGTTCGGCAAGCAGGCCGGCCTGGAAGTCCTCTACAGCCCGGACGTGGTCAAGGGCGTGAAGTCCAGGGGAGTCAGCGGCTCGCTGGAGCCCGAGGAAGCGCTGGACACGCTGCTGCAGGGCAGCGGCATCTCCTATCACCGCGAAGGCAACACCATCACCCTCAGCGCGGTCACCTCCGACCTGCTGCAGATGGGCGCGGTGACCATCGAGGGCCGCGGGCTGGGCGCCACCACCGACGGCACCGGCTCCTACACCACCGGCCTGGTGTCGAGCATCACCAAGCTGCCGCTGACGCCGCGGGAAACCCCGCAGACGGTCACCGTGATGAGCCGCCAGCAGATGGACGACTTCGGCCTCAACAGCATCGACGACGTCATGAAGCACACCCCGGGCGTCACCGTGCAGAAGCTCGACAGCGAGCGTAGCGCCTACTGGGCGCGCGGCTCGCAGATCACCAACTTCCAGTACGACGGCATCCCCTCCTACCTGGATACCGCCTACGCCGATGGCAAGACCCTCAGCGACATGGCCATCTACGACCGCATCGAGGTGATCAAGGGCGCCACCGGCCTGCTCACCGGCAGCGGCCAGCCCGGCGCGGCCCTGAACCTGATCCGCAAGCGCCCGACCCGCAGCTTCGCCGGCCACGTGTCGCTGGGCGCCGGCTCCTGGGACAACTACCGCGGCGAGCTGGACGTCGGCGGCCCGCTGACCGACGAAGGCAACATCCGCGGACGCTTCGTCACGGCCTACCAGGACAAGAACTCCTACATGGACCGTTACGAGCAGAAGAACTCCACCTACTACGGCATCCTCGAAGCCGACCTGACGCCGAGCACCCTGTTCAGCATCGGCATGGACTATCAGGACACCACCCCCACCGCCTCCAACTGGGCCGGGGTGCCGCTGTTCTACTCGGACGGTTCCAAGACCGACTTCCCGCGCTCCTTCAACCCCGGCGCCAACTGGAGTTCCTGGGAGCAGTACAACCGCACGGTCTTCGCCACCCTCGAGCACACGCTGGAGAACAACTGGACGCTCAAGCTGCACCTGAACCACCAGGAAAGCGGCTACCACGCCCCGCTGGGCTCCGCCGGCGGCGGCTACCCGGACCCGGTCACCGGCGAAGGCGCCATCCTCTTCCACGGCAAGTACACCGGCGACACCCGCCGCGACTCGGTGGACATGTACGCCTCCGGCCCCTTCGAACTGTTCGGCCGCGAGCACGAGGCGGTGTTCGGCTACAACGCCTCGCGCTCGGTGACCAAGGGCAACGGCTACTGGGACTACCCCACCCCCTACGACCCCAGCATCCCCAACATCTTCACCTGGAACGGCAAGTTCCCCGAGCCGGACTGGGGCTCCAAGGCCAACCTGAAGAACTACTCGCAGCTGCACCAGTCCGGCTACTACGGCACCGTGCGCCTGAAGCCGACCGACGACCTGGCGCTGATCGCCGGCGCCCGCGTGGCCGACTACCACGACAGCGCCGAGCAGATCTCCGACAGCCAGTACGGCTACTACGTCACCCCGCAGAGCACCCGCAAGAGCGGCGTGGTGGTGCCCTATCTCGGCGCGGTGTACGACCTGAACGACAACTACTCGGTGTACGCCAGCTACACGGGCATCTTCCAGCCGCAGCAACTGCGCGACATCAACGACAAGCCGCTGGAGCCCGAAGAAGGCAAGAGCTACGAGCTGGGCGTGAAGGGCGAGTTCTACGACGGCCTGCTCAACGCCAGCTTCGCGGTGTTCGAGTCGCAGCAGGACAATCTCGCAGTCGAGACCAGCGACGTCACCCCTTCCGGCGGCATCGCCTACGAAAGCGTCGACGGCACCAAGACCCGCGGCTTCGAGGCGGAGGTTTCCGGCGAGCTCCTGCCGGGCTGGCAGCTGCAGGCCGGCTACACCCACGCGGTCAGCCGCGACAAGGACGGCCACCGTATCCGCACCCTCAACCCGGACCAGCTGTTCCGCCTGTACACCACCTACCAGCTGCCGGGCGAGCTGAACCAGTTCACCGTCGGCGGCGGCGCCAGCTACCAGAGCAAGATCTGGACGAACGTCAGCGACCAGAACTACGAAACGGTGAAATACACCCAGGGCAGCTACTGGCTGGTGGACCTGATGACGCGCTACCAGGTCACCGACAACCTGTCGGCCACGCTCAACCTGAACAACGTGTTCGACAAGAAGTACTTCAGCAACCTCGGGTTCTACAACACCGGCTACTACGGCGAGCCGCGCAACCTGATGCTCACCACCCGCTGGGACTTCTGAGCCCGGGCTGAACGACAACGCCGTTTCCCTTCGCGGGGAAACGGCGTTTTCGTGTCTGCGCGACAGGTGATGATGGGTATCGCTTCGCTCAACCCATCCTACGCAGGATGACTCCGGACTCACCGCCTGTCCCTTCAGGGAGAGGGCTGGGCTGAGGGTTGCGGACTGTCTTGCCGGCTGCGCCGAGGCGCTTTCCGTAGGATGGGTTGAGCCTTGGCGAAACCCATGCGGCCACGGTGATGGGTATCGCTTCGCTCAACGCCATCCTACGGGTTGTGTTTGCCGGGGGGCGTAGGAGCGGACTCTGTCCGCGATTGGACTCGCCGCCCACTCCGAGGGCACCCTCTCCCTCCGGGAGAGGGCTGGGGTGAGGGAAGCAACCGCGAAACGCTCACCCCGCCAGCAAGCGGTCCAGCCAGGCAGCCTGGCTGGCATGGATGGCGGCCACCTCCCCCACCAGCCCGTGCATGCGCATGAAGTCGTGGGTCAGGTCCGGGCGCAGGTCCAGGGTGAGGTCGTTGCCGGCTTCGCGCAGGCGCTCGGCCAGCGCCAGGCCTTCGTCGTACAGCGGGTCGTGGCCGGCCAGCGCCAGGTGGACCGGCGGCAGGCCGTCCAGGCGCGGCGCCAGCAGTGGCGAGAAGCGCCAGTCGAGGCGGTCCTGCGGGTTGCGCGCGTAGCTGTCGTAGAACCATTCCAGGGTCGCGCTCTCCAGCAGATAGCCGCTGGCGTAGCGCTGGTGCGAGGGGCGCTGGCGGCTGGCGTCGGCCACCGGGTAGGCCAGCAGCAGCGCGCGCGGTCGCAGCGCCGCGGTTTCGGGCGCGGCGGCGGTCTGCAAAGCCAGCACCAGGGCCAGGCTGGCGCCCACGCTGTCGCCGCCGAAGGCCACCCGCGCGGGGTCCAGGCCCAGGGCCGCGCCCTGCTCGCGCAGCCAGACCAGGGCGTCCGCGACGTCCTCCAGCGCCGTGGGGAAGCGCCAGGCCGGCGCCAGGCGGTAATCCACCGCCAGCACCGCGCAGCGGCTCGCCAGGGCCAGACGCCGGCAGAGGGCGTCGTGGGAATCCAGGCTGCCGACCACGTAGCCGCCGCCGTGCAGGTACAGCAGCACCGGCGCCGGGCGTGGCGCACCGCTGCGCCGGTAGAGACGGGCCGCGAGTTCCTGGCCGTCGCGGCTGGGGTAGTTCAGCCGCTCGACCTCCAGGCCGGCGGCGACGGGGCTGTCGAGCGACAGCGAGGCCGCCTCGAAATCGCGCCGCGCGCGTTCCGCGCCGAGGTCCTGGAAGGCCTGGCTCTTGCCGCTCAGGCGACCCAGTTCGACCAGTTCGAGAAAGGCCTCGAGATCCGGATGTAGGGACATGCAATCACTCCGCAGGAAGACCGGCGCCAGCCAGGAGGTACCCTGGCCGGCGCGTTGGGGAAGGTTTCAGGCCAGCGCCGTGCGGCTCGCCAGCGCCTGGCGCAGGGCGGCGATGAAGCGCGGGTGGCGCGGCAGCTCGAAGTGGCCGGCGTCGATCGCCTCGTGCAGCGCCTGGCGCCCCGGCAGCAGCGGTATTTGGCGCTGCGTGGCCCACCAGCAGTGCGTGGCGACGCGGGTGGCCGGCAGCGACGGCAGCGCCAGGGACAACTGCTTCAGCCGCCAGGCGACGAGGAAGACTCGCGCCAGCTCGTCTGCCCCCAGGGCCGCGTAGGCGCTGTCGCCATTGGCGCGGGCCAGGGCCGCGGCCGTCCGCCGCGCCACCTCGGCGGCTTGCGGCGCGGCGCTCGGCGGCGCTTCGTCCTCCGCCGCTCCCGGCGGCAGGCCCAGGACCACGCCGAGGAAGGCCTCGAGGTCGTCCTGCCAGCTGCCGTCGGCCACGCCCTCCTCGCCCGGCACGTAGCTGTCGAGCAGACCGAGGAAGGCCACTTCCTGGCCCTGGCGCTCCAGCTCCGCGGCCACCAGTGTCGCCAGGGTGCCGCCCAGCGACCAGCCGAACAGGTGGTACGGGCCCCGGGGCTGCCGCTGGCGGATGTACTGGGCGTAGTCGATGGCCATGCCCTCCAGCGAATCGTCCGTCCACTCGCCGCTCAGCAGCATACGGCACTGCACCGCCTGTACCGGGTGGCTGCCCTCCAGTGCGCGGGCCAGGGGCTCGTAGTCGAACACGGTGCCGAAGCCCGCATGCAGGCAGAACAGAGTCGCCTCGGCGCCGGCGCCGTTGAGCGCCAGCAGCGGGTTCAGGTCCTGTTCCCGGGCCTGGCCGCAGAGGGCGCCGATGCTGGGTTTCTGCATCAGGTCGCGCAGGCGCAGCTCCAGGCCCAGCTCCGGCGCCTGGCGGACCCTGGCGATGACCTTGAGCGCCTGCAGCGAATCACCGCCCAGCTCGAAGAAGTTGTCGTCCAGGCCCACCCGCTCGACGCCCAGGATTTCCGCCCAGATGGCCGCCAGGCGGCGCTCCCGGTCGTTGCGCGGGGCCAGGTAGGCGCGCTCGCTGGCCGCCTCCGGCGCCGGCAGGGCCTGGCGATCGAGCTTGCCGTTGGGCAGCAGCGGCAGGCGCTCCAGGCACAGCAGGCGCGCCGGCAGCATGTACTCCGGCAGGCGCTGGCGCAGCGCCGCCAGCAGCCCGGCCTCGCTGCCGGCGGGGGCCACCGCGTAGCCCAGCAACTGCCGGCCCTGCTCGCCGTCGCGGGCGATCACCGCGGCGTCGCGCACCGTCTCCAGGGCGCGCAGGGCGGCTTCGATCTCGCCCAGCTCGATGCGGAAGCCGCGGATCTTCACCTGGTGGTCGAGACGGCCGAGGTAGTCGTGCAGGCCGTCGTCGCGCTCGCGCACCAGGTCGCCGCTGCGGTACAGGCGCTCGCCGTTGCCGAAGGGGTCGGGGACGAAGCGTTCGGCGGTGAGGGCGGGACGGTCGAGGTAGCCGCGCGCCAGGTAAGCGCCGCCGAGATACAGCTCGCCGGCCACGCCGGCAGGCAGCGCGTTCAGGTCGCCATCCAGCAGGCGCAGGCGGCGCGGGCCCACGCCCCTGCCGATGGGGGCGTAGGCGGCGTCGCAATGGGCGTCGCCGTCGGCGCGCCAGAGCAGCGGCGTGACCACCGTCTCGGTCGGGCCATAGCCGTTCACCAGGCGCCGCGGTCGCAAGGCGCGCTTGGCCCGTTCGAAGCTGGCCTCGGCGACGGCGTCGCCGCCGAAGCAGTAGGTGCCCACCGGCGGCGCCCAGCCCTGGCGCTCGGCCTCCTCGGCCAGTTGCAGCAGGTAGGCCGGCGGGAAGCAGGCCACGTCCACCCGGTGTTCGCGCATGGCCTCCAGGGTCTGCGCGGGAGTCCACAGCTCCTCGTCGCGCAGCAGCAGGCTGCCGCCGTGGCCGAGCACGCTGAGCCAGCGTTCGTGGGCGCCGTCGAAGGCGAAGGAGAGGAAATGCAGCTCGCAGGTCCGCTCGTCCAGCTCGTACAGCGCGCCTATGGCGCGGCAGTGCCGGGCGATGGGGCCGTGGGCCACGGCCACGCCCTTGGGCGTGCCGGTGGAGCCGGAGGTGTAGATCAGGTAGGCCAGGTTGTCCTCGTGCAGCTGGACGACCGGCGCCTGCGCCGGCAGCGCGTCGAGCTCCGCCTGCAACGCGTCCAGGTCGGCGCGGGCCAGCCCTTCGGGCAGGCTGAGCCGTTCACCCAGGGCCTGGCGCGTCAGCAGCAGCGCCATGGCCGAGTCGCGTACCAGGAAGGCCAGGCGCTCGGCCGGGTAGCCGAGGTCCAGCGGCACGTAGGCCGCGCCGGCCTTGAGCACCGCCAGCAGGCTCACCAGCAGTTCGCAGGAGCGCTCCAGCGCCACCCCCACCCGAGCCTCGGGGCCGATGCCGCGGGCGCGCAACCAGTGCGCCAGCTGGCTGGAGCGGCGGTCCAGCTCGGCGTAGCTCATGCGCTGGCCGGCGCAGACCAGCGCGGTGGCCTGCGGCTGGCGCGCCGCCCAGTCGCCGATGCGCCGTGGCAGCAGCGCGGCCGGCGTCTCCTGCGGCAAGGCGCGGATGCCGGGCGGCGGCTCCAGGCCGAGGCAGCCCAGGGCACGCCCGGCATCCTCCAGCAGGGCCAGCAGCAGGTGCTCGAAATGCCGGCGGATGGCCAGGACGCCTGCGTCGGCGAACGACTGGCGCAGGTAGAGGAATTCGATGCTGAGGGTCTCGCCCAGGTGCACCGCCAGGTCCATGGGGAAGTGCGTGACGTCGCGCATGTTCGACTCGCCGAAGCGCAGCCCGCCGCCGGCGGCCTCCTGCAGGCGGCGGTCCAGCGGGTAGTTCTCGAACACCACCAGGCTGTCGAACAGCGGTTGCCCGCCCTGCCCGGCCCAGCGCTGGATGTCGTGCAAGGGCGCCTGCTCGTGCTCGCGGGCCTCGACGTTATAGTGCTGCAGCTGCCGCAGCCAGTCGCCCACCCGCTGCGTCGGCTCGATGCGCTGGATCACCGGCACCGTATTGATGAACAGCCCCAGCAGGTTCTCCGCGCCGGGCAGCGCCGCCGGGCGCCCGGCCACGGTGGCGCCGAAGGCCACGCTGGCCTGGCCGGTGTGGCGCTGCAGCAGCAACAGCCAGGCCGCCTGCACCAGAGTGTTGGCCGTCACCCGCTGGGCCTGGGCGAAGGCCTGCAGGCGGCGCGTGGTCGGCGCATCGAAGGTGGAGTAGATGGCCGCGTGGCCGCTGCGCCCGCCTTCGGGCCGCGGCGCCATGCCGGGCGCCAGGTAGCAGGGTTCGTCCAGCTGCGCCAGGCGTTCGCGCCAGAAGCGCTGCAGCTGCCCGGCGTCGAGCCGCTGCAGCCAGCCGATGTAGTCGGCATAGCGCCCCCGCGGCGCCGGCAGCGTCTCGCCGGCATACAGCCCGAGCACCTCGCCGACCAGCTGCGAGCTGCTCCAGCCGTCCAGCAGGATGTGGTGGCTGGTCCAGATCAGCTGCCAGGCATCGTCCTCCAACCGCGCCAGGGTGATGCGCTGCAGCGGCGGCGCGGCGAAATCGAAGCCCTGGGCGCAGTCCTGCGCCGCCAGCTCGGCCACCTGTGCCGCAGCGTCCGCCGCGGCGCGGCAGTCCACCTCGCGGATCGGCACCGGCGCCTGGCGCAGCACGAACTGCAGGGGCTCGCCGAGCCCCGCCTGCCAGAGGAAACCGCTGCGCAGTATCGCGTGGCGCGCGCAGGCCTGCTGCCAGCAGGCAGCGAAGCGCGCCGGGTCGAGGCCGTCGACGCGGATGCTCAACTGGTTGACGTACAGCCCCGGCTCGCTGTCTTCGAGGCTGTGGAAGAGCATGCCCTTCTGCATCGGCGACAGCGGGTAGATGTCCTCCACCCGTGCCAGCTCCAGCGGCAGGGCGTCCAGCGCGGCCTGGTCGAGGCCGGCCAGGGGGAAGTCCTCCGGGCGCGCCTGGCCGCGGGCGCCCAGGCAATGCTCCAGCAGGGCGCGCAGTTCGTCCTCCAGGGACGCGGCCAGGCCCTCCACCACGCCGGCGTCGAACAGCGCGCTGCTGTAGGTCCAGTACAGGTGCAGCTCGCCGCCGTACACCTGGCCGTTGATCGCCAGCCAGTTGTCCAGCGGCGAACCTTCGGCGCGCTCGGCGCCGGGCGATTCGCCGGCCGGCTGCAGCGGGCCCTGGGCGGCGAGGCTGCGGTCGAGTTGGCCGAGGTAGTTGAAGGTGATGCGCGGCGCCGGCAGCGCGGCCAGCTCGGCCTGCGCGCGGGCATCGCCCAGGTAGCGCAGCGCGCCGAAGCCCAGGCCCTTGTCCGGCACCGCGCGCAATTGGTCGCGCACCGCGCGGATGGCCGCGCCGGGCTCGGCGGGCACGCTCAGGCGCAGCGGGAACAGGCTGGTGAACCAGCCAAGGCTGCGGGTCAGGTCGATGCCGTCGAACAGGTCCTCGCGGCCATGCCCTTCCAGCTGCACCAGCATGGACGGCTCGCCGCTCCAGCGCGTGACCACCCGCGCCAGGGCGCACAGCAGCAGGTCGTTGACCTGGGTGCGGTAGGCGCCGGGAGCATCCTGCAGCAGTTGGCGGGTCGCCTCGGCGTCCAGCCGCGTACAGGCACTGGCGGCCAGGCGGCCGTCGAGGGCGCCTGGCGGAAGCTCTGCGGGCACGCCGGGCAGCCCCGCGGGGGCGCCATCGAGCTGGGCGCGCCAGTAGTCCAGTTGCTCGCGGGCGGCGCCGCTGGCATAGCCTTGCAGGGCGGCGTGCCAGTCCTGCAGGGAGCTGGTGCGCGGCGGCAGCTGCGCCGGCTGGCCCTCCAGTTGCTGCTGGTAGAGCCCCTGCAGGTCTTCCAGCAGGATGCGCCAGGACACGCCATCCACCAGCAGGTGGTGGATGGCCAGCAGCAGACGCTGGCTGCCGTCGGCCATGTCCACCAGCAGCGCGCGCAGCAGCGGGCCGTCCAGGCGCAGGCTGGCCTGGGCCGCCGTGCACAGTGCTTCCAGCTCGGCGGCGTCGCGTGCCTGCCGGCGCCACAGCAGCGGGTCCTGTCGCTGCAACTGCCGTTGGCTTGCCGCGTCGCGGTAGACGCCATGCCACTGGGGATGCGCCACGAAGCCCAGGCGCAGGGCGTCGTGCTGTTCCACCAGGGCCGCCAGGGCGCGCTCCAGCGCCTGGCCGTCCAGCGCGGATTCGGCGCGCAGCAGCAGCGACTGGTTCCAGTGCGCGGCCACGGGCAGCGGCAGCTCGAAGAACCAGCGCTGGATCGGCAGCAACGGCAATTCGCCCTCGGCCGCCGCCCGCGGTGCTGTTTCGGCGCCAGCCCGGGCGACCTCGGCCAGGGCGCGCACGCTCTGGTGCCTGAACAGCTCGCGGGGCGTGAAGTGCAGCCCGGCCTGGCGGGCGCGGCTGACCACCTGGATGGAAATGATGGAATCGCCGCCCAGTTCGAAGAAGTTGTCGTCCAGGCCCACCTGCTCCAGGCCCAGCACGCTGGCCCAGATCTGCGCCAGGCGCGCCTGCGCCTCGTTCTGCGGGGCCGCCCAGGCCTGGCGCAGCTCGCCGCCGCCCGTGCTGGGCAGGGCCTTGCGGTCGAGCTTGCCGTTGGTGGTCAACGGCAATACCGGCAACAGGTGCATCTGCGCCGGCACCATGTATTCCGGCAGGGTTTCCAGCAGGTGCGCCTTCAATGCCTGGCGCAGGGCCTGGCGGGCTTCTTCGGCGCCCTCCTGCGCCAGGCTCGCATCCCGGGGGACCAGGTAGGCGGCCAGTTGCTTGCCGTGGGCCGCATCCAGCGCCAGCACCACCGCTTCGCGCAGCGCCGGGTGATCGAGCAGGCGCGCCTCGATCTCGCCCAGTTCGATGCGGAAGCCGCGGATCTTCACCTGGTGGTCGATCCGCCCGACGTAGTCGAGCACGCCATCGGCGCGGTAGCGCGCCAGGTCGCCGGAGCGGTACAGGCGGCTGCCGTCGCCGGCGAAGGGGTTGGGCACGAAGCGCTCGGCGGTCAGCGCCGCGCGCTGGTGGTAGCCGCGCGCCAGGCCCGCATGGCCGACGTGCAGCTCGCCGATGCAGCCGCGCGGCACCGGGTTGAGGTCGGCGTCCAGCACGTAGCCGCCCAGGTCCGGGATCATCTCGCCGATCGGGCTGCTGGCGCCGCCTTCCAGGTCGGCCAGGCCGAGCGGGCGATAGGTGACGTGCACCGTGGTCTCGGTGATGCCGTACATGTTCACCAGTTGCGAGCGGCGCTCGCCGAAACGTTCGAACCAGGGCCGCAGGCTGGCGATCTCCAGCGCCTCGCCGCCGAACACCACGTAGCGCAGCGCCAGGTCGTCGCCGGCGGCGCAGGCCAGCGGCAGCAACTGGCGGAACGCCGACGGCGTCTGGTTGAGCACGCTGACGCGCTCGCGCCGCAGCAGCGCCAGGAAGTCCTCGGGCGAGCGGCTGACTTCGAAGGGCACCAGCACCAGGCGCCCGCCGTGCAGCAGCGCGCCGAAGATTTCCCAGACGGAGAAGTCGAAGGCGTAGGAGTGGAACATCGTCCAGACGTCGCCGGCGTCGAAGCCGAACCAGTCCCGGGTGGCGCTGAACAGGCGCAATACGTTGCGCTGGCTGAGCAACGCGCCCTTCGGCTTGCCGGTGGAGCCGGAGGTGTAGATGACGTAGGCCAGGTTGTCGGGCGTGGAACGTGGCGGCAGGTTGTCCGTGGAGTATTGCGCCAGGCTCGCTTCCAGCTCGTCCAGGCGCAGCAGGCGGACGCCGGCCGGCCAGGGCAGCGCCGCGGCCGCCGCGTCGCCGAGCACCAGGCCGATGCCGCTGTCCTGGGCGAGGTAGGCCAGGCGCTCTGCCGGGTAGTCCGGGTCCAGCGGCACGTAGGCGCCGCCGGCCTTGAGCGTGGCCAGCAGCGCCACCAGCATGTCCAGGGTGCGCGGCAGGGCGATGCCCACCCGCACTTCCGCGGTCACCCCCAGCGTCGCCAGGTGGCGCGCCAGCCGGTTGGCGCGGGCGTTCAGCTCGGCGTAGGTCAGCCGCGCCTCGCCCAGGCTGGCCGCCACCGTGTCCGGGGTGCGCGCCGCCCAGCCGGCGACGATCGTCGCCAGGCCATCGGCGACCGGGTATTCGCGAAGGCCGCCGTTCCAGCGCTGCAAGGTGGCCTGGCGTTCCTCGGCGGCCAGCAGCGGCAGCTCGCCGATGCGTACCTGCGGGTCCGCGGCGGCCGCTTCCAGCAGGCGCTGCCAGTCGCCGGCCAGGCGTTCGATGGTCGCCTCGTCGAACAGCTCGCGGGGGTAGATCAGCGAGGCCGCCAGGCCGCCGTCGGCGGTGCTCTCGGTATTCAGGGTGAGGTCGAACTGGGCGCTGACGTTCTCCCATTCGAGCATCTCCAGGCGCAGCCCGCCGGGGGCCGCGCCGGGCGCTGCGAGCGAGGTCGCGGCCTGCTGGTGGTTGAACATCACCTGGAACAGCGGGTTGCGCTCCAGGCTGCGCTCGGCCTGCAGCGTCTCCACCACCTGTTCGAACGGCAGGTCCTGGTGGGCCTGGGCGCCCACCACGCTGTCGCGCACCTGGGCCAGCAACTGGCGGAAGCCCAGCGAGCCCTGCACCTGGGCGCGCAGCACCAGGGTGTTGACGAAGAAGCCGAGCACGCCCTCGACTTCCACCCGGCTGCGGTTGGCCACCGGCACGCCGACGCGGATGTCCTCCTGGCCGCTGTAGCGGTAGAGCAGCGCCTGGAAGCTGGCCAGCAACAGGGCGAACAGCGTGGCGCCCTCGGCGCGCGCCAGGCGCTCCAGAGCCTGGACCAGCTCCGCCGGCAGTTGGAAGCCCAGGCGCCGCCCCTCGCCTTGCAACTCGCGGGGCCGCGGGCGGTCCAGCGGCAGCTCCAGTGCCTGGCCGGCCTCGCCCAGGCGTTCGCGCCAGTAGTCCAGTTGCCGCTGCCCTTCCCCCGCCTCCATCCAGCGGCGTTGCCAGGCCGCGTAGTCGGCGTAGCGGATCGGCGGCTCGGCCAGCTCCGGCAGCCTGCCGGCGGCGAAGGCGGCGTAGTTCTCCAGCAGTTCGTCCACCAGTAGGCGCATCGACCAGCCGTCGGAGACGATGTGGTGCTGGGTGATGACCAGGACGTGCTCCTGCTCTTCCAGGCACAGCAGGCGGGTGCGCAGCAGCGGCCCCTCCTGCAGGTCGAAGGGCCGCGCGGTTTCGTGTTCGACGGCGGCGCGCAGCTGCGCCTCGTCGGCCACCGCCTGCACGGCCAGGTCCACCGCGACGTCCTCGCGCAGCACCTGCCGGGGCCCCGCCTCGCCCATGCGGAACACGCTGCGCAGCACCGCATGGCGCTGCAGCAACGCGGCGAACGCCGAGCGCAGCGCGGGCAGTTGCAGCGGCCCGTGCAGGCGCAGCGCCAGGGGCATGTTGTAGGCGCTGCCCTGCGGTTCCAGTTGCCAGAGGAACCACAGCCGCTGCTGCGCATAGGACAGCGGCTCGCCCTCCGCCGCCGGCTCCCCCGGCGGTATCGGCAGTTGCTCGAAGCTCACCCCCTGCGCCTGCATCTTGTCCAGGAACTGCCGGCGCTGCTGCGGGCCCAGTCCGGCAAAGCGCTGGGCGATCCGCAAGGCGGTGGTCTTGTCCATCACACGTTCTCCAACTCGTCGAGGAAGGCTTCCAGCTCCCCCAGGTCGGCATCGGCCGCGGGGGACTGCAACGTGGCCACCTGGCGCGCGAACGCGTCGAGATCGGCGGCCTCGAACAGCCATTTCAGGGGAACCTTGCGGCCTTGCTGCTGCAGCCGGGCGATCACCTGGGAGGCCAGCAGGGAGTGTCCGCCGAGGTCGAAGAAGTTGTCGTCCAGCCCCACTTCATCGACCTGCAGGACTTCCCGCCAGACCTCCGCCAGTTCCTGCTCCAGCGCGCTCTCGGGCGCCCTGTGGTTCCGGTGTGTCTGTTGAACGTTCGGCGCCGGCAGCGATTTACGCTCCAGCTTGCCGTTGGGCGACAGCGGCATGCGCTCCAGCAGGCAGAAGTGCGCCGGCACCATGTACTCCGGCAGCGTCTCGCGCAGGGCCTGGCGCACTGCCTGGCGCGCGGCCTCGGCCTGCTGCGGGTCGTCCAGCCAGCGCCGCTCGTCCGGCACCAGGTAGGCCACCAGTTGCTTGCCGGTGCGCCCGTCCAGGGCCAGCACCACGGCCTCGGCGATGCCCGGCAGTTGCTGCAGGCGCGCCTCGATCTCGCCCAGTTCGATGCGCAGCCCGCGGATCTTCACCTGGTGGTCGATGCGCCCCTGGTAGTCGAGCACGCCGTCGGCGCCGCAGCGCACCAGGTCGCCGCTGCGGTACAGGCGCTCACCGTTGCCGCGCGGGTCGGGCACGAAGCGCTCGGCGGTCAGCGCCGGGCGGCGGTGGTAGCCGCGCGCCAGGCCGGTGCCGCCCAGATAGAGCTCGCCGGTCACCCCGCCGGGCGCCAGTTCCAGTTCGGCGTCGAGCACGTGGCAGCCGAGGTTGGCGATGGGCTGGCCGATCGGCACCGAGTGGCCGGCGCGCTCGCGGCAGGTCCAGTGGCTGACGTCGATGGCCGCCTCGGTGGGGCCATAGAGGTTGTACAGGGCCGCCGCCGGCAGCCTGGCGAACACCTGCTGCTGGGCTTCCAGCGGCAGCGCCTCGCCGCTGCAGATAATGCGCCGCAGGCTCTCGCACTGCCCGGCATGCGGATGCTGGAGGAAGGCCTGCAGCATGGAGGGCACGAAATGCAGCGTGCTGATGCCCTGCTCGCGGATGGTCTCGATCAGCTGCTGCGCATCGCGATGCTCGCCGGGCCGCGCCACCACCAGGCGCGCGCCGGTCATCAGCGGCCAGAAGAATTCCCACACAGAGACGTCGAAGCTGAACGGCGTCTTCTGCAGCACGCTGTCGCCCGCGCCCAGGCCGTAGGCCTCCTGCATCCAGGCCAGGCGGTTGTGCAGGGCCAGGTGGCGGTTGCCGGCGCCCTTGGGCCGGCCGGTGGAGCCGGAGGTGTAGATGACGTAGGCAAGGTTCTCGCCCTGGCAGAGGTTCTCCAGGTCCGAATCCTCCTGCGCCGCCAGCTCGTGCGCCAGGTGCTCCAGCGCCAGGGCCTCGACGCCGGCGACCGGCGGCAGCGACGGCAGCAGCCCGGCCTGGGTCAGCAGCAGGCCGATGCCGCTGTCCTCCAGCATGTAGGCCAGGCGCTCTGCCGGGTAGTCGGGGTCCAGCGGCACGTAGGCGCCGCCTGCCTTGAGAATCGCCAGCAGGCTGATGGGCATCTCCAGCGAGCGCTGCATGCACACGCCGACCAGCACTTCCGGCCCGACCCCGCGCTGGCGCAACAGGCGCGCCAGCTGGTTGGCCCGGCGGTTCGCCTGGGCATAGCTCAGGCGTTCGCCAGCGAAGTACAGCGCTTCCGCCTCGGGCGTGCGGCGCACCTGTTCCTCGATCAACTGGTGCACGCACAGCTGCAACGGGTAGTCGCGCCGCGGCCCCTGGCCCTCGGCCGCGCGCGCGGCGCGCTGTGCCTCGTCCAGCAGCGGCAGTTCGGCGACGCGTCGCTGCGGGTCCTCGGCCAGCGCCTGCAGCAGGCAGGTCCACTGGCGGGCCAGGCGCTCGATGCTCGACGCATCGAAGAGGTCGGTGGAGTACACCAGGGTGGCGGCGATCGCGCCCTGGTGCTCGGCGGTGTCGAGCAGCAGGTCGAACTGGGCGCCGGGCGCGCCGTCCTCGAGCATCTCCAGCTGCAGGCCGTCCAGCGCCGCCCCGGCCTGCGGGCCCGCCTCGCCCTGGTGGTTGAACAGCACCTGGAACAGCGGGCTGTGGCTCAGGCTGCGCTCCGGCTGCAGCGCCTCCACCAGTTGCTCGAAGGGCAGTTCCTGGTGGGCCTGTGCCTCCAGCATGCGCTGGCGGACCTGGCCCAGCAGCGCCGGGAAGGCCTGGTCGTCGGCGAAGTCGGCGCGCAGCACCAGGGTGTTGATGAAGAAGCCCAGCAGGCCCTCGGTTTCCTGGCGGGTGCGGTTGGCCACCGGCACCCCGACGCGGATTTCCTCCTGGCCGCTGAGGCGATGCAACAAGGCCTGGAAGGCCGCCAGCAGGAGCATGAACAGCGTGCTGTCATGGGCGCTGGCCAGGGCCCGCAGGCGGCTGACCAGCGCCGCCGGCAGCTGCAGCGCCAGGTTGGCGCCGCGCTGGCTGCGCTGGGCCGGCCGCGGCCGGTCGGCGGGCAGCTCCAGCACCGGGTGCCGGCTGCCCAGGCAGGCGCGCCAGTAGGCCAGTTGCCGCTCGCCCTCGCCGCTGTCCATCCACTGCCGCTGCCACTGCGCGTAGTCGGCGTACTGCAGCGGCAACGGCTGCAGCCCCGCCGCCCGCGCGTCGCCGCCAGCGGCGTAGAGAGCGCTCAGCTCGGCGACCATGACGCGCATCGACCAGGCGTCGGAGACGATGTGGTGCAGCACCAGCCCCAGGCGGTGCCGGCGGGCGCCCAGGCGCACCAGGTCGATGCGCAGCAGCGGGCCCTGCTCCAGGTCGAAGGGCTGTGCCCGGGCCGCCGCGAAGATGGCCATGGCGCGGCCCTCGCGCTCGCCCTCGGGCAGCTCGCCGAGGTCGTGGAAGGCCAGCTCCGGCGCCTGGCTGTCGAGGATGCGCTGGCGCACCTCGCCGTCCTCCCGGACGAAGCGCGTGCGCAAGCTCTCATGGCGCTGCACCAAGGCGGAAAAGGCCCGGCCCAGGCGTGCCACGTCCAACTCGCCGCGCAGTTCCAGGGCCAGCGGCATGTTGTAGGCGCAGCCTTGCGGGTCGAGTTCCCAGAGGAACCACTGGCGCTGCTGCGCGTAGGACAGCGGCAGGTCGCCGCTGCGCGGCAGGGCCTGCAGCGGCGGTGCCTGGTCGGCCCCGGCGCGGGCCGCCAGGGCGGCGAAGGCGGCCAGGACCGGCTGTTCGAACAGGCTGCGCAGCGGCAGCTCCAGGCCCAGTTCGCGGCGTACCCGCGAGACCACCTGGGTCGCCAGCAGCGAATGCCCGCCGAGTTCGAAGAAGTGGTCGTCCAGGCCCACCTCCGGCAGTTGCAGCAGCTGCGCCCAGATCGCCGCCAGGGCCCGCTGCAGCGGCGTCATCGGGCGCGCGCCGGCGCCGCCGGCGCGTTCCTGGGCCGGGCGCGGCAGGGCCTTGCGGTCCACCTTGCCATTGGGCGACAGCGGCATGGCGGCCAGCTGCATCAGGTGAGCCGGCACCATGTAGTCGGGCAGCGTTTCGCGCAGCGCCGCCTTCAGCGCCTCTTCATCCAGGGCCTCCGAGCGTCCCGGCGCGGCCACCAGGTAGCCGACCAGTTGCGCGCCAGTGGGGCCTTCCACGGCCATCACCAGGGCTTCGCCGACCTCTTCGCGTTCGAGCAGGCGCGCCTCGATCTCGCCCAGTTCGATGCGGAAGCCACGGATCTTCACCTGGTGGTCCACCCGGCCGAGGTACTCCACTACCCCGTCCTCGCGATAGCGCGCCAGGTCGCCGGTGCGGTACAGCCGGCCGCCCGGCTGGCCGAACGGGTCGGGCACGAAGCGTTCGGCGGTCAGTTCCGCGCGGCCCTGGTAGCCGCGGGCCAGGCCGCTGCCGCCGACGTACAGCTCGCCGACCAGGCCCAGCGGCAGCGGCCGCAGCTGCTCGTCGAGGATGTATGCGCTGCGCTCGCCCACCGGCTGGCCGATGGGCATGTACTGGGCGCTGAAGCCGTCGCCGCGGTAGGCGCGCCAGATCAGCGGGGTGACCACGGTTTCGGTGGGCCCGTAGCCGTTGATGATGCGCTCGGGCGCCAGCACTTGCTGGATACGCTCGAAGGTGTGCCGCGAGGTGCCTTCGCCGCCGACGGTGAAGGAGCGGATCGGCAGTTGGCCTATGCCGTCCTGCTCGACGTGGTCGACCATCTGCTGCAGGTAGCTCGGCGTGAAGCAGGCGATGGTGATGCCGTGCCGGCGGATTTCCTCGACGCTGCGCTCCACGCTCCACGGCTCGTTGTCGCGGGGCATCAGCGCCGAACCGTGGATCAGCGGCACCAGCCAGCGCTCGTGGGCGCCGTCGAAGTTGATCGAGGCGAACTGCAGCTCGCGGTCCTGCGGGGTCATGCCGTAGAGCGCGCCTATGGCCAGGCAGTGCATGGCCAGCGGACCGTGCTCCACCGCCACGCCCTTGGGCCGGCCGGTGGAGCCGGAGGTGTAGATCACGTAGGCCAGGTGCTGCGGCCGGCTGAGGTTCGGCAGGTCGCCGTCCGGCTCGGCGTCCAGCGCCAGGGTGTCCAGGCTCAGGCTCGGCACGCCCGCGGGCAGCGCCAGGCGCCCCTGCAGGTGCGACTGCGTCAGCAACAGCGCGATGCGGCTTTCCTCGACCATGAAGGCCAGGCGTTCGGCCGGGTAGTCGGGGTCCAGCGGCACGTAGGCGGCGCCCGCCTTGAGGGTGGCCAGCAGGCCGACGACCATTTCCACCGAACGCTGCAGCGAGATGCCTACCAGCGTCTCGGGGCCGGCGCCAAGGCCACGCAGGTGGTGCGCCAGGCGGTTGGCGCGGGCGTTGAGCTGCGCGTAGCTGAGCTGCAGGTCGCCAAAGATCAGCGCCGTCGCCTGCGGGCGCAGGCGCGCCTGTTCCTCGATCAGCTGGTGCACGCAGCGCTTGTCGGCCACCGGCAGGCAGGGGTTCCAGGTATCCAGCAGCAGCCGGCGCTCGTCGGCGCCGAGCATGTCGAGGCTGGCCAGCCTGGCCTCGGGCGCCGCGCCGAAGGCTTCCAGCAGTTGCGCCAGGTGCCCCGCGATGGCCGCCACCCGCGCCGCGCCGAACAGCCGGCGCTGGTAGCGGAACTCCAGGCGCAGCTCGCCTTCGAGCAGGGCCGCGATGCTCAGCGGGTAGTGGGTCTGGTCGAAGGCCTGCACGTTCTCGGCCCGCAGGCCGCCGGGCAGGCCGCGCTGCAGGGTCTCGGCCACCGGGTAGTTCTCGAACACCAGCAGGGTGTCGAACAGCGCCTCGCCGCCGTGCCCGCTCCAGCGCTGGATGTCGTACAGCGGGGTGTGTTCCCACTCGCGGGCGGCGCTGGCCGCGTCCTGCACCTGGGCCACCCAGTCGGCGACGCTGCACTGCGGCGCCGGGCTGGCGATCAGGGGCACGGTGTTGATGAACAGCCCCAGTTGCTGTTCGATGCCGGCAAGCTCGCCGGGCCGGCCGGACACGGTGGCGCCGAAGGCCACGCAGTCCTGCCCGGTGTAGCGTTGCAGCAACAGCAGCCAGGCCGCCTGCAGCACGCTGTTGAGCGTCACCCGCTGCTGCCGGGCGAAGCCGTTCAGGGCCTGGACCAGCGCCTGGGGCAGGCGCAGCACGTGGTCGCCGTGCCCCTCCTCGCCTGCCGGCGCCTCGGCGCCCAGCACGCTGGCCAGGCGCGTGGGCACCTGCAGCGGCGCCAGGCGCTGCCGCCAGAAGGCCTCGGCCGCCGCCGCGTCGCGCTCGCCCAGCCAGCGGATGTAGTCGCGGTAGGCGCCTGCGGTGGGCTGCGGCGTCTCGCCGGCATAAGCCTGCAGCACCTCGCCGAGCAGGCGCGCGGTGCTCCAGCCGTCGAGCAGGATATGGTGATGGGTGAACAGGTAGTGGTAGTGCTCCGCGCCCAGGCGCACCAGGTGCAGGCGCAGCAGCGGTGCCTCGTCTAGGGCGAAGCCGCGTTGCAATTGCGCCTGCGCCAGGGCTTGCAGCGCCGCCGGGGCATCGGCGCGCTCGCGCCAGTCGAGCATTTCCAACGGCAGTTCCACGGCCGCGGGTATGGCCTGCAGCGGCCGGTCGTCGACGAAGACGAAGGCCGCCCGCAGGTTCGGGTGCAGGTCCAGCGCGCGCTGCCAGGCGCTTGCCAGGCGTTGCGGGTCGACGCCGTGCAGGTCCATGCGCAGCTGGTTGACGTAGGCCGTCTGGTCCGTCTCGTACAGGCTGTGGAACAGCATGCCCTGCTGCATCGGCGACAGCGGGTAGAGGTCTTCGACTGTCGCCAGCGCTGCCGGCAGTGCATCCAGCTGCGCCTGGGCCAGCCCGGCCAGGGGGACGTCCGAGGGCGTGAGGGTGCGTTGCCGGGGTTGCAGGCAATGCTCCACCAGCGCGGCCAGTTCGCGTTCGTAGTCCTCGGCCAGGCGCTGGAGGGTCGTTTGCGCGAACTGCTCACGGCTGAAGCTCCAGTCCAGGCTGAACTCGCCGTCGTAGACCCGGCCGTTGAGGCTCAGCCAGTTGTCCAGCGGCGCGTCGGCGTCCACCTCGGCGCCGGCGCGCTCGGCGGCGGGCCGCAGCAGCGCCGCCTCGTCGAACTGGGCGTCGAACTGGCCCAGGTAGTTGAAGGTCACCCGCGCCTGGGGCAGCGCGGCCATGGCCGCGGCGCTCTGCGGGTCGGCCAGGTAGCGCAGCAGGCCATGGCCCAGCCCCTTGTTCGGCACGCCGCGCAGTTGCTCCTTGATCGCCTTCAGCGACTCGCCGAGGTCCTCGTCGGGCTCCAGGCGCACCGGGAACAGGCTGGTGAACCAGCCCACGCTGCGGCTCAGGTCGAGGTCGTCGAACAACGCCTCGCGGCCGTGGCCTTCCAGCTGCACCAGGCTGGCGCGCCGGCCGGTCCAGCGCCACAGCACGCGCGCCAGGGCGGTCAGCAGCAGGTCGTTGACCTGGGTGCGGTAGGTGGCCGGGGCCTGCTTCAGCAGCGCCTCGGTCAACGGCCGCGACAGGCGGCTCTGCACGTGGGCGGCGTGGCGCTGGCTGAGGCTGCCGGCGGGGTTGTCGCAAGGCAGGTCGGCCTCGATGCCGCCGAGGCTGTCCTGCCAGTACTGCCGCTCGGCCTGCAGCGCCGGGCCGCGGGCGTATTCCGCCAGGCGCTCGGCCCAGGCCTTGAAGGCGCTGGTCTTGGCCGGCAGTTGCGGTGCCTGGCCGGCGAGGCGCTGTTCGTAGGCGCGCTGCAGGTCTTCCAGCAGGATGCGCCAGGACACCCCGTCCACCACCAGGTGATGGATCGCCAGCAGCAGGCGCTGGCTGCCGTCGGCCAGTCTCACCAAGAGCGCGCGGATCAGCGGCCCGCGAGCCAGGTCCAGGCTGCGCTGAGCTTCGTCGCACAGGGCCTCTACGACCTCGCTGTTCTCGGCCTCGGCTTGCCACAGCAGAGGTTCGCCGGTGACTCCGGCGTGTTCGGCACACCACTGGCCATCGACCTCGGTGAAGCGCAGGCGCAGGGCGTCGTGGTGCTCGACCAGGGCCTGCAAGGCCGCTTCCAGCGCCTGGGCATCCAGCGCCTGGCGCGGCTGCAGCAGCAGAGACTGGTTCCAGTGCTGGCGGTTGGGAATGGCCTGTTCGAAGAACAGCCGCTGGAACGGCAGCAGCGGCGTCTCGCCGGTCACCGGCCCCTGCTCCACCCGGGCCGCGGCGCCACTGCGGGCGACTCGGGCCAGGGCCTGCACCGTCTGGTGCTGGAACAGCTCCTTCGGAGTGAAGTGGATGCCCGCCGCGCGGGCGCGGCTGACCGCCTGGATGGAGACGATGGAATCGCCGCCCAGGGCGAAGAAGTTGTCGGTGGCGCCCACTTCGTCGAGCTTGAGCAACTCGGCCCAGATGGCGGCGATGCGTCGTTCCATCTTGTTCTGTGGCGCGACGCGTTCCTGCTGCGGGTCCTGTTGCGGCTTGGGTAGCGCCTTGCGGTCGAGCTTGCCGTTGGGGCTCAGGGGCATCTGTTCCAGGGCCAGCCACTGCGCCGGCACCATGTAGTCCGGCAGGCTGGCGGCCAGATGCGCGGCCAGGATTTCACGCCAGTCATCCTGCTCGCCATCGAGCACGACGTAGCCGACCAGTTGCTTGCCGTCCACGGCCAGCACTGCTGCCTCGCGTACTAGCTCGTGCTCCAGCAGACGCGCCTCGATCTCGCCCAGTTCGATGCGCAGGCCGCGCAGCTTCACCTGGTGGTCGATACGCCCGGCGTACTCGATCACGCCGTCGGCGCGGTAGCGCGCCAGGTCGCCGGTGCGGTACATGCGTTCGCCGGCCACGAAGGGGCTGGCGACGAAGCGTTCGGCAGTCAGGGACGGGCGCTGGTGGTAGCCGCGAGCCAAGCCTTCCCCGGCCAGGTACAGTTCGCCCAGGACGCCTACCGGAACAGGTTCCAGGCTGTCGTCGAGGATGTAGCAACCCAGGTTGGCGATGGGCTGGCCGATTGGAACGGCGTCCTTGCCCTCCTCCACGCAAGTCCAGTGGGTGACGTCGATGGCCGCTTCGGTCGGGCCGTAGAGGTTGTACAGGCCGGACTGCGGCAGCTTGGCGAAGACTTGCTGCTGGGCATCCACCGGCAGCGCTTCGCCGCTGCAGATGATGCGTTTCAGGCTGGAGCAGGACGGTACGTTTTCATCCTGCAGGAAGGCCTGCAGCATCGAGGGCACGAAGTGCAGCGTGGTGACGCCTTCGCGGTTGATCAGCTCCACCAGCTTCGCCGGGTCGCGGTGATCGCCCGGTGCTGCGACCACCAGACGAGCGCCGGTCATCAGCGGCCAGAAGAACTCCCAGACCGAGACGTCGAAGCTGAAGGGCGTTTTCTGCAATACCGTGTCGCCGGCGTTGAGACCATAGGCCTCCTGCATCCAGCACAAGCGGTTGGTCAGCGCGCGATGGCGGTTGCCCGCGCCTTTCGGCTTGCCGGTGGAGCCGGAGGTGTAGATCACGTAGGCGAGGTTCTCGCCGTCCAGAACCACATCGGGGTTGGTGTCGCTGTAGCCTTCCAGCCAGTCGCCATCCTGATCCAGATCGATACGCTGCACGCCCTCGGCCAGCGGCAGGTCGAGGTGCGACTGGCTCAGCAGCAGCTTCACGCCGCTGTCTTCCAGCATGTAGGCCAGGCGCTCGGCGGGGTATTCCGGGTCCAGCGGCACGTAGGCGCCGCCGGCCTTGAGGAT
>Ga0164243_10002657_pt1 | contig 29289 bp, 26 predicted proteins | sample OricompcompostOP_FD_108781 | JGI IMG/M metagenome (GOLD analysis project Ga0164243, IMG submission 108781) | Organic Plus compost microbial communities from Emeryville, California, USA - Original compost - Organic plus compost (OP) | ecosystem: Engineered > Solid waste > Mixed feedstock >... | reverse complement strand
TCTGTTGCTGGCGACGCTGGCGCAACGGTTGCGATTTGAGCTCGTGGCAAACCATCCAGAGGTGGGTTTCGATCTGGAGCATAACCTTGCGCTGCGTCCCGATCGAAAAATTGAGGTAATTGTGCGCAAGAGAAAGGGGCAGGTATGAGCGGCAGGCTAGCTGACAAGGTGGTGTTAATCACAGGGACCGGAGGGCAGGGTACGGGGCGTGCCGCCGCCCTGCTTTTCGCACAGGAGGGAGCGAGAGTCGTTGGCTGTGCGAGTTCCAGCGAGGGAGGACAGGAGACGGTTCGTCTGGTGCGAGAGGCAGGTGGTGAGATGCTCTCGGTTGATCCTGTGGATCTTACCGAGCCTGATCAGGTACAACAGGTGATTGATCGCGTTGAAAGCGTGTATGGTCGGCTGGATGTGCTTTACAACAATGCTGCCCGCCTGCGCAATGTGCCGATTCTTGAAATGTCACTGGAAGATTGGCGTTTTACGCTTGCCAATGAGCTAGACAGCGTGTTCCTGATGACAAGGGCCGCGATCCCGCTTTTGATTCGCTCGGGAGGTGGCACCATTATCAATACGTCATCGGTGTCAGCACTCAAGGGAACCGATATCCTGGGGTTTACCGCGCATGCAGCCGCGAAAGCAGGAGTTTTAGGCTTGACACGACAGCTTGCTGTTGAGCTTGCACCTTACAACATCCGGGTGAACGCCCTGGTTCCCGGGGGGATCGTGAATGCGAAAACTGCGCAATGGTTTCTCAAGAATGTTGCGCAGAAGCAGCCAGAAGGGGGGCGGCGGCTGCTAAAGCGAATCGGAAAGCCAGAAGATTATGCACGGGTTGCTCTCTTTCTCGCCTCAGACGAAGCGAGCTATCTGGATGGCACTGAATTGCTTGTCGATGGTGGGGAGTCAATCAGCCGGGGAGAGCGACTCGGCGGGCATGTTCATGGTTATAGAAAAGGAAGAAGCGATGTCTGATACACAAAAAGTTCCTATGGAGCAACATATAGCGGAAATCTGGACCTCTACGAAAATGGCGGAACACTGGCAACGAGGTGCCGAGCAGCGCAAGCAGGTCATGGCGGCAGCAACCGAGCGTCTGATTGATCTTGCCGCGCTTCAGCCTGGCGATCATGTGCTTGATATTGCGGCGGGGACCGGTGATCAGGGGCGTCTTGCGGCAAAGCGGGTAGGGCCAACAGGCCTCGTGCTCATTACTGATATCTCCGCTCAAATGCTGGCGATAGCGGCGCGTTTGGCCGAGCAAGAAGGTTTGAGCGCTGTTCAAACGCGTGTCATGAACGCCGAGCAGTTGGAGCTGGAAGAGAACAGCTTTGATGCTGTGATCTGTCGGCATGGGCTGGAAGCGGTTCCACGGCTTCAGCAGGCATTGGGTGAGATCAGAAGGGTTCTCAAGCCGGGCAAACGATTCGTCGTCCTGACGTGGTCGTTGCCAGAGAGAAACCCCCTGATTCACTTCTTTGCGAAAAGCTCGGTCCAGTTTGCGCAAAAACGCTCTTCAAGCGTGCCGACGCCGTTTGCTTTCTCTGAGCGCCCTGTTTTAGAGCGAGAGTTTCGCGAGGCGGGTTTTCAAGAAGTGTTTACAGAGGTGCTCCCGCTCTGTTTCCGTTACCCGTCCCTTGAGGCTTTTCTACAATCCTCCCAGGGGGAGATGCGCCCCGGTCCCAAAAAGAGCGGGAGTTGCAACAGCGCCTGGAGGAGATGAGGAGCATATTCGAGCCCTATGAAGGACCGAACGGGCTGGAAATTCCCGGAGAAGCTTTGCTTGGTGTCGCAGTGAAATAGAGGCTGGAAAGAAAGGAATTGGAATTGATGGAACCCACGTTTCCATTTGCCAAATTTCGACCCTCAGCGGAGATTACAACGCTCTGGCAGCGGGGGGCGGAGCAGCGTCAGGCCGCGATGGCAGAAGCTACCCAACAGATGCTTGATGTCGCTGAACTCAAGCCCGGTGATCATGTGCTTGATATTGCGGCGGGGACCGGCGAGCAGAGCCGGCTGGCCGCGCGCCGGGTAGGGCCAACAGGCCAAGTGCTGGCAACAGATATCTCTGAGGAGATGTTGACTGTCGCGGCGCAACTGGCCGAGCAAGAAGGGCTAAACACGGTCCAGACACGGGTCATGAATGCTGAGCGGCTGGAGCTGAATGAGAACAGCTTCGACGCGGTGATCTGCCGCTATGGGTTGATGATTCTGCCTGACCTTCAGAAGGCGCTGAGTGAGATCAAGCGGGTGCTCAAGCCGGGGAAGAAGCTTGCTGCACTGGTCTGGTCCCGACCGGAAAGTAATCCTTTCTTTCATCTTTTTGCACTCTCAAAAAAGATCAGAGAAGCTTCTGGACACTTGCCAGGTCCCTTTACACTCTCTGATCCCGCTGTGTTTGCTGGACAGCTAGAAGCGGCAGGGTTTCGTGCTGTCGAGACGCGGGTTCTCACTTTCCAGTTGCGCTATCCCTCGCTGGATGCATTTCTGCAAACGTCGCAGGGAGAGCAGGATGAACAGCAGGTGGAGGTAATGAAGCAGGCGCTCAAGAAATTCGAGGGCCCTGAGGGACTGATTCTTCCCGGTAAGACAGTGCTGGGTGTGGGTACAAAATAAGAGCAACAGCGATTTCAGAAATCGGTGGGAGAACTTCACGCTCATTTGGCTTCTGCTGCGGAGCACAGAAGGAAACGAGTGTGAATGTTCTTTTGCTCATGCAGTAAGAGAAAGTAAAATTTTCTGTGTCTGGATAGAAAAGCATATTCGGGTATACTATAGAGATATGATGCTTTATGCAGGCAAAGAAAGAAATGAGAAGAGAAGACGACCATATGCAGGATGTTTCCTGTTCTGCGAAAGCACTGCTGGCTCCGCCTGCGCTTTGCCCTCCTCACAGCTTACTGCTGAAACCTACTCAACCCATGTCTATAGAGAGGAAGATACATGATACGATTATTGCGCTTTTTGAAGCCCTACCGCTTTTCTGTTGTGTTGATCGTCCTGCTTGTTTTTGCGCAGGCGATTGCCAATCTTTTGCTACCAACCTTGATGGCAGATGTCATCGATGAAGGGGTTGTGAAGAGTGATCTTGTCTATATCATCCGAACAGGTGGGCTGATGCTGCTGGTAGGTCTGGTTGCAGCGGCTGCTGCGATCACTGCCAGCTTCTTCACCTCTCGAACCGCGACCGGTTTTGCCCGCTTGCTTCGCCTGGAGCTATTTACGCGTATCGAGCATTTTTCGCTTAATGAAGTCAACAGGATTGGGACGGCCTCACTGATCACGCGGACCACCAACGATACCACCCAGGTACAGCAGCTCTTGATTATACTGCTCAATATGATGATAAACGCTCCTTTGATGGGTATTGGCGGCATTATTCTTGCAGTGACACAGGGGGGCGATCTGGCCTGGATTCTGGTGGCTACGATCCCGATTCTGGCTGTGGCGCTGATCGGCGTGATGCGTTATGCACTTCGCCTCTTCCTCAGTATTCAGGTGAAACTGGATCGGCTGAATCTGATTCTGGATGAAAAGTTGAAGGGGGTACGCGTGATCCGTGCCTTTGATCGTAGCGAGTATGAGCAGCAGCGTTTTGACAGCGCGAACGAAGATTTGATGCGCACCACCATTCATGTCAACCGGGTGGTAGCTGCGCTATTGCCCGCTATGACGCTGGTAATGAATCTGGCGAGTATCGCTATTGTCTGGTTTGGGGGCATGCGGGTCAATGAGGGAACTATGCAGATTGGCAACATGATGGCTCTGCTGCAATATTCGATGAGTATCCTGTTTTCATTGTTAATGGTCTCAATGATGTTTGTGATGTTGCCACGTGCTTCCGCCTCTGCCTCGCGCATTAATGAGGTGCTGGCGCTTAAGCCGGGAATTGTCGATGCCCCGGAGACCCAGACGGCCAACCAGGGACGCGGACTGGTCTCTTTTCAGCATGTTACCTTCAAATATCCGGGTGCGGAGGAACCTGCTGTCTATGATCTCTCTTTTACCACGCGGCCCGGTGAACTGACCGCGATCATCGGAGGGACAGGCTCAGGAAAATCGACACTCGCTCATTTGTTGCTCCGCTTTTACGATGTGAGTCAGGGTCAGATCCTGGTCAATGGGGTTGATATACGCGCGATACGTCAGCAGGATCTACGCGCAAAAATTGGCTTTGTGCCCCAGAAGCCGCAGCTCTTTTCTGGCTCTATCAGTGAAAATGTGCGCTATGGGAAAAAGGATGCAACCGAAGCAGAGATCTGGCATGCGCTCCAGGTAGCACAGGCACAGGAATTCGTCCGCGCTCTGGAGGCTGGATTAGACAGCGTTGTTACGCAGGGGGGCACGAATCTTTCAGGAGGCCAGAAGCAGCGGCTGGCGATTGCCCGGGCGTTAGTCAGGCAGCCAGAGATCTACCTTTTTGATGATAGCTTCTCCGCGCTGGATTTTCAGACCGAGGCGCGTTTGCGCATGGCGTTGAAGGAGGAAACGCGCGAGGCAACGGTTTTGCTTGTGACCCAGCGGGTGAGCACCGCTATGGAAGCGGATCGCATTATTGTTCTGGATGAAGGGCGCATGGTGGGGAAGGGAACGCATCAGGAATTGATGAGGAGCTGCGAGGCCTATCGCGAGATTGTCGCAACACAGTTATCACTGGAGGAGCTTGCATGAAAGTAAGACAAGGGATGATCCCGCCACAGAGGCCGGGTGGTGGCTTTGCCGGTGGTTTCGCTAAAGGTGGTTTTGGCGGAGGGAAGCCTAAAAACGTGAAAGCCACGCTGCGTCGGCTTATGGGATATCTTGCTCCCTACCGGCTTCACCTGTTGCTGGTACTGCTTGCCGCCGTGCTTGGAGCGACATTCGCTATTCTCGGCCCCAAAATCCTGGGTCTGGCTACGACTGCCATTTTTGAGGGGGTGCTGAGGGGGCATATCGACTTTGCGGCAATTGCGCGGATTCTGGTATCACTGGCAGTCCTCTATGTTTTTAGCGCTCTCTTCACGTATCTACAGCAGTTTCTGATGGCATATGTGGCGCAAAAGACGGTGTATAGCCTGCGTCGTGCGGTCGATGAAAAGCTGACGCGTTTGCCTCTCAGGTTCTTTGACTCACGTCCTCACGGAGATATACTTAGCCGTGCCGTCAATGACCTGGATATGATCAGTAACACATTACAGCAAAGCCTGATCCAGTTGATTACCTCTACCGTTACGATTGCCGGGGTCATTATCCTGATGTTTACCATTAGCTGGATTCTTGCGCTGGCGATCCTGCTGACGCTGCCGCTGAGTTTCTTTGTGATGACCGCGATTGCTCGACGCTCGCAGCGGTACTTTATGGGACAGCAATTGACACTTGGAGGACTGAACAGTCAGGTGGAAGAGATGTATACCGGGTATAAGGTGGTGAAAGCCTTCGGGTATGAGCAGGAGGCAGTCCAGCGTTTTGCCCGCCTGAATGAGAAACTGTACGAGCAGAGCTGGAAAGCACAATTCGTTTCAGGGATTATTATGCCTTCTCTGATGCTGGTCGGCAATCTGGGTTTTACGCTTGTAGCTGTGCTTGGTGGAGTGATGATAGCGCAGCGGGCGATTGCCGTGGGAGATGTACAGGCAATGATTCAGTACGCAAACCAGTTTACCACGCCAATTACACAGTTCGCGAATATTGCCAATATCATTCAGGCGGCGATCGCTTCGGCGGAACGGGTCTTTGAATTGCTTGATGAGCCTGAGGAGCTCCCCGACGCTCCTGACGCTGTGGAGATCCACGCCCCGAAGGGACAGGTACAGTTTGAGCATGTTCGCTTCGGCTATAGCAAAGAAAAGATTCTGATGCATGATATCAATATCGATGTCTCACCAGGACAAACGATCGCGATTGTTGGGCCGACCGGCGCGGGAAAAACAACCCTGGTCAATCTCCTTCTGCGCTTCTATGAGCTGAATGGGGGTCAGATATGCGTGGATGGAATCGATATTACCCGGCTCAAGAGAGGGAATTTGCGGCGTCTCTTTGGCATGGTGTTGCAGGATACATGGTTGTTTCATGGGACAATTCAGGAGAATATAGCTTATGGGCGCGCTGATGCGACACAAGAGGAGATCATGGAAGCCGCCCGCGCAGCGCATGCCGACCATTTTATCAAGACCCTGCCAGAGGGATATCATACAGTGCTTGGTCAGGAGGCCTCCAATATATCCCAGGGCCAAAAGCAGCTTCTGACAATTGCCAGAGCCATTCTATCAAAGCCCTCGATTCTCCTCCTTGATGAAGCGACCAGTGATGTAGATAGCCGGACGGAAACGCTGATCCAGAATGCGCTGAGTGCATTTATGAGAGGACGCACCAGCTTCGTGGTTGCTCACCGCCTCTCGACAATCCGCAACGCTGATCTGATTCTAGTGATGGAGCACGGAACCATTGTGGAGCAGGGGACGCATCAGCAGTTGCTTGAGAAACAGGGGGCGTATGCAAACCTTTACAATAGCCAGTTTCTCGGGCGCTCTTCTCAAGGGCAATAAAGTGGTGGAGGCAGATGGTGGGCTGCCTCCTTTTCGATCTGTGGCTGCTCGGGAGGACCAGTTCCGGCACTTGATGGGTCGTTGCCCGGGCGGCCTTCTGGCATCCTGCCCGCCTGATCGCGAGAAATGTTGTGGCGTGTGCCGACATGATGAAGCTCCTAGCTTTTCCCGAGCGCGATCGCACAGGAATGCAGTAGCTGTAAAAGCTGGTGTTGTTCATCTTCTGCGAGCCCGGCGAGCATCGCCTCCTCAATAGAGAGAATCTTATGATGGCTTTCCTGTAAGATTCGCTTCCCTTCAGGGGTGAGATAGGTCTGTAGCACACGTCGATATTCGGGGTGAGGGTGCCGTTCAATTAAGCCCGCCTTCTCCAAACTGACCAGGATCAGGTTCATTGTCTGAGCGGTCACAAAGCAACGGCGGGCGATCCTGTTGCCTGAACTGCCGGGATATTCTTCGATAGCGCAAAGCGCTGCATATTTCGGTGTTGTGAGCTGTAATGTGCGTAAGGTATGATCCATTTGCGAGCGTAGTGCGTAACAGGTCCGTTTCAGATGGTAACCAATCCTTTCTGCTACCATATCCATTCTCTCCCTTGTATTTTGGTTTTTGGGCTGGTATAATGTCAGTATACTGATATGTTATCTGTATGCTGATATTATACCATGCAAAAATGAGTATCTGCAGGGATTGAAAAAATCAGGAGATGGAGCAACCCTTTTCGCCTCTGATGATCTTCAGCGCCTTGTTCTCGGGATTAGCCTGTCATAGCTCCCATATGCTGGTTTCCCGGGGAAAAGAAGTGATCTCATGCAAGGATCTTGCATTCTGGCAGTGTAACCAAAAATGTGCAATGTATGCGCGATGTGCCAGTACAGCAATATATCAATCCAAAAGTTACATGTGTCTGTGTTCCCTCTTCTCCTGGATAGCTCTCTGTTGCCTATAGAATATATATAAACATGTCTATTTGTATATTATCCTTTCCCAGAAAAGAAATAATAAAAATGTGAAATAGGTCATTGTTCTCTTTGGTTTATATTCTTATACTAGAGGAGAGAAATACATGATATAGAGTACTATGTTTATTACCTGTATTGTGTAGTTCATCTATTATTATTCGGTGTTTAGTCTGAATTGACAGAATAGTGTTTTTCTTCTCTCTATCGCTATCAGGCGATGAGTGCTCTCCGATTTTTATAACGAAAGGAATGAATAGAGATGATCACTGAAGCAAATACTGCTCAGACGGTATATGGAAATACAACGATGGTATCAGGTAAATGCGCAAACGAGGGAAAGGGGTGATTATGGGAGGCCTGATGGCGCAGCTGCTTCCAGGGATATTTCAGGTGAGGCGAATTGGCAGGCGGACGGGTCGACTTCATGGGCAACTGCTGCCATATGTGCTTCATTGTGAGAGCGTGGATACCGAAGCGCGGCATCTTAGAGCCTACTCGTGGTTACGAACCGATTCGGGGAACCCGTTGCGAGCGCGGCGGGTGAAAGTGGGGCGTATTCTCACATTTCCCCGGTTGTTTGCAAGGAGGTTCTCGTTAGCTGATGGATCAGCTCTGCTCTGTGGTGCGTTTGATTCGGGCGTGGGGGCAGCCCGTCATCGCTCCGCTATTGCCTCATTTCTGGCAACAGAGTCAGAGAGAGATGCCCACAGCTACAGGTCGATCTCTCTGGCAGGTGCTGCTTCCTGCAACGACTGCAAACGAGCATTGTATGCTCATGCTTCCGGGTCGCACTGCTTATCGAGTGTATTGAGTGCATGGGAAGTAGCGCGATGGTGCGCATGATGAAACATTTCGCACCTGCATCTTGATATGTTTTTGCCCTGTTTTGGCTGCGTCTGTGTTACTGTGGCGGCAGAAAGTATGTGGGAACGGTTTGTATCGATTTTCGGGAGTTGCTTGAGCTGGATGGTTTTTGTGCTTACTCGATCAAGGGGAGGAATAGGAGCCGTCCACCTCTGGGCAAGGATGCAGCGGGTCAAGATTTTTTACTCCTGAGGAGTATTGCGGTATTCTGGGAGGGGGATGAGCCAAAAGCAGCATGAGATAGTGATGGCTGATGGCCTATGCCCTCATTTTCTTTCTGCTACTAGAAAGATCCGCAGCGGTTTTGACATTTGTATTGAGCTTGATCGGAAGGGAGATAGTCAACTTATGACGAAAAGAGTCAGGAGAAAACCTAATTTCCTTCTACGGCGGGTGCGTGAGTGGCATTCTTTATCCCAGCAAGAGGTAGCAGAATTTATAGGTACAACAGCGCTCAGCGTGAGCCGTTGGGAGCGAGGACTTGTGCTCCTTGGTCCCAACTTCAGAAGAGCGCTCTGTGCACTTTTTAAAAAGAATCCCTATGAATTAGGATTTATATCAGCGGAAGATGCTGACATGGATAGTAGTACAGATGTTGTAGAGCGTATGATATCCTTCCAGAAAGCACAGGCTGGCTCTGAGCCTGACACAACGGGGTGCAGATAGGCTGGATCATCTTCTATGGTGGCAATCTCTCGCGGATTGTCATCATATTTTTTTTGCTCAGTTGCACCGAACGTGCGATGCACAGGAAGCGATGAGCATTTGATTGCTTGTTGATAATTTGTTGATCTGTCCTTCTCCTATTCCGTATTTTATACTTAAAACATCTCCAATGAGATCTGATAGAACTGGTGATTTCTCAGATATAGACGAAATCTACTACGTATGTCAGGACGTACTATTGTCGTCGTTTGGACTTGCAGAAAGAGTGGTCAAACAATTATGGCGGAGCAATTTTTTGATGTTGCTGTGGTAGGCGGAGGTCCCGCAGGTGCAACCTGTGCGACGCTTCTGGCGAAGAAGGGGCACCATGTCTTGCTCGTCGAAAAAGAAAAGTTTCCCCGCTACCATATCGGTGAGTCAACGGTACCGGGTGTGCTTCCCGTCTTTGAAGAACTGGGCATAGCGGACGAGATGAAAAAGCACGCGTTTGTCAAAAAAAGGGGAATCACCCTGGTCTGGGGGCAAGGGCGTGAACCCTGGGATGTTGATTTTGCGGATGCCGGTCCGCTGACTGGGCCCTATGATCATGCTTATCAGGTAGTCCGTTCTGAATTTGATAGTATTCTGCTGGCAAACGCACGCCATTGTGGAGTGACGGTGCTGGAAGATACGACCGTGGTTGACTTTCTGTTTGAAGATGAGCGTTGCTGTGGCTTGAAATACACCCGGAGCGGGAAGGCGTCGACGGTGCGGGCTCGCTTTGTTGTGGATGCCAGCGGACAGAATACATTGCTTGCGCGTCGATATAACCTGCTAGAGTGGGATGAGGGCTTAAAGAATGTCGCCATCTGGGCCTACTATCAGGGGGGAAAGACGTTGCCGGGCAGGAACGCGGGCAACATCCTGGTTGAGAATATGTATGATAGTTGGCTCTGGGTGATTCCTCTGCATGATGGGACGCATAGCGTTGGTCTGGTAATGCCTGCTGAGAATGCCGGAGGGAAACAGGCGCTTGAGCAGCAGTTTGAGGAGACCCTGGAGAATTCGGTTGAAACGAAAAAGCTGCTTGTAGCGGCTCAACGCGTAAGCAACTATCGCACCGCGCGTGACTGGTCGTACAAAAGTCAGCGCTTTTATGGTCCTGGCTTCCTGCTGACCGGTGATGCCGCTGGTTTTGTAGATCCGCTATTCTCGACTGGCGTGTTTCTGGCCTTACGGGGCGGCAGTCTTGCCAGCGCCGCAATTGATCGATTGCTCAAGACACCGGAGAGAGAAGCTGAGGTGCTGAAACGCTACGAGGAGAGCTACCGCGATTTCTTTGATGTGGTTATCTCTTTTGTGCACTACTTTTATGATGCCAGCAAGGAAAAAGAGGCCTATTGGCATCGGGCACAGGAACTGATAGATCCTATTGAGCAGATGACTTCACGTCAGGATTTTATTCGCCTGATTTCAGGACAGGCAGGTATTGTTGATGTGATGCGGCTTGATACAACCGAGAAGGTGAATTTATGAGCATTCCACCTGTTATAGATAGCCACCTTCATATGCTACCTCCGCTGGTGATGAAGCGGTATCGCACCTGGGTCGCTGAAGAGCGGCCCCCCTATGAAGGGCTACCCGGGATGTGGGCTTCGCCGGCATTCGAGCATCCCGAGGAGCAGATCAAAGCACTTGATGCGGCGGGGATCAATGCGGGGTTGATCACTTTTAGCAGCAACGCACCCGGGGCCATGCATACGACCGCGGTGGCAGAGAAGCTCACAGGACCTGAAATGGTGCGGATGGTCAATGATCAGATTATTGCCTGGGCAAAGGGCAGTAATGGTCGCTTGATCGCAACAGCCTGGGTTGAGCCTCGCTTTGGAGCCGAAGCGGTCGTCGAGATGGATCGGGTGCTCAATGAGCAGGGCGTTCAAGCATTCTCGATGTTGACTGCCTACAGGGGACCGGGACAGCCTTTACGCTTTCTGGATCACCCGCTGTTTTTCCCGGTGTTGGAACATGCCGCCAGGCTCAACATCCCGGTGTTTGTCCATACCAGCGGGCGCTTCAATGTACTGGCGGATATGGGTGAACCAGCGCTTCAGGGGCAAGCTGCAATGTATCTGACAGGCGGCCTTTCGATGCTGGTTGAAAGTACGCTCTGTTTGCTCCGGTTGACGCTGAGTGGTGTGTTCGATCGCTTGCCAGAGCTCCGGCTGGTGTTTGGTCAGCTTGGTGGGCTGTTCCCGTTCGTGCTTGGACGCTTTGATCTCATCTATGAACTGGTACTGGTTGCTGCGGCGCAAAGCGGAGCGGAAGGGAAGCTCAACCGGCAGGATGTTGCGACCATCTGCCGTCGGTTGCGCGACTATGCCGGAAACATCTACGTGGATACGCATTCAATGGATCGGGCAGCGCTCCTCTGCGCGTTGGAAGCTCTTGGAGCGGATCGTCTGCTCTATGGTTCGGATTTTCCGGTGACACCTGCTCACCTGGGGCGTCATGAGGCGCTGGAGATGATTCAGGCGCTCCCCGTAAGTGAGGAGGTGAAGGCGGCCATTCTGGGAGGGAATGCCCTGTCCCTGCTTTCCCTGAGTCGGCTGGAAGAAGGGGTCTCCCGGTGATTATACATCTCGCTTTGTATCGCTTTTTTCCTGAAGTGTCAGAGGAGCAGCGAACGGCCTGTATTCGGGAACTGGAAGCCAGTACGGAGCGAACCGGGCTGGTGGCCTGGTTCACCGGTGGGCGTCATCTGGCCCTGCCTGCTGATGAGCCGGTTCAGCAGTTCATATATGATTATGCGGCCCTCTGGGGCTTTACCGATCAGCAGGCGCTGGAAGCGTTTTCTATCCATCCCGCCATGAAGCAATGGGTGGCCACATTTGTTCGTCCGTTTGTAGAGAAGCTCGCAATTGCCAATTTCAAAGATGGTCTATCACAAAGCAAGGAAGAAGGAGCATGGGCATGTCTTTTGAGGGGAAACGAGTATTGATTACAGGTGCGGCTTCCGGTATCGGACAAGCCAGTGCGCGGCTCTTTGCTGAAGAAGGTGCACACCTCATTCTGCTTGATCGAGATGAAGCAGGATTGCATGCAACGGGGAAAACATTGCCCGCGGAAACGCTCCTTCTGACCGTTGATGTCGCGGATGAGCAAGCGGTGCGTGCGGCTGTACAGGAGGCCGGGGAACGGATTGATGTTGTGATCAATAGTGCGGCGATCCTGGCCAACTGGGGGGCTCCGCACGAGATTCCAGAGGAATTGTGGAATGAGGTTTTCTCGATTAACTTGAAAGGTGTTGTCTACACCTGCCGTCACGCTCTCCCGTTGATGAGAGCCGGAAGCGCAATTATCAACATGGCGAGTGTCTGTGGCGTGACGCGTGCCTGCACCAATCGTGCGCCTTATAACATCGCAAAGGCAGGGATTGTCGCCTTTACTCGTGATCTCGCGGCAACCTATGGACCGCGGGGAATTCGTGCCAATACGCTGGTTCCCGGCTTTATTGATACACCGATGTCGCGTCGCCTGGTACAGGGGCATGAGGAGCAGGCGCGTGCTGAGGAAGGAAGGATACCGCTTCGGCGATTGGGGCAAGCGGACGAAGTCGCACGTGCAGCTGTGTTCCTTGCCAGTGAAGCTGCCTCCTATATTACCGGGAGTACGCTGTTTGTTGATGGCGGCATCGCTTTGGTGTAGGGTATCCCGCATTACACCATGCGGAAAGAAGGAGCCTTTCCTATGCAGAGAAGAGTCGTTATTACCGGTCTCGGTGTTGTCGCACCAAGCGGTATCGGGAAAAAGGAATTCGCAGAGGCTCTCTGGCAGGGGCGTTCCGCTGTCAGTCGCATTTCTTGCTTTGATCCTTCCGGGCATGCCTCCCAGATTGCCGCCGAGTGCCGGGATTTTGTTCCTGAACGCTTCGGCATTACGCCGCAGATGCTCGATCAGGATGACCGCGTTGTCCATCTGGCACTTGTAGCGGCGCGTGAGGCGATGCAGGATGCTAACTTTACGACGCTTGATCCCTCTCGCCTGGGAGTAAGCATCGCGACGGCTGTTGCAGGAACAAAGCGGATGGCGGAGCACTTCGCGGTCTTAACCGAGGGCGGGACGGTTCCGGTGCCTCCTGCTGCGGCTCACCCGTTCCTTTATAGAGCGGCAACCTTTAATACAACGTCAGCAGTCGTAGCGACCGAATTTGGAGCGGAAAGTGTGTGTTCTACATTGGCGACAGGATGCACCGGCGGAAACGATGCCCTGGGCTTTGCGCTAGATGTGATTCGTCGCGGAGAGGCTGATGTGATGATTGCTGGTGCGGCGGAAGCGCCCATCACGCCGCTGGTGGTCGCCTGCTTCGATGTGATTGGAGCACTCTCGCAGCACAATGACGAGCCACAGCGTGCCTCTCGTCCCTTTGATAAAGATCGGACTGGCTTTGTGCTGGCTGAAGGAGCCGGGCTTGTGATCTTAGAAGAACTGGAACATGCCAGAAGGCGAGGAGCGCACATCTATTGTGAATTGAGCGGATTTGGTAGTACCTGTAATGCCTATCATATGACTGATTTGCCTGCCGAAGGTGATGCGTTAAGCCGTTCGTTAACGCTTGCGCTGGCTGATGCTGCTTGTACGCCTGAGCAAGTGGATTATGTGAATGCGCACGGCAGCTCTACCCGGCAAAATTCAATCTGTGAAACCTATGCCATTAAGAAAGCTCTGGGTCAAAAAGCGTATCAAACACCTGTTAGCTCTATCAAATCGATGATCGGGCACGCTCTGGCTGCGGCGAATGCGATTGAGGCGGTCGCTTGTGCCCTGGCCTTTGAGCATCACATGTTGCCCCCTACTATTAATCTGGATGAGCCGGACCCTGCCTGTGATCTGGACTACATTCCGCATGTTGCACGAGAATGGCACGGCAATACGATTGCCAGCCTTTCTAGCGGCTTTGGTGGCATTCATTCAACCATTGTACTACAGCGAGTCGGTGAGGAGGAGAATGCTGTATGAAACGCCGGGTTGTCATCACTGGCATTGGCTTGATTACTCCTGGCGGTTCCTCGCCGGAGGACGTTTGGCAGACGCTGCTACACGGCCAATCGGTCGCACAGTCGATCACCTCGTTTGATGCGACACCTTATTCGACCTCGCAGGCGGGGATTATAGAGGAGAGCGAGCCATTCCAGCCATTTTCCAGGCGGCTGCTCAAGCGCATGGATCGGTTCTGTTGTCTGGCGATGGCGGCTGCGCATCGCGCTATTGAGGATAGTGGGATTGAGTTTCAGCATCGCGAGGCGGCGGGTGTCTATATCGGGAATATGTATGGCGGCTGGGGGGTGACGGATCCAAGCCTGCGAAATTTGCTCACTCAGGGATATCGGGAGGTCAGCCCTTATGTGGCCTCAGCCTGGTTCCCGACCGCCCCACAAGGGCAGATCTCTATTCATTGGGGGTTAAAGGGACAGAGTAAAACGATCATCGCGGATACTGCCAGTAGTGCGCTGGCTATCGGGTATGCAGCTCGCGCTATTGAGGAAGGGCGCGCTGATGTTATGCTCGCGGGCGGCGCGGAGGCTCCGATTACGCCCTACACCTATACGTTCTGTTCCAATAGCGGGCGGCTGAACCCTGCCGGATACCGTGTCTTTGATCCGGAAGGAAGAGGCTTTCTGGTCGGTGAGGGGGCCGTGCTCCTGGTCCTGGAAGAGCTGGAAGCGGCACGACGACGGCAGGCGCATGTCTACGCTGAAATCGCAGGATGGGCTACAGGCTATCTTCCCCGGGCAGAGAACCTCTGGTCCGATGAGGGAAAGAAGCTTGCCTCGCTGATGACGCAGGCACTCAGGCAGGCTGAGCTTGAGCCAGATGAGATAGGCTATCTCGGTCTTGATGCGCAGGGGGTGCAGGCGGCTGATCTCGCCGAGGCTCAGGCTGTGGAGCGTGTGTTTCCCGGAGAACAGCCGTTGGCGACCTCGTGTAAGCCAACGCTTACCCATCTCCTGGGAGCAGGAGCGGCGGCGGAAATTGCCACAGCGCTCTTGAGTATGCAACATGACTTGATTCCTCCCATATCAGCACATCCTGTTTCTGCGGCGCATATGCGGCTTGTCAGTGAAGAGGCGCGACCTGCTCAGGTGCGTAATGCCCTGATTCATGCGCGTGGAGCGGATGGCGTACAGTCTGCTATGGTTTTGCGGAGAATGGCGGAATAGATTGCTACCGAAATGAAAGGAACATCCTTGTATGGCTGATACTTCCACCTTTGTACAAGATGCACTGGTACAGCTTGGCGTCGAGAGACAGGAGATTACACCAGAGGCGACCCTGCTTGATGATCTGTCAGTTGATTCAACCGAGTTGATCGAGCTGATCACTATTCTCGAGAAGCAGATGGACATTCAGCTTGATGAAAAGCAGTTGAAGAATGTACATACCGTTGCTGAACTTGTCTCGTTTGTTGAGAGCTCGAAGGTTGGCTAGCAAGCGGAAGGAGAGAATCCATGTTTCATACGGAACATTGTGTGACTATCGATGCGCCTGTAGAGGTTGTTTATAACGTGCTGGCAGATGTTGAGGGCTACGCGAAGCTTTTCCCTCCAACGCAGGAGGTGATTATGCTTGAGGAGGGAGCCGATTATCAGATCGCAAAGCTGGTGGTTGATGTCAGTGGTCAGATCCAATCCTGGACAACTCGGCGAGACCTTGATGCCAGCAATCGCATCATTCGCTATCAACAGATTCAGACCGCGCCTCTGATGGAACAGATGGGCGGCGAATGGCGCTGCTTCCCTTTGAGAGAGAAACAGACACAGCTTGTTCTGACCCATGATTTTGCGCCTCGTGCGGCTGTTGATGGTCTGGTGCTCGGAAAGTATACACCCGAGCAGGCAGAAGCGATGGTGCGGGGCGCTGTCGAGCACAACAGTGTCGCGGATCTGGCGGCGGTGAAGCAGGAGGCAGAGCGACGTTTTCAGCGGGTGACGGCGGTTTCGGGTGATTAGGCATGAGAACACTGATTGACCTGAGTCTCCCGATTCAGTCAACTCCCAGTGAAGCGACACCGGTAACAGTGGCGACACTGGAACATCATGAGGCGCCAGGGGTTTTTGGCCTCTCGCCTCATGATTTCCCCGATGGTATGGGGATCTCCAATGAACAGATCTCCCTGACCACCCATACGGGAACACACATGGATGCGCCGCTTCACTATGGGCCATTCTCGGAGGGACGACCGGCGCGAAAGATTACTGATATTCCCCTCTCCTGGTGCTATAACCGTGGCGTTCGCCTTGATGTGCGCCATCGTGGGCCCGGCGAGGAAATCAGTGCTGCCGATCTCAAAGAAGCGGTTGCGAGTGCCGGGACAGAGCTCGCTCCGCTGGATATCGTGTTAATCTGGACCGGCTGTGATCGTCTCTGGGGAAGCGAGCGGTATCTAACTGATTATCCCGGGTTGGGGCGAGATGCGGTCGCTTACCTTGTCGAGCAGGGGGTTCGGATTATCGGGGTTGATACCTGGGGGCTTGATCGACCTGTGGAGGCGATGCTGCGCGATTATCGGGCAACGGGAGATCATTCTTATCTCTGGCCCGCCCATCTCTATGGGAGAGAACGAGAGTACTGTCAATTGGAGAAGCTGGCAAACCTGCATCTTCTGCCTGCATCTTTCGGGTTCCAGGTGCTCTGTTTCCCTGTCTCGATAGCGGGTGTTGGTGCGGCCTGGACCAGAGTTGTCGCAGTTGTTGAACAGGATTAACTTATGCGGTACGCAGAGATTGTCCTGCATGCTGATAACGATGTGTTGTTCAGAGGACAGGGAACGCGGAGTGTGCTTCTGCATCGAACGAGCATGCAACGCCTGGTGAGTCTTGGGCTTGACGTCTGTGCTCTCGACCGCTGGGAACGCATGCAGCGGCGAACTCCTGAGGTGATAGCGCGTGTCTTTACCACAAGCGAGATCGCGTGGGCCGGGCAGGAGGCTCAATCTCTGGCCCGGCTCTGGACAATCAAGGAAGCATTTACAAAGGCGCTTGGCACTGGCTTTGCCGGCTTGGCTTATCGGGATATCGAGGTGACGTTTAGTGCGTCTGGAGCGCTGGTGCGGTGCCCCTTGCACGCTATGACTGAGGAGCAGGCACTTTACCAGGGGCAGATATTCCTGTTTGGAGAAGAGGGACTTTCCGGGGCCCTGGTTTGTCTCTGGAGAGAACCAATTGACGGCGAGGGAGTGCAAACAACTCGTATTGTGCTTGAGCTTCGACGTGCTCCCGTTTCCCTTTGTGCCACACGGCGGGGAAAACGAGATGCTGAACGTTTGCTCGTACGGCAGGCTGTCTGTAGTGCTGTTACCCGGTTCTTCTCTCGTGAGCACGGTGGACGACTCGCAATATGGAAGATGCAGAATGGCCGCCCTTTCCTTTATAGAGCTCAGGATGGAAGCATGTTTCCGTTGTCACTGTCTCATTGCAGTGGTTGGGCCGCTGCCACCTTTGGGAACGTACCGGTGTTTTCTTTGCAGGAGAGGCCGAGGCGAGTGGATATGATCTCATTGTACGCGAATATATGAGGAGAAAGATGAGTACAATTACAAAAGGTTCGTCTGTATTCACCTTAATTAATGTCTTTACCGTGACCCCGGAGCGACAACAGGAGTTGATTGATCTGTTAATACAGGCAACGGAGGAGGTTATTTGCAAGCTGCCAGGCTTCATTTCTGCAAATATCCATAAGAGTTTTGATGGGGTGCGCGTCATCAACTATGCACAATGGAAGGATAAGGCCGCTTTTGAAGCGTTTCTTCGGAACAGCAAGGCAACAGAGCACTTCAAGATCGCTGAACAGATCGCGGAAAAGATTGATTACCACACCTATTCTGTCGCCGATGTGATTACAAGTAGTGTTCATGTGAGTCAGGGGAGATAGCCTGTAGCGCGATATGTTTGGTCTGGTAGCGGGGCTTTACGCCTCGCTCCATCATTGGGTTTCAGAGCACGGAAAGGATTGCTTTTATGCTGACGGGCCAGATCCTCCTGCAACTTATTGTTATTCTGATCGTCGTACAGCTTTTTCGTGTAGTATGTCTTCGTCTTGGTCAGCAGGCTGTGGTCGGCGAGATCCTGGCCGGGCTGGCGCTTGGTCCCTCTCTTTTGGGGGTATTGTTTCCCGAGATGAAAATGAGCCTCTTTCCCCGTGAAGCTCTTCCAACGCTTCAGACACTGGGTGAGCTGGGGCTGATGTTGTATATGTTTACCCTGGGAACGCGGCTGGAAGTTCATGTGATGCTGAATCAGAGGCGAGCTGCATTGGCGGCGTCATTTTTGGGGATCGTGCTTCCATTTGGAACGGGAATTCTGGCAGGCTTCTTTCTCTATCCTGCCTATGCTGGCTCTAAAGCAACCTTGCCATCTTTTCTCTTGCTCATTGGTACTGCCCTGGCGATTACTGCTTTTCCAGTGCTGGCCCGCCTGTTGACAGATAAGAAACTGGTAGCAACGCGAATCGGGACACTGGCTCTAACCTGTGCGGCGGTTGATGATGTTATTGCCTGGTGCTTGCTGGCGCTGGTGGTTTCGGTTGCCCGGGCACACGGTGTTGTCTCCTCGCTCTCCCTTGCCGCGTTAGCCATCGTCTTCTTTCTGGTTATGCTATTCCTGGTCCGTCCATTGTTTACGTTTCTATCCCACCGGCTCTCAGTATCAGCAATGAAGATAGGTAGCGTGCTGCTCATGGTCATAGCGGCGACGATAACCAATGCTATCGGGTTGCATCCGCTCTTTGGCGCTTTCATTGCGGGACTTGTGTTACCTCGTCGGCCGTGGCTTCGTGAGCAGGAAGAACATATTGATCAGATCAATACGATCCTGTTCCTTCCGCTCTTCTTCATCTTTAGTGGCCTGCAAACACAGCTCGGATTAGTGTTTACACCGGTCTCGCTTCTCCTGCTTTTGCTTCTGTTATTTATCGCTTGCCTGGGGAAGATTGTTGGTGGCGTGTTGGGAGCGAAGGTCGTGGGCCGAAATTCCTGGCGGGAATCGTTGACCCTGGGCGTGTTGATGAATACGAGAGGATTGGTCGAACTTGTTGTGCTTAATATCGGGCTTGATCTGGGGATTCTCTCGCCAACTCTCTTTTCAATTCTGGTTGTAGTTGCATTAGTGACGACGATGATGGCTTCTCCTCTCTTGAACCTGTTGTTGAACCGCCGTTCTGCTTCAGGTGACGAGGACCCTGTTTCTGCTTCGGTAGAAGTGGCCTCAGGGAGCCATAATGGAGCTGTTTCATGAAAGCGAGTATGACGGTGACAAGAAATACACTGCTTCGGAGTTGTGGCCTCTGTATTGGTTTTCTTGCTGGTTGGGTGGTCACGTTCCTGTTCACGGAGCATGTCCAATTTTCTACGCTCTCAACGTCCGTTGAAAGGTTGAAGCTCCCCTATTGGAGAGATGCATCTATGCAAGAGAGACAAAGAAGTTCTTCTGAACCGATGAGGAAAGCTGCTGAGGAGAGTATTGCGTGCTTCTAGATAGAAAACAAAAGAGCTGATCTCAGGATGAAAAACATATGGTGTGAGAGAGCAAGCAGTGATCTCATAACCAGGATATGCTATGTTCCTTGAAGAGTATTATTGACCACGTCCATTGTTTTTGTAGGAATATGATGAATGTGTATTGCTTCTTCTGTGCATTTGTTACATGCTACCATTGAATTCGTAGGGCTCTTCGCATGAAGAGCCCTTTCTATTTGTCCTGAGACAGATAGACATGAATAGGAGGTATCGATAACAGTTGTTTCAGGAGCAGGTTTTCCAGCCCCTCTATCTTCTATGGCTTTTGTTCTAAAAAGCAAAAAAGGATTGTTTCGTAGTAAAAATTTCTTCGGAACTTAGAGCAAAGTAAAGTATCTGTCATCTATTTTTTCTAACTTTGATTGAGAATTAAAACATTTTCTTGAATAACTGATAAGGAACCTTCCATCCTTTCTCTTTAGTACTATAAAATACTGGTCAAAACGCATTTTCTGCTCTATAATATGGCTACGTTTAACTCTGCCATTTGTATGAAGGCCTGGAAGGAATGCGCATGGGCACTCGTCTGACTTCCCCAGTCGCTGCTGCGCTTGGAATTATGGAGCGCTATCATAAGGATATAGAAGCGCGACTGCTCTCCTCTGGGATCAAGGAAGATCTGGTCAGGAGGATGACCACAGACCTCTTCTCAAAGGATGATATTTATTTTTCCTTGAATAAAGAATATGAGTGGATCGAGGAGAAATTCAGCGAATTCTGCCGAAAACATCGCTTGCATAGCGAAATAGCACAACGTTTTGCTTCGTTGCGATTGTATCGCCATCAGGCAGAAGCCATTCGCTGTATTTTAAACGAGCATACGACGATTATCGCAACCGGTACCGGGAGCGGTAAAACAGAATCCTTTCTCATTCCTCTCGTACATCATTGTCTGATGCAGCGAGATCAAAGGGTGCAAGGGGTGAAGGCTCTTATTCTCTATCCAATGAACGCGCTGGCAAATGATCAGCTTGAACGCGTCATACGGATGGTGTATGGGACTGGAATACGTGTCGGGTGCTTTGTCGGGTCGACTCCTGAAAGAATAGAAGGAGAAGAAGAAGAGAAAAGGTATGGGTTAGGTCGTGAGGAGATGTTGGAGAATCCTCCGGATATCCTGATTACAAACTATATCATGCTGGATCGGTTGATCACTATGCCAAAGTATCGCCCGCTCTTGTTGCAGTCCCGAGACAGTCTACGCTACGTTGTCGTTGACGAAGTCCATTATTTTTCGGGTATTCGTGGGGCAAATCTCAGCCTCTTACTTCGGCGGTTGCATACCCTCTGCAAAAGGCCTCCTATCCATATTGGGGCGAGTGGTACCTTGCGGCAGAGCGGTGGCTTCTATGCTGAACAGGCAATGGAGCAAATCGAGGAATTTGTAAGTCTGCTTTTTGGCCCTGAAGCTGTGAAGAAGGGCGTCAAGCTCATCGAGCCATCATTCCAACCGGGTCAGGATGAGCAGCCCTGTGATGCTCTACCATCAGTGGAGCATGTACCAAATACCCTGTTCTCTGCGGACAAATCATCTACACAAGGGCATGAGCTGGCGCGGCTGCTCTTTGGTGAGGAGCAACTAAAGGCATATGAGCGGTCCTATTCGGGGAACACTGCATTAGAGAACCCGATCTATCATCTGCTGAAGAAAAGCCCGTTTGTGCGAGAGATACGGAATGTGCTTGAAGAGAGAGCCTGTGTTTTCAGAGAGTGGGTGCAGGTATTTGAGAGGCTGTATGAGCGTAAACCTGCTGATCCTCGCAGTGTGGTTGAGGCGTATTGGAATCTGATCGATTACATCAATGAAGATCTACGTGACGTTAAGCCATCTGTTCCCCTTCTACTGGACTATCGTGTCCATCTCATATTGAGTGATATGGATGGTAACGTGAGTCGCTGTGTGCTCTGTGGACACTATCATGATTCCCGCTGTATCTATTGTCTGCATTGTCATGGGATGCTCTTTCCAGTGAGGAAAAACCAGCCAGACTATTGCATAGCCTATCTCGCAAATGGAGCACTCTATGCTCAGGATCCGGCCGGCAATGCGGTTGCAGTCCGCGTGTTTGTGAGGCCATTCGAGGGCATGGAAGTGGATGGAGAGCGAGAGTGTGCTGTTGAGATAACGCAGGACTCCGAGGGAAAGTTGATCTATCGATTGTGCGCGAAAACAGAGAAGACACATACTCTTTTTATCTTGCCGGAACCTGAGCGTCAGGAGCTAGCCTTACCGTTGCGAATCGGTGACACCTCGATGTACTGGTATGCAGCGCTGAAGGTGATCGAGGCAGTAGTCTCAGATCAGGAGACCAGCGTCACGAATAGGATATTGGGGTTTGTTGATGCTCGGGAAAAAGCCTCGAAGTACAGGGTTCGGCTGCATGATGAGCTTGCCAGTTATGTGCTATCATTGCTCGCACGCTCTGTCTGGACAGAGTGTAAGCCCTTGCCGGAGGCGTTTGAAGAGCTACAGAATGAAATCAACTCCTGGCAAGAGGGTGAAGAGCCAGACGAACTGGCATTTGTTCAGGAGATGCCGTTCTGGTTTTGCAGGATGCTCACCTATGGGGAGAACGGAGCGGCGGGGTGGCGTCTCGTGCTCAATGAAGAGTATGAGCTTGATGATGATGAGCAGGTTTTGTTGGAACAGGTCTTTCTATCGGAGCGGGCCATTGATCGAGATAGTTTCCATACCTTCGAGGCAGGCAATATTAAGTATTTCTATGTTGAAAGGTATAGATGTGAGATGCGATATGGCGTGGGAATGTCTGGCTCGGATGAGCGGGGCTATGACATTATCTCACTGGGAGAGCGTGGACAAAGGTATCAGGAATTGATTGCCCGCTATGGAGAGAAAAAGCTTCAGGCGATGCTCTCTGAGCTGGTGGCGAGAGGGTTGCTGGTGTTGAAGCAAACGCCAAAGGGAACGACCTATTATCAACTCTCTCCTGAGGCTGTGTGCATTGAACCGCATTCAGGTAGTGATGGGGGGAGACATGTCAGGAACTGGGAAGAGTGGTTTGTGCAGGTACAATGCCATACCGGTGAGTTGAGTACGCAAGAGCGAGAACGAATCGAGCGCACGTTCAAGCAAGGGCAGAGGAAACAGGCACTGATCTGTACGCCGACGATGGAAATGGGAGTCGACATCAATGATTTGTTCTGTGTGATGATGCTTGGTTTTCCGCCAAGTCCCGCCAATTATGCGCAACGGGCCGGTCGTGCCGGACGAGGACAAAAGCGTCAGGCGCTTGTGATCGTGCTGGCATCGTTGAATGATACGCATGACCGCTATTATTATCTGGCTCCTGCTCAAATGATTGAAGGAGAGATTACACCGCCGAGCTTCTCCCTGAGGAATGTTGCGCTCTTACGGGCTCATAGCTATGCGCATATTCTGGCCGGAACCGAAACAAAAGAGTTGTATGAGAAGCTTTATCAGCTTTCTGACTATGTTCAGGTGTTTGCCGTAAACGATGAGCTTAAATTGCAAGAGGTTCTGGATAAAGACGCGTACCAGGAGTTTATAGAGGACCTGGAGCGAGATTGCAGAAACATAGTGCGAAAAGTAGGAAATGGGAGAGGCACCATTACCTTAGAGAAGCTCTACCGGGAAGGCATATTTCCAGATTATGGTTTCCGAAATGATGATATTGTGCTCTATGATCGAAAAGAAACGCAAAGTGAGGAAGAAAGAAAGCTCACTTCTCGTGAACCTGAGCAGGCAGTAACGCAATTGGTACCCGGAAGCATTCTATTTTGCAAGGGCATCGTAGTACGGATTGATAAGCAGCAAAAATATACGACTGAGCAAGACGTAAAGGGGGAACCGTTTCGGAAGTATTTCGCTTTAAGTGCGGATAGCAGTCTGCCTGTGGAGCTTGAGAGAAGGCGCGATCCTGAGCAGATGTATAAGGTGTCGCGTTTGATACGCCTCGGGCTGCCCCTGGAGCATTTGCCGCAGCGGGGACCAAAATACTGCAAAGTCTATTATGTACCCAAAGGGACGCTCTATTTTATCAATGAGATGCAGCGAAAGAGAGACGAGTTTGTCCTGCATACAGATGAGAATAATCAGCAGTTTCGCTTTGGCACAACGATAGAGCGGGAGGGCTTGTTGATCCGCTTTGCAGCTTCGCTGCTCTCCCCTGCAATGAAAGAGAATTTTCTTGCGGTACTGCTGCGAGGAATCCCCGATTATTTTAACCTCGATGATGCAGATTTGCGGCTTGTCCAATCTGTCGATCCTGCCGACGAGGAAGAAATGTATGAGAGTGCTTTCCTGTATGGCAACGATAAGAGCGGGCTTGTTCCTTTTGAAAGGATCTTCGAGAACTGGGAGGCCTTTTTATCCCGTCATCTTCAGGTACTCCACGATTGCAAGTGCCAGCAAAAGGGGTGTTATCTCTGTCTGCTCAGCCCCCGATCGACATTGTTGAACACGCAGGTTTCTCCTGAGGTCGCTATTGAATTCCTGAAAGCCTATCTGGGTCAGGAACGGTTGAAGCCCTATCTACCTCCTTTGCAGGACGCACTTCAACCGGTGGAGCTCGTCATTACTGCCAACATGCAGAATGGGGGCTGGCAGTTTGAGATATATGATAAGCGTGATAATACCTCTTCTTCTCGCTTTGTCGAGAAGACCAGCGACCAGAACACGGCATTTTATGCGGGCCTGACCGCTCTTCTTGCAGAGAAGAGAGCCGAGGGAGCAACATCGGCGCAGATTCGTACAAAGATCAGCTATATTGTAAAACAATTGAAAGGTGAAAATAAGGTGAACACTGGAAAGCGTGCTTTCACATATTTTGAGCTTGAGAAGGCGCTATGGCCGATCTGGAAAGTGGAGGAGGTGTAGAGATGGCAAGGGTGCTGCCCGGGGAGAATGTATGGAAAAATATGCGGGAAGAGAACCGAGCTGGCAAGAAAGCGGAGCAAGAGGCACTGAGGTGCTTGCAGACGCTCTCTGACGAGTACTTTGTTTTGTGTGAGCCTCGCTGTGTGGCCTGGGATCCCAGAAATGGATTAAGCGGCTATGAGCATCAGCCTGATTTTGTTGTGGTGGGGCCAGAACTCGGAGTGGTGGTGATTGAGGTGAAGGATTGGGATATAAAAAGGAATAACTTCCAGTTTCTCGATCAGTGGAATGTGCGCAAAGTCGACAAGAGGAATTGTGAAACCATCATCCGTAATCCCTGGGATCAGGCACGTAGATACTACCTTGATTTTATGGAGATTGTTAAAGGTCTCTCTCCGAAAGTGTGGGTCAGCTATGCAGTTTTTTATCCTCGTATGGTACGGGCTGAGTTCCAGAATGCGTTTGTGAATCCGCAGGCAGATAATCCCCAGAGCCGGATGGTGATTGATCTGGAACGAACGCTTTTTCAGGATGATATGGTTGGTGCACAGATGACTCTGGCAAGTCTCAAGCGAATTGCCGGGTTACGGAATGCTGGAGCGGAACGATCTGTCTATACTGCGCAACAGGTTGTGACTGCCGTGGAGCGGATCATGCCGGGAGAAATGAAGGTAGGTGCACGAGAAGAAAGTGAAGCAGAAAAACACTTTGCGCACCTGGATATAAAGCAGCAAGAATGGGCACTGAGTGTACTGTTCGCGGACAAGGTCTACATGGCGGATGTGGCTGGGAGTGGAAAGACAAACGTTTTGCTCTCGCGTGCGCTCCATCTGGCAAAATCACATTTTGGGGAAACTGGCTACAGAATTTTGATCACGACCTATAACCGGGCGCTGAAGGTAGAGTTGGAGCGAATCCTGAACGAGAAAATTATATATGATAACCTTGCGATGCAGTGCTATCGTGGAGAAAACAGATCGCTGTTTATCTATGATATTGTTGAGCTGATGGAGCACGTCGTTCGGGATGTAATGAGGGAAGATTTTCAGGCCTGGCGTGCTGATGCTTTGAAAGGGCGGACAGAAGCGGAATATATCGAACGGGTGTTGCCTGCCGAATGTCTTCAGATTTTGAAAGGGCAAGCGGAAGCGTACAGGCGGTTTGATTTCCTGATGGTTGATGAGATTCAGGATTTTAACACGCAGATGCTTCTGGTTGCCAAGAAGTTCCTCAGAAACGAAAAGAACCTCTTTCTGGTGGGGGATGTGGGGCAGAAGCTGTTTGCAAGAAACATCGAGTGGGGCTATGTGGAGGTTGAGAAGACCAGGGCCGCATTGCATAAGCGCTTCATGATGTATCGTAGTCCGAAGCTAGTTGCCAAAACTGCCTGGCGTTTTTTGACAAAAGATCCGCTAATCGTACAAGAGCTTCAGCAGGAACAATATGACATGGCAATCAAGCCAAAGAGCCCATTTCAGAATGAACCAGAGTTGACGCCTTTCGCGAATGAGGAAGCATTGCTTGATCGGCTCATTGAGGATATCCAGCAGTATCACACCCTGTACTTGTCTCGGAGAATGCTCTGTATTGGGCTTCGGGAGGGGCTCCTACCGAAGGTGTATGATTTGCTACGACAGCAGGGAATCCCGGTGCGTTGGGCAACTGAGGATGCCAGGGGGCTGGGCGATTATGTCATTCTTGCTGATTATATGGAGGCGAAGGGATTAGAGCGAGAGTATGTGTTTATTGTCGATACAGAACGCCTGGCTCAGTCGCAGTCCCCGTTTGAGGATATGGATGCGATATGGCAGCGTGTGAGCAAAGATCGAAAGAAACTCTTCATTGCACTGACCCGGGCAATCAAGGAAGTGAAGCTCTATTATACCGATTATAATCACCCATTTATTCAAGATTTGCTCACGATCATTCGTAACATCGATAGGTGAGAAGATGCCAGAGGAAGTGCAGCAATTACTGAAGGCGAAGGCAGAGGAGGTGAGGAGATATTTGAGCGAGACCGGGTATCAGTGTACCGCGACACTGATCCAATATGGAGTCAATATCAGGCTGACGCATCGGGGAAAGAGCGTAACGCTTTCGCTCTTCTATAACTCAAAGAAGAGAAGCTGGAATATACAGAGTTCCAATGAATGGGTAAAAGCCGAAATTTTTCCGAAGGTCCAGAGTTTGCTTGAGGCGAAAAAGCCACCTGTAACTGAGCAAAGCCCGATCTATCTGGAACCGTATTTCCGTGAAGTCTGCCATTATATGCGACTTCTGGAGCCGTTTGCAGACGAGTATATCGATTTCTCCCTTCTTTTTGAATATACCAGAAGGGCAATCAAGCAAGTGCTTCTTTTCTCCACTATAGAAGAATCCGACCGCGTTGCTTTACAAGAATTGTTGGATGTAGATCCCAAAGTGGAGTTTGTTGAGGTAAAGGAGTATCTCACCACATGTATGAAGATATGCAAAATTCCGGGAATGATGTAAAGCAGCAAGCATGGGAGCTTGAAAAACAGGGACAGTTTGAGACGGCTGCTGAACTTTATCGAAAGGCATTGGCAGCCAGACCTGATGATGCTTTTTCTCATTCTCGTTATTTGAAATGTCTGCGGTCTTTAAAAAGGTCAAAGGAAGGTATTGAATGGGGGTGGATGTTGCGGCCAGAGGTGAGAGAGGACAAGTACGTGTTTAGCATGTGGGCATGGTGTATCTATGATGTCTATTTCAAAAAGACAGAAGAGAGAGAAGAGGAGTTAGAGGGATGGGAAGAAGAGACCTCGATGACCGATGAGCGTTTTAGAAAAATGCGCAGTGCGGCTATGTATGTGCTGGAACGAACGGAGGATGCGCTGATTCGAAAGTTGCTTGTGCTCGGGATTTGTCGTGAGGCCAAACAACGAGGAAAATGGGATATTATCTATAAGTTTGCCGGGATGATCGATCCATCCACATTGGAAAAGGATGCGAGGCAAGCAGGGAGAATGTCGGAGTGTGAACGCTGGTATTTCTATGCCATCAAAGCCGCGTTTTTGATGGAGCAGTATGAGGAATGTCAGCGACTGGCGGGAGAAGGCATGAAGCTCTATACCCATAATCGCTTCTTCCCCTGGTGGCATGCATTGGCAAAAGCCAGAAGCGGCATTCAGGAAGAGGCGTTGCAGGATCTCCTGACCCTTGATGGTCGGTATAAAGAATGGTATATCCGGGCGGATATTGCACGTATCTATGAACAACTGGGCCGGGATGATGATGCCTGGCTCTGGTATTGCCGCGCTGCCTTGCAGGCAAATGAAATTAAGCTCTGTTACAGGCTCATCGGGCAGGAAATGGCGTCTCTCTTGCAGCGCCTTGAGCGCTTTCAGGAAGCATATGAGCATATGCAATTTGCACGCCTGATCGCAGAGAAAGAGAATTGGAGCCAGTCGAAATCTGCTGAGCAACTCAGGGAACGAATAGTGCAACTCTGTGAGCTTTATGCTGAGCAGATCACACCTGAAGACTATCCGCTTGAGAGTTTTGGGCGGCTACGTGGGAAGCTGAGAAGGCTTTGGGAGTCTGCTGCACCCCGTGAGATCGGGGTGATACGCACACTGAATCAAGAAAAGGGATTTGGTTTTCTTGCCGTGGAGGATGAATCAATCTATTTCCGCATTCCCAGGCAGGTGCCTTCATTGGAAGTCGGAATGAAGCTTGAGTTTACCAGAGAAGTGAGTTTTGATCGTAAGAAACAGCAGAATTCACTGGTGGCAGTGAACCTGCGCATCGTTCGTTAAGCGGAAGCGGGGAAGGGGCATAGGATTTATAGCCCCTTTGCCCGTTTTTTATTGTGCGGAGTCTATGTGTCATTGGTGAAGAACTATACCTTCGTTCCCTCTTCCTATAATTACATTTTATTCATTTAATTACACTTTATTCATTTGGATGCGGAAAAATATGAATTTTTTCATCTGTCCTGATTGTGACGTTAATCGAAAGATATAAAGGGGCATAAGTAAACATTCAGGCTATTCGGTCACAATATCTCTTTTTCATGCTAAATTGCAATATTAAGAATATATTCATGACAGGTAATAATATAATAAAAAAAGCTCCTATTGTTGTTATTCACATGTTGGAATGTATAAGTGTAAGATGGTAAGGGCAATATTGTGTATTATACGAGGGGTAATTCTGGTAAGGGATAAGTTACGATGCTAATTTATTGGGAAGAGGAATGATAGTATTTCGGTGATTTCTAATGGTAGTAGTGGCGGATTTCGGGAATGTTGCCAGCCTACCTTTTCTTTCCATAATCAACATTGAGCTGTAGTGCTCGCTTCTCTGCTTTGGGGGAGGGATTCTGTGAGGAAGATCGGAGTGTACGCAAAAGCTCCCGTGTTTACCTGTGTGACCAGTGAAGGAGCGCTGCTTCCTGTGGAGATGTTGCAGCGGATCGCTTATCTTGATTCTGGTCTGGGCGGATTGAGCGCGGAAGACTATAACCTGTTTGATATGAGGCTCAATGAGGCGATCAGTGATTCCTGGCAGCATCTGTTACGGGCCTGGAAGGCCTTTCGAGCTGCGAGACAGCGAATAACTGTCTCTGGTTCCGAGGGATCGATTACACGACGTTTTTGGCTGTTACCTCTTTTTGAGAGACTTGGCTATGGCCATCTGAAGGGGGCGAAACCCATTGAGATCGAGGGGAAAAGCTATCCAATCTCACATTTCTGGTTTGGGGTACCGATCCATCTGATCGGGTGTCATATCGGTCTGGATCAGGTGGTGAGAAGCTCCGGTGGAGCACGACAGAGCGCCTTCAGTCTGGTTCAGGAATACCTGGGGCGCTCGCCAGAGGGGCTGTGGGGCTTTGTCTCCAATGGG